>Ga0316201_10001041_pt1 | contig 17830 bp, 19 predicted proteins | sample CS6wburrow_MG_FD_204516 | JGI IMG/M metagenome (GOLD analysis project Ga0316201, IMG submission 204516) | Coastal sediment microbial communities from Delaware Bay, Delaware, United States - CS-6 worm burrow | ecosystem: Environmental > Aquatic > Marine > Coastal > Sediment | place: USA... | reverse complement strand
AGATGCAGGATGCACTATGTTCGCAGTGATTTTCAAGGCGACCGTGGCGGAGTTGGACGATGAGTATTTACACACGGCCCAACGGCTGAAAGACCTGGCATTTGATAAGTATGGCTGCCAGGACTTTGTCTCCGTAACCGAGGGTAACGAGGAGATTGCAATATCTTACTGGGAAACTGAACAACAGATCCGTGAATGGAAAAATGATCCGGAACACAGGCGTGCACAGCGCATGGGCCGTGATAAGTGGTATCAGTCGTTTAGTGTTGAAGTCTGTGAAGTCATCAGAAAACGATAAAATCTCCTCGAATTGTCGATTGTGAAATATGTGCTCCATTACCGTTCGTCACCAACAGGACTGAATTTCAAGTGGGACCGCAGTAGGTGGCTTGCGCTTATTTAGCGTCTATACTGAGTATCTATAACATCTGATTGCTGGAGATTGGTATGCGTGAAGACAGAAAAATAAAGGCCCCCACGTGGTTCACGGTTGTTGCGTCGATATTATTGGTTTGGAATCTGTTTGGCGTGATGGCCTATATTGCGCAGGTCATGATGACCCCCGAAACGCTGGCGGCATTGCCGGATGAGCAGCGTCAACTTATTGAAAGCACACCTGCATGGGCAACGGCAGCCTTTGCGGTCGCGGTTAACTTCGGTGCGCTCGGTTGTCTCCTGTTGCTGTTAAAAAGAAACCTGGCTGGATTGTTTCTGCAATTGTCGTTAGCCGGCGTGTTGGTGCAGATGTTCCATGCTTTCTTCATGAGCAAGTCGTTTGAAGTCTTCGGCCCCGGTGGCATGGTCATGCCGGTCATGATCCTTATTATCGCCATTTACCTGGTCACATTGGCGGCCAAGGCCAAGGCTCATCGCTGGACCAGCTAAGACTTGGTCCTTTCAATGGAAAAAGAGCGAAGGATCATTCCGCCGGTCTATTTGCTGATGACACTGGTTTTGATGTGGTTCATGCAATTCGTCCTTCCGGTGTTCAGATATATCCACGAACCGGTCGCCTACGTTGGAATTATAGGGGTGCTTCTGGGCATTATCATGGCAGCCCTGGCGGCAGGTATGTTCAAACAGGCCGGCACAGGAATCAGGCCATTCGATGAAGCGACAACCCTGGTGACAAGCGGGTTTTACCGCTATACACGAAATCCGATGTACATTGGCATGATCCTGATGCTGGCGGGTGTGGCCTTTCTGATGGGAACTATCGGCGCAGCATTGCCGGTGCTTGTGTTTATCCTGATCATTCGCAACAATTTCGTGGTGGGTGAAGAACGGTTTCTGGAAGCGAGTTTTGGCCAACAATACCTGGACTACAAATCTAACGTGAGACGATGGTTTTGAAACCTGACGATGAAACGCAAAATCGCACGGCCTACCGTGTACAGACAGACCGCCTGGTTCTCAGGTGCTGGTCACCGGAAGACGCACCGGCCTTAAGGGCCGCACTGGATGCCTGTGACTCGTATTTACGACCGATGATCCCCTTCATGAAGGACGAACCAAGATCCTTACAGCAAACGGCCCAGTGGCTAAGAGGGCACCGCGCCGCGTTCGATCTGGGCCAGATGTATCGTTACGCGGTGTTTGACGCGGCTGAACAAAACCTGCTTGGTGAAAACATGCTGTTGGCACGCGTCGGTCCCGGCGGACTGGAAATCGGCTACTGGACACACAAGGATGCCATCGGTAAGGGTTTTGCCACCGAGGCCACCAGCGCCATGATCAGGGTGGCTTTTGAGATTGAAAAAATGAAGCGGGTTGAAATCATGTGCACGCCTGAAAACCATGCCAGTGCATCCATCCCGGCACGCCTGGGATTTACACACGAAGCCACCTTGAAAAAACGCGCATTGGATTCAGAAGGTGGAATCCAGGATTTGATGGTGTGGAGTCTTTTCGCTGCCGATTACCCTTCAAGTCCGGCCGCGGGTACGACATTTCATGCATTTGACTGCATGGGAGAAGCCATCACCTGACGGTGCAACAGGAGAATAGACATGTCTAAACAAATCATCAATATCAATGACCTGGAATATATGTCATGGGGGCCCTGAAACCTATCCGGTAACAAAGGGCGATGTAATCGCCTGTCCGCCAGGCGGACCGGAGACAGCGCACCAGTTAATCAATACATCGGAAACTGAAGAGATGAAGTACCTGGCCGTTGGCACCAGCATGTCACCGGAGATTGCCGAGTACCCCGATTCGGACAAAATTGGAGTTTTGGCACAATTTCCTGGAGAAGAAGATGGAAAACCTACCGTGATGCGCTATATGATACGTGATCAGGCAGAAATGGCTGATTATTGGGAAGGTGAATAGACCTCGCGGCAGGTAAAGCAAGTTTGCGCTGTCATTCCATACACAAATGATTAACAGAAGGTGACATGATGAAAAAGATTATTTTTGCGGTATTGGTATTGATGACGTCAATAGTGGCCCAGGCACAAGAAGAAGTGATGGAGGATGGCTCCAGGGTCGTATTACCAATGGAATTGCAGAGTTGTAAGGTGCCAAACGCGCCACCACCAATTCCTGAAACTGCTGCTAAAGAAGACCTGTTGAAAGCGAAAAAATTGATCACTGAATTCCAGGGAGAAATGCTGGTTTATCGCACGTGTCTGGGTGTTGAAACACCAGAGAAGATCGATGCGTTGGAAGACAGGGAAGGGCTGACGCAGGGAAATGCCATGGCGATCTTAAGCGCCTACGATTATTCAGTTACCAAGGAAGAACAAGTCGCATCGGCATTCAATAATGCCTTGAAAGTGTACAAGGCCAGTTTGGCCAAATAAGAAATGACCACCCCCGGTTTTCGGGTTGGTGCTCAGTCACCCAGCAGATATTTTTGCAGAAACAAGAACGTGGCCTGTTGAAACAGGTCACGGTTTTCCTTTTTATCATAACCATGGCCTTCATTCAGGGCATTCATGTACCAGACCGTCTGACCTTGTTCACGCAGGGCTTTAACCATTTGGTCTGACTCCGACTTGGGCACAATCGGGTCATTGCTGCCCTGCTGGACAAAAAGTGGGATCTTTATACTGTCGACATTATTCAACGGGCTGATCCTTTCCAGGAAGGCGCGCATTTCCGGGTCACGTTCGTCTCCGTATTCGACACGGCGCAACTCGCGCCGATAATCCTGGGTGTTCTCCAGGAAGCTCACAAAGTTGCTGATACCCACCCGGTCCACGGCGGCGCGTAACCTGTCGCTGTAATGCACGGCTGACGCCAGTGCGACGTATCCGCCGTAACTCGCCCCGGTGATTGCCACCCTGTTTTTATCCAGCCTGGGTTGCTGTGCTATCCAGTCGAGCAGGGCACCGATATCTTCTATCGACGCTTCGCGATTGAAACCATCGTCCATCGTAATGTATTTGGAGCCATAACCCAGTGAGCCACGGATATTCGGTGCGATGACAGCTGCCCCAAGCTGATCGATCCATAGCTGGAAATTACTGTTAAAACGGGGCCGATATTGATTTTCCGGACCGCCGTGGACGTGGATGATTACCGGGAAAGGACCCTTGCCCGGTGGCAGGTAAGCAAACGCAGGAATGGGTAATTCCACTTCCTCCCCTTCACTTTTAACCGACGAAAGAAATGAAAAGACGACGGGTTCTGAAAACTTGGCTGTATTCAACCCACCGGCTTCACTGAAGGTCCAGCGGGTCAATTTCCCCGCAGACAGTGGCTTGCGGCCAAGTTCAAGCACGAAGGCCTCGTTGGGGTTCTGTGCGGAATTCAGGGTCATTCCCAGCCGCTTGCTGTTGGGGCTGAAGTTCAAATCAGTGACCAGGCCCAATGGAACTTTTTCGACGCGTCTGTAAACCAGGCGCTCGGGATCAAACAGGTAGAGAAAGCTGATGCCACCCACGTTGGCGACAAACGCGCCACGACCGCGGTCGGGGCTTAGCACAAACTGGGTTATATCCCAGTTGTTGGTGCTCGGCACATAGGTAATATCCGGCACTTCACCCAGGACGGCCTTTGCCAGTTCAGCGGCGCCCCCGTGCTGGTTTGTGACAAAATAGACACTGTCATCCCGCCGGCTGAAACCGCTGGCGATATTGCTCGACGGGTTTTCAGCATCTCCAGCCAGCAACGTCAGTTTGCCATTGGGCAGGTCCTTTATGTAAACCCTGGAATCAGCCACACTGACAAACTGCTGGATGAGCAGCTTTTTGCCATCGCGACTGAAGTCAACCGGCTTCCAAAGGGTTCCGTCTTCGGTTGCGAGCAGCAGGGTAGCCGGGTCGGACGATTCCGTGTTTTGTATCCAGATATCATTCGAGCGGCCGTTCCTGCGGGTGGAGCGATAGGCCAGATTCTTGCCGTTCCGGTCCCACGCCATGCGGTTGTTCAAAGCCTCACCATCGGATAGTAATCGCATCAGGCCATTGTCGGGGTTGAACAGGTATACCTGGTCAAACTCATCACCACCCTCATCAAGGGTCAGGGCGATCAGGTTGCTACCGGGTTGAAGCGCTACCTCGCCCACCGGCTCATCGCCAAATGTCACCTGGTAGCGGGCGCCACCGGGCATGTCTACCCGGTGCAATTGGGTGACGGGCCCCAGGCGGGTCTTGATAAAAATGCGCTTACTGTCCTTTGACCAGCTGGAAAAACCGGCCGATCGAATATTCTGATAACGGCTGAGTAAAGGCGGCAGGGATTCAGGTATTGGCGGAATATCTTCCATGACCAGTTGACCGTCATTGGCCGTCCAGCGGTGTATATCCGCAGTCATACCAGTGCTGGCTAGCAATAGCAGGAACAGGCCGGTTAAAAGTATTCGCATTGATTATCCTCAAATTCCGATACAAACAATATAAAAAAACGATTGGGTTTCTGAATCACCAGAATTTTGCCCGATTCTTTGCATAGAGCCAGTGTGGTGTTAACGGTATAATCCCTGCTCAAACCAGATACTGAACACTATGCACAAACCCCTTCATATCATAATTCTTGCAGCCGGCGCAGGAACCCGCATGAAGTCACGCGTGCCGAAGGTTCTTCAAACCATCGGCGGTCAGCCGATGATTATTCACGTTTTGGATACCGCATTGCAACTTCAACCGGCGGGTATTCACGTGGTTTACAACCCACAGGCACCCGAAGTTCAGGATTCATGCGCCAACTTTGACATCACCTGGGCTTCGCAGGCCGAGCAACTGGGAACCGGCCACGCGGTTCAGCAGGCCATGCCGGCGATTCCCGTTGAGTCCGATGTGCTGGTGCTATATGGTGACATCCCATTGCTCGAAGCCGGTGTATTGAAAAACCTGGTTGAGTCACCACCGGCGGGGATCAAAGTCCTGACAATTGACGTTGCTGACCCAAAGGGTTACGGACGTATTGTCCGTGACGAAAACGGTAATGTTGCAGGTATCGTTGAAGAACGCGATGCAACCAAAGCGCAAAGAGCGATCACCGAGGTGAACTCGGGCATCATTATGGCGACATGTTCAGTGTTGATGTCATGCCTGGAAAACATGGCCAGTGACAACTCTCAGAACGAGTATTATCTGACCGATGTGATTTCCATTGCGTATAAAAAAGGAATTCAAACCAGCGGGGTTGTTGCGCCGGTCCCGACGGACCTGGAGGGGGCGAATGACCGAATTCAACTGGCGGAACTGGAGCGGCGGTATCGAATGAAAAAGTCCACGGAATTAATGCAGGCAGGTGTGCAATTGGCTGACCCCCAGCGTATCGACATACGCGGCAGCGTAGCGGCGGGAAGCGATGTATATATTGATGTCAATGTCGTGCTGGAAGGCGAGGTCAGCCTCGGGGACGGTGTGCATATTGGCCCTGGTTGTGTGTTAAAAAACTGCGAACTGGCGGCGGGTACCCGGGTGCAAGCCTACAGCGTACTTGAAGGAATGCGTAGCCTGGGTGCCTGTGATATAGGGCCATTTGCCAGGGTTCGACCCGGGACTGAACTGATGGAAGGCAGCAAGGTTGGCAACTTTGTCGAGATCAAGAACACCACGCTCGGCAAAAACAGCAAGGCCAGCCACCTGAGCTACCTGGGTGACAGTAGTATTGGTGAGCGGGTCAACATAGGTGCAGGTACCATCACCTGTAATTATGATGGTGTCAATAAGCACCGCACCGTGATCGAGGATAATGTGTTTATTGGCTCTGACACGCAACTGGTTGCACCGGTAACGGTTGGCGCTGGCTCAGACATTGGAGCGGGCAGCACGATAACCAAGGACGCCCCGGCAGGACAACTGACCATCAGCCGCGCCAAACAGGTCACGATCCGAAGCTGGAAACGGCCCGTAAAAAAATAAGGGACACTGACTATGTGTGGAATCGTCGCAGCCTCCGCAAGGCGGAATATCCAGGACATCCTGATTGCCGGACTGCATACACTCGAATACCGCGGATATGATTCGGCAGGTATTGCGCTACAGCAGGATGGTTACCTGGCGCGACTACGCGCAGCGGGTAAAGTCAGGGATCTGGAAGCCCTGTTGGAGTCTTCACCTATCAGCGGCTATTGCGGTATTTCCCATACGCGCTGGGCGACCCACGGTGTACCCAACACCGAAAACGCGCATCCGCACACCTCCGGTGATCAGCTTGCCTTGGTTCACAACGGCATTATCGAGAACCATGAAGAACTGCGCCGGGAGTTGCAGGCTTTGGGCCGTAAGTTCACTTCTGATACCGATACCGAGGTGATGGTTCACCTGATTGCCCAACTGATGGATTCAGGCCTGGATTTGTTTTCCGCCCTTCGGCGGGCCATCGATCGTTTGCGTGGCGCATTCGCCATTGCCGTTGTTTGCGCTGCTGAACCCGGTGTCATCGTGGGTGCAAGGAAGGGCAGTCCGCTGGTATTGGGTATTGGACATGGAGAGCATTTCCTGGCATCGGATATTTACCCGCTGCTGGGCGAAACCGATTCCTTTGTTTTTTTGCAGGAAGGTGATGCAGTCAGGCTCGATGCAGATGGCTACCAGGTCATTGATGAGAATGATCAGTTGGTGAACCGGCAGATAAAGCAGGTTGAGACCAGGGCAGATTCGGTGCAGCGTGGAGTCTACCCGCACTACATGTTGAAAGAGATCTTTGAACAGCCACAGGCGGTGGCTGAAACCCTGGAAGGCCGCTTGGGCGCTACCGTCATAATGCCGAATATTTTTGGTGTCGGAGCGGAGGAGCTATTACGGCAGGTCAAACAGGTGCACATTGTCGCCTGCGGTACCGCTTACCATGCGGGGCTGGTCGCCAGCTACCAGGTAGAACAGTTGGCGGGCATTCCCTGCAAGGCTGAAATTGCCAGCGAGTATCGTTACCGCAAGCCGGTTGTGCCATCAAACACCCTTTTTATTGCGGTATCCCAGTCCGGTGAAACCGCGGATACACTGGCCGCACTGAAACATGCAAAACAGGCCGGTTATGTCACAACACTCGCCATATGTAATGTTGCCGAGAGTTCCGTGGTACGCGAAGCCGACCTTGTGCTGATGACACGTGCCGGGCCCGAGATCGGTGTTGCCTCAACCAAGGCATTTACGACCCAACTGGTCGCCTTGCAGTTACTTGTACTCGAATTGGCGCGCATGAATGGTGTTGATGCAGCCGAATATGCCGATTACGTGGCAGATTTGCATCGCTTGCCGGATCTGCTCAACGAAGCATTGAGCCTGGATAGCGAATTCGAGATACTGGCAGGCGCTTTTGTAGATAAGAATCACGCCTTGTTCCTTGGCCGGGGCAGTCATTACCCGATCGCGATGGAAGGCGCTTTGAAACTCAAGGAAATTTCCTATATTCACGCAGAGGCCTATGCCGCCGGTGAGTTGAAACACGGTCCCCTGGCATTGGTGGATGCCGACATGCCGGTATTTGCCGTTGCACCCAACAACACATTGCTGGAAAAACTGATCAGCAACATCGAAGAGGTCAGTGCAAGGGGCGGGGAGTTGTATGTCATCGCCGATAGCAAAGTGGTTTCAAATTTCCAGCAGCGGCATGGCCAAGTGATCGGCCTGGATACCGGTGGATCGCTTTTAGCCCCGGTGATCATGACGATTCCATTGCAATTACTTGCTTATCACGTGGCGGTTCATCGTGGTACGGATGTGGATCAACCGCGAAATTTAGCCAAATCTGTGACCGTGGAATAGAAAACCTCATCGAACACTGTTCGCCTACTTCTGGAAACTGATTGGTGCTTCGTCAGGGTAGCCGAGGGTGTGCGGTAAGCATAGGCCAATGGTTTCTGATGGATGCACTACGGTTTGGTTGAAGCTGGGGTGGGGGGATTGCCTGCCAGGACCGTACGAGGCAGGAAGCCGAGTATCGAGCGACACAAGGATGTGCTTGAGCGAGTCCTGGCAGGCAATACCGCCGCCCCAGCGCCACTCCAGCGAGGGCGAAGCCACAACATGCCTGTGCAGCGATTCGGTTAGGTCAGCAGTGCTTTCAGCCTTATTTCACTTCCGGTTTGTCTGGCAGATCCAGCAATCCGGTTGCGTCTTCCCTGGGTGGCATTTGTAAGTGGTAGCCCTGTTCAGACAGGTTTTTCATGACCTGTTTGATGTCCGAGTAGGCCAGTTTACGTTCCGGTGTGAGTACCAGGTCCATAACGATTTTGGGCTCACCGAAAACCTCCCGCAATGTATCCGGCAAGTCATCAAAATCGTGTCCAGCGAGTAAATATATATAGGTAAAGTCCTTCAGGCTGGAGCGAAACACGGTACATTTCATCGGAGTTTTCCTATGTGTTTTCGGTTAGCGAAGTTTATCTGAGTAGTAACAGTTTTGAGTAGGGTATAACATAATCCTGTGAATAAGAGATACAAGTACGGGGCCTGTTTCAGTGATGGCCACCGTGAAGACAGCCGGGAGAAATGGCCGCACCGTATGCTGCATCCCTCTCGTGCGCCGGGAAAAGGAGTGCCGTCGTGCATTTAACTATCGGTGTCACAGGTCATCGTGATCTGCTTGCAGAAGAGGTTCCCGCACTCAAGAAAAAGGTGCGGGATTTCTTTGTGCAGATGAAGAATGATTTCCCTGATCTTAATTTACAGCTAATCACCCCATTGGCGGAAGTCAGCGACCGGCTGGTGGCGGACGTGGCTCTTGAACTGGGATGCGATCTGATTGTTCCCATGCCCATGTCGCGGGCTGACTATGAAATGGACTTTTCATCACCCGCTGCGGTGGGAGCTTTCAGGGACTCGCTAAAAAAGGCACGTGTAATTTACCTGCGGTCGTTGAAAAGAGATTCCGGCATTGGCCTGAACCATGAAGATAGAGCACGGCAGTACGCCCAGATGGGCATTTTTATTTCAAACCACAGCCAGGTGCTTTTGGCTCTATGGGATGGCAAGCCTTCATTGGAAGTCGGTGGAACTGCGAGTGTGGTCAATTACCACCTGACAGCAGTCATGCCGGGCTTTTCAATCTCAGAAGACTCACCCAATTTACTGGCTGATAATGAAAACGACCTGGTGTACCACATCGTTTGTTCCAGGGATCGTCCCGGTGGCCAGCCAAGGGAAGGCCTGTCAACCTTGCAGACTATCTGGGTAACAGCACAATTCGGACTCGAATCGGGTGAACACCTGCCCATCGAGTACCAGATCATGTGGCATCGATTACAGGATTACGGGCGCGACATGAAAAAATATGGGTCGGCTATAAAAGAAGAGGGCGTGAATCTTCTGGATAGTGCACCCGATCTTGAGCTTCCGATGGGAACCTTTGAGATCGCCTACCAGCATCGAATAGCCGATTGGCTGGCCATTCACTTTCAGAAGAGAATATCCTTTGGCTTGATAGCCATTCACAGCATTGCGGTTCTGGTGGGTTTGATCTTTGTTGTGTACTCGGAAATTGAAGGGTTCGAGTTCCTGGTTAACTTTTTTCTACTCGCTTTTCTTGTCGGGTTCATAATTTTCAAGATCGGAGAGCACCGGCAATGGCACCGCAAACACCTTGACTATCGTGCCCTGGCGGAGGGTTTGCGGGTACAGTTCTACTGGAGCCTGGCCGGTGTAATCGATGTGCAATCGGCCGAGTTCGCCTATGACAATTTTTTACAGAAACAGGATGTTGACCTGGGGTGGATTCGTCATGTCATGCGTAATGTCAGTCTTTCACGTAGCCGTGACAATGTCCCGCAGCGTAGCTGGGTAGACTGGGTCATAGAACAATGGGTCGGTGATGAGGACAGTCAGACCGGCCAGTTATCCTACTACCGGAACAAGGAACTGGAAAAAGCCCGTAAATTCAGGCGTACCACGTTTTTGGGCGGACTTGCCTTGTGGATAGGTATGCTCATTGCAGTTGTACTGGCAATTGCCGGTACGGATATGGCCGATAATCACCGGACGTATTTGCTGGTTTTGATGGGCATTTTTCCATTGTTTGCCGGTGTACGTGACGCATATTCGCATAAGAAAGCGGAAAAAGAGCTGATTAAGCAATATCGTTTCATGCGTGGAATACTGGCTAACGCGAGGCGCCTGCTGGATAGTTCCGATGATGTGGATTTCCGTCGTGCCGTGTTAAAGGCACTGGGCAACGCTGCCTTGGAGGAAGGGGCCGAGTGGTTGTTGATTCACCGGGAAAGGCCACTGGAGCATAGTGTGTTTTCATCGTAAGAGGGGTACGTGCACGTGCCAATGCACGTGCACGGGGTTTTACGCCTTAGCGGTTCATTCGGCCTTCTACCAGGTTCTTGACAACTTCCGGTTCGGCCAGTGTCGAGGTGTCGCCCAAATTTGAATAATCGTTTTCGGCGATCTTGCGCAGGATTCGTCGCATGATCTTACCGGAACGTGTCTTGGGCAGACCCGGGGCCCATTGGATCAGGTCGGGTGTGGCGATGGGGCCGATTTCCTTGCGTACCCAGTTGCGTAATTCTGCACGCAATTCCTCACTGGGTTCAGCACCGGCAACCAGGGTTACGTAGACGTAGATACCCTGTCCCTTGATATCGTGCGGGTAGCCAACCACTGCTGCTTCGGCGACCAGCGCGTGTGATACCAACGCGCTTTCAACTTCGGCCGTACCCATGCGGTGACCGGATATGTTCAGCACGTCGTCAACACGGCCGGTAATCCAGTAGTAACCGTCCTCATCACGTTTGCAGCCGTCACCGGTAAAGTACCTGCCTTCAAACGTGGAGAAATAGGTATCTATAAAACGCTGGTGATCACCATAAACGCTGCGCATTTGTCCTGGCCAGCTGTCCGTGATGACCAGTTGGCCTTCTACTGCACCCTCAAGGGCGTTGCCTTCGTTATCAACGATATCCAGCATGATGCCTGGAAGCGGGAACGTCGCTGAACCCGGTTTCAAGTTGGTGGCGCCAGGTAATGGACTGATCATGATGCCGCCGGTTTCCGTTTGCCACCAGGTATCAACGATCGGGCAGCGGTCCTCACCAACCACGTGGTAATACCATTCCCATGCCTCGGGGTTGATCGGCTCGCCGACGCTGCCCAGCAGGCGCAGTGACTTTCTTGATGTCCGCTTGACAGGCTCATCGCCATCACGCATCAACGCTCGAATCGCGGTGGGCGCCGTATAACAGATGTTAACTTCGTGCTTGTCACAAACCTGCCAGAAACGGCTGGTATCCGGATAATTGGGTACGCCCTCAAACATCAATGTGGTCGCACCATTGGCCAACGGGCCGTAAACAATATAACTGTGGCCAGTCACCCAACCAACATCGGCCGTACACCAGTAGATGTCGCCATCCTGATAATCAAAAACCAGTTCATGGGTGAATGATGCATAAACCATGTATCCACCGGTTGTGTGCAGAACACCCTTGGGTTTTCCCGTTGATCCCGAGGTGTAGAGAATAAACAATGGATCCTCTGCGCCCATTTCTTCACAGGGGCAGTCATCGGAGACATTGGCTTCAAGCTCATGTAACCAATGGTCACGGTCTGCAACCATGTTGACATCATTTCCGGTGTTGCGAATCACCAGAACTGCTTCGAGTACATCCATAACCCCGGCGCGTTCGCAGGCGGCATCGACGTTCTTCTTGAGCGGGATGGCCTTGCCACCGCGTACACCTTCGTCTGCGGTTATGAGGATATTCGACTGGCAATCAACAATACGCCCGGCCAGTGCATCTGGCGAGAAACCGCCAAACACGACAGAGTGAACGGCACCGATACGCGCACAAGCCAGCATGGCGACGGCAGCTTCAGGAACCATTGGCATATAGAGCGTGACACGATCCCCGCGTTTGGTACCCAGCTCTTTCAGTGCATTGGCCATACGGCAGACGCGCTGATACAGTTCGCGGTAACTGATATGCAGATCGCGGGCCGGATCATCACCTTCCCAGATAATAGCGGTCTGGTCACCGCGTTTTTCAAGATGGCGATCTACACAGTTGTAGCATGCATTGAGGGTTCCATCTTCAAACCAGCGGATAAATACATTCTTGCGATCCCAGGAAACATCTCTAACCTTGCTGAAAGGCCTTATCCAGTTGATTCGGCGTGCCTGTTCAGACCAGAAGCCGGTATTGTCCTCAACCGACTGGCTGTACATTTCCTGGTATCGTTGTTGATCGACATGGGTTCGCTCCCTGGCTGCAGGGATCACAGGATAAATTTTGCTCATAGTCCTTCTCTTCTTGCTTGGGTTTCCAAATCTGACAGGCTTCTAGCTCCAGGTCATGCCTGGCCGCCAGCCCCATCGCCATAATAAACCGGCACCGAAAAACAAACCCCCAAGGTGGGCATAATGTGCCACTTGTGGCATAGCGCCGGTAACGCCGAAAATTAATTCGGCGACACCATAAATAACCACAAACCATTTTGCCTTGATGGGTACCGGGAAAAAAATAAGAAATAACTTTGCGTTTGGCCATGTAACACCGTAAGCCAACAGAAGACCGAAAACTGCGCCGGACGCGCCAATGGTCGGGTAGTTACCGCCACTGACGTATTGAACCAGTAGTTGAACCAGGCCGGCGCCCAGTATGCAGATGAAATAGTATTCGGCAAATTTCCTGCTGCCCCACATTTTCTCTATGGGCAATCCAAACATCCACAGCGCGAACATATTGAAAAACAGGTGGTTGAAACCACCATGCAAAAAACCGTAGGTGATCAATTGCCAGGGTTGGAAGTCCAGTTGCCAGGGTTGGGTGTTGACACTGGTAATTGGCCACAAGGCCATATGATTTACTGTGCTAATTACCATCTGACCGAAAGATGATTGTGTGGACACACCCTGCAGCAAAAACATTAAAACACAGATGGCTATAATCCCGATGGCTATCGGTGGCCGGGTAAGCTGTGGCAGTTTTAGCTGCTGATTCAAATATTCTCTCCAGTGAGACGAAACGCTGGGCTACAATATTACAATGACTGAAAAAAACAACCTTGACTCACATCATGTAAAAATGGTGACCGTATACGCATCTTCCAGCGCAGCATTAAAGCCCGTTTACTATGATGCGGCCAGGCGCCTGGGCGAAATTCTGGCCCTCTCTGGAAAGTCTATCATCTACGGGGCCGGTGGAGGTGGCCTGATGGGGGCGCTGGCTGATGGTGCGCTCAGCAAGCGTGGCGAGGTACGTGGTGTGGTGCCAACTTTTTTACAGGATCTTGAACTGACACACCGTGGCCTGACCAGTCTGAAAGTGGTACGGGATATGCGTGAACGTAAACACCTCATGCTGCAGGATTCAGATGCCGTGGTCGCGCTGCCCGGTGGTTCAGGTACCTATGAAGAGCTATTCGAGGCCTTGACCATGAAACGCCTGGGCCAATGGGTTGGGCCCATTATCATCGTCAATACGAATAGATTTTACGATGGCTTGCTGGAGTTTCTGAATCACAGTGTCAATGAGCGCTTTATGGGCCGCAGTCACCTTAAAATGTGGTCTGTGGTCGATGAACCCGAACAGGTTCTCGTAGCCATAGCAAACGCTGAAGACTGGCATAGCGACGCGCTTCAATATGCCAATGTGACGTCCGCAAACGCATGAGTGACCACACGCATCAACCTATCCGGAAACTGCAGGCGGCACGCGGATTGGCATGGGTTTCAGGTAGCTGGGGGTTGGTCAAAAGACAACCGGTACGTTTATTACTGCTCAGCCTGTTTTTTCAATTTCTTCTGAGTTTTTCGCAAACTGGCCCACTGGGTATGGTGGTTATTCTGTGCCTGCCCGTGTTGAGCGCCGGGTTGCTGCAGGCTTTCTACCTTGTTGAGCAAGGAGAAAAACCCATGCTGGCAATTTTGTTCATGCCGTTTACTGCAAAGGGGAGTATCGGTTCTTTGTTGCTGCTGGGCGGAGTCGCAATGGCCGTGGCCCTCCTGGTTGTTACACTCACACTGGCAGGACAATTGCTGGAAATTGACCCGGATATCATTGTGCGTATCGAGCAGGGCGATCTGGATGCGTTGCAGCTCATTGATCCGCGAGTTTTGCAGAGTGCCGTTCTGGCGATGGCCGTGGGCGCAGCCATCAGCGGCACTATTACCTACTTCTCTGTTCCGTTGATCTGGTTCCACAAACACGGGATGGTCAATGCATTGATAATGGGTCTTAAGGGTCTTTTCAAAAACTGGAAGCCATTACTTGTTATCGGATTATTCCTCGGTATATTGGCGGTGCCGATTGTCCTGCTTTTTGGATATTTTTACCTCTCAGCACTTAATGGGGGAGCCGCGTCTACCCTGCTGGGCTTCCTCCTGCTGCTGATTGGCCCGATGTTTCAATTGCTGCTGTTTGGCACCCAATACCTGGCCTTCAAAGATATTTTCGGTCTGGATGAAGATGAGGTACCGGCTGCCAGGACGAACGATCAGTTGGTCGCCTGATCCGCTTCGGTTTCTGTATCTTTCTGTGGAACCAGGATGCGGGAAAAAATAATTCCAACTTCAAATAACAACCACATGGGTAACGCCAACAAGGTCTGTGATATGACATCGGGTGGTGTCAGGATCATTCCCAGTGCAAAAGCACCGACGATAACATAGGGGCGCCAGCTTGCCAGTTTATCGGGGGTCGTTATACCGGTAGCTACCATGATGATGGTTGCGATCGGAACTTCAAAGGTGATGCCGAACGCGAGAAACAGCGTCATGACAAAATCCAGGTACTTGCTTATGTCTGTCATCACGGCCACGCCTTCGGGCGCCACGCGGGTCAAAAAGCCGAACACGAGCGGGAAGACTACAAAATAGGCGAATGCACAACCGGCGTAAAAAAGAAATACTGATGACAGCAATAAAGGCCTTGCCAGCCTCTTTTCGTGTTTGAATAATGCCGGTGCAACGAAGGCCCACAATTGATACAAAACCACCGGAATCGAAATCATGATGGAGATCAGTAGTGTCAGCTTGAACGGTGTCAGGAAAGGCGATGCGACGTCGATGGCAATCATGCTGCTGCCTTCCGGCAACTGTGCCATCATCGGTGATGCCAGGGTCTCATACAGGCTACGTGAGAACGGCAGCAGCGCGATCAGTACCACGACGACTGACAGGCAGGCCTTGAGCAGGCGACTGCGAAGCTCGACAAGGTGCTCGAGAAAACTTAACTCATGGTCTTCTTCAGGCGTTTCAGACATTTTCAGACTTTCCGCTACCCGGTTCCCCAGATGAGTCCTGCTCCGGAACATCCGTGGTTACTAAGTCCGGTGCGTTTGCTTTGGGTTTGTGGTCTTCAGACTTGAAAGATGGTATGTCGGTCAATTCCTTGCCGATCTGTTTGAGTTCTTCACTGGCTTTCTTGATCGGTGTCGAAAGGTCGGCCTCCGAGAGTTCTGACTCTATGGTATTGCGCAGGCTTACCCAACTCATCCTGGCTTTGCGCACAAAACCACCCAGGGTGCGCGCAACCCCTGGTAAGCGTTCCGGGCCGAGTACCAGCAGGCCGATCAGGGCCAGCAGAAAGATCTCGGCAAAACCAACATCAAACATCTGTGTCGGACGGGCGCGTGGCCGTGGTTTTTTCCTCTTTTTTTGGCGGGGCAGCAGCAGTTTTTTCTGCGGTTGTTATCTTTTCAGGCTCATTGTCTTCCGGTTCGTCTTCGATTCCTTTGCGGAAACCTTTGACGGCACTTCCCAGGTCGGATCCGATGTTACGGAGACGCTTGGTCCCGAAAACCAGCATGACTATCACCAGCAGGATTAACAGCTGTGTGACGCTTATTCCACCAATCATGATTTAACTCCGGTATTGTTTCAATGTACGCAGTTTAATCCAAACGGAAGGGTTTGGCTTTAAAAACAGGAATCAGAGTTTCCCCTAGGTATAACGCCTACGCAGGAAAAGCATCCCGGCCAGCATCAAAACCAATACCGCAAGAAGGCGGCCAGCGAGGTTTAAGGAAGGTATTTGCGGCAATTCATCATCGAGTTCGACCTTGATATCACAATTGGCCGGTGGCGCGATGGCGAGACTTTCGAAACCGATTTCGTTGAGTGTTTCCGCTACCAGGTTTGCCGTGCCGCTGGTTACATCGATACTCAGTATCTGGCTTCTCTGGCTGTTGATCTGGCTGCGGTCTGTTATCGCCCATAAACCGCCATCACTATCGAATGCCAATCCGGCTTCGTTGTATTTGAACTCATCCGTATTACTCAACGGCCCTATCAGCGATGCAATCCCTGAGAACGGGTCGATGCTGTACAGGTTGGGTGCATCTGCGGAGCCGTTCTCAAACAGTCCGTTGCCGAGGCCATATAGCATTGTGGGGTTACCAATAGCAGCGATGGCACTGATGTTCACACCAAGAGAGCCCACACCACCCACGGTCGTGATACTGCCGTCCCCATCACGACGGAACAGGGACTGGGATTTTACAGAAGTAAAAAACAACGTGCCGTCACACGTAAACGTCATGCCGAAATCACTACCGCCTATAAGCTCATCATTGGGGCCGGGAGGAAACGGAGGGAGTAGAATATCGTCCCTGTAATCTATTGCACCGTTATCGGGGTTAATCGGAAACAAGGTTTCAGAAGGGTCATCTATTCCCCAAAGCTGGCTATTGGGTCCCGGTGAGAACGCCAAACCTTCCGTATCGGTACGAAATTCAATTCCTGCATCAAGCTTGCCCCTGAACTGATCAATGCCGGTAGCCAGGTCAATCAAGTACAGGCTGTCTCCAGTGAGGCTATCTGAATTAACGCTATATGCCATAGGCGCCGCATTCGCACTGACGGCGAACAGCGAAACAACCATTAAAAAGGCAAAGCGAATATATTTACTCATTTAGGCAGCATCCAGCCTTGTTGCATTAGCAACTGGAAGGTCATGCTATCAGAAAAAATAGTAATTACAAAGTCTTATGTGGGTTTTTGCGAGCGACTTAAATGGCTGTTGTAAATTTGCAACATGTCATTTTTCGATATCCATTTTGAATAAGCTGTTTCGATTGAGGTGGAATGCTTATGGCAGTTGGGTTTGTTGCACAATAATTCCTTCAGGCAGACTGGAAATGTCTACGGGCGACCAGTAATTCCCTATGTCATGTCGCTTTTTGGCAACATGCTGTTGACATTTTTTTAGTAGGGTTTCGTTGGCCCATGAGTTCGCACATAGCAGAGGGTGTGCGGTACCTTACTTCAGGACCGTGAGCGACAGGGATGTCGCGACCGAGCGCCGCATGGATGCGACTAGCGAGTCCGGAAGTAAGGTACCGCATGGCCTCTGCTACCCTGTAGAAGCACCAGCTAGCTGTGGAAACACCAGTAAGCTGTCGAAGCCCGATAAATTTCACCTGATCCACTCAAGGGGATTGCGTGAAACTCCGCCTGCCTTCACAATTTGACCATGGACATTTTCAGA
>Ga0316201_10001040_pt1 | contig 17832 bp, 13 predicted proteins | sample CS6wburrow_MG_FD_204516 | JGI IMG/M metagenome (GOLD analysis project Ga0316201, IMG submission 204516) | Coastal sediment microbial communities from Delaware Bay, Delaware, United States - CS-6 worm burrow | ecosystem: Environmental > Aquatic > Marine > Coastal > Sediment | place: USA... | reverse complement strand
TTAACTATTACTACTCCGAATGGCCCTCCGTCACCTGACTCCATTCCTGATTGAGCAAGTTCAATCGCTCGCTTTAAATATTTATAATGCTTTTTCATTAATCAGGTTATTAAAAAAATTCATCCCACTTAACCGTCCGGTTTTCACTTGAAGAGATCCTTGCCAATTCAAGAATCTGCATGACCATCAGGTTATTTTCTAATGAATTTAAATCATATGCTGAAAGCGCATGGCCTCCTTTTACGATTTTATGAAGCAGGGCAAATGGATCGTGATACCCTTGCGGAAGAGATCCTGGGTCTTCTCTATAAGAACCGGTTTTTTCATCTTCCAATATGATAATCCCATCCCCTCCTGTACATTGAATATATCCATTGGTTCCATATACTTCCATGTCTTTGCGATTATGAGACCAGTTCCAGGAGGCTTCGATAATAGATTGAGCATCTGCATAATCAACAATGATCAAGGCTTCATCCTCAACTTCAGGATATAAATGGGGCTTCAGTTGCTTAGTTATGGCCGTTACACTCAATGGCTTCTCACCCTGCATCAACCATGTTGAGATATTGGCACCATAACAACCAAAGTCTGTGAGAGCACCACCTCCATTCAACTCAGGATCTGTCAACCATTCCAGAAACTCTGCATTACAACCTATTTCAATCGGCCCAGGATGTCCTGTATAGAATTTCATTTTCCTTATACTCCCTATACTTAAACCATTATTGATCAAGTCAAATGTCCTATGCGTTGTAGGATACCATGTAGTTTCATAATTAGTAAGAAGATGTACTTCATGTTTTCTTGCTAATTCTGCCATCTTCTCTGCGTGCACCATGCTGACCGCAAGAGGTTTTTCCACCATGATATGTATACCCTTCGGTGCAAAAAACTCTACAACAGCTAAATGATCATAAATGGTATTGAATGCTGTAACAGCATCCACCTCTACATGCTCAATCATTTCTTCCATTGTCCCAAAAACAATATCCATTGAATACCCATGCTGTTGCGCATATTTTTGTGCCAATTCTTTATTGGGTTCAACAATCCCAACAATTTCAATATCTCCTAGTTTTTCTCTCCCTAAAATCCAATGAACATGAGTATGTACCAAACCGATAACTCCTACTTTCAGCCTGTTATCTGGTTTAGTTTGTACATGTTGATTAAAATTAAACTCAGAATAATCATAGGATGGACCTATCACAAGGGTCATAATTAATGATATGAACAGCATCTTCACAGGTTTAACTATTTAAATTATAAAACTACTTGTTCATGATCCTATCAATCAAACCCTGATTGAGTCTTACATAGTCCGGATTCCCTCCTTTCTGGGCAAGGTTCATTGCATGTTGAGCGACCTGGACAGCTTCTTTATCTCGTCCCATCCTTTCTAATATTTTAGCCTTGGAATGAATCACCCAATACTGCTCAACCTCGCTGTTGTCAATCACTTTATTAATCCATACGAGTGCCTTCGCAGCATCCCTGTCTGTATCATAATAATAATTAGCAGCTTGAAAATAAGCCATCATATTGTCGGAATCCCGGTCAATGATCTGATCCTTAATCTGTTGCATGATCCTTCCATCAATATCAGATTCAATCCTGAACATGGCCTTGGTATGTTCCCATTTCATATTGAAATTGGCTGAATTTCTTGTAAAATCAGAGAAACTGATTGTAAACGTTTCATAGTGGCTGCTAGGATGTTTAACCTTTACGTTAAATCTCAAAAAGTCATCTGCTTCATCATATCCAAGTGATCCCCACCAGGTTAGGTTTTTGCTTAAAATTATAGTGGCAGAATCTTCCTGAAAGATGGTGTATAAAGCATATTTACCTGCAGGAACAGAATGTCCTTCTACTGTCACATCCCCGCTAAAGTTAATCTTTGTTGATGCATTTGCACCTGTACGCCACACTTCACCATAAGGAATAAGATTGCCCGCAACAGCCCTTTCTCTTGCACTTGGCCTAGAATACTCTACTTCAACTTCACAGAAACCGATGGTTCCTTTTAATTGAAACAAAGGACTCATGGGTGGGACATCTATTTGAGCCTGAACTTGTATAATTGTGAAAAGCATGATTATCACCGGATATAATCGATTCATATTCATAATATTTATTGGTTAGCTACTTTTGGCGAAAGCTAAACAATTACAATCATATCGACAACCAGTAGTTCAGTTTTATGGCAATATTCCTATCCTTGCTACCAAACATCCCTTCAATCCTGTAATTATCTGTATATACTAAAAACAAATCCGACATCGGGGCAAATCTCCATTGAAGCCTGCTATTGACATTGAAATTATCAGCCTGCGTATTATACTGTAGAAAGGTAGTCCAGAATAGTGATGTTGAAAAATTGATTTCTGCCCTTCCCGTCGCAAGTGTAAGGTTGAGATCACCATATGGATCGGGCATGTTGATATCATTATACTCAAGTCCAACTGTAAAATTTCCCCACGGTTGAGCCCGATATGAAATATTGGTATTAATGGTAAGCTTAGTGCCTTCATAAAATTCTCCATATACTGCAAACATGGTGTTCTGTACTTTTCTTCTGATATCCGTATTATACTGGATATTGAATTCAGTCATGTTATAAGTCTCCGCAGGAATTGGAGTATCAGTAATTCCGAACGGAAATATGAGATCAACATGATGGTTATTCAATCTAAACCTCAATTGAGATGTATTCTTAAAGAAGATAAAGTGCCGAATCCGATTATACCATTCGGTGAGGCCATATCCGTCATTAAACCAGATGAAGTTTTCAACACCGGACCAATGAAAATTTACAGGTCCGTCGTTCTCCGGAAATATGTAATAGTTGAACATATTTCCAATCTGGGAATATCCAATTCTGATTACTTCCCCTGTTTCAGGGTTAAAGTTATTGATTCGATTATTAAACCCGATATCAGTGTAATAATTCTCCCCTACATGTTGTGCCTGGACAAATGCTCTGAACTTGGTTCCATTATAAAAAAGGCCACCATGGAGGTGTTGATTGTCGTCTGAAAACCCTTCTTTGGAAGACAACAAATACCCTCCCTGAACTTGCCACTTTCCATCTTCAGTACTGAGGTCAACTTCCAAACCTCCATTTCTACTATAAGCACCTTCAATGGATTCTGATCCATCATAAGTCTGACGATTTAGAAATAAGCCTTTTAGAAGAGACCGTTTGCCTATGCGGTGGTGGACGGCAGTAGCACTAAAATTTTGTCCGAGCGTCTGATCAGTTGTCCTGCTATGGATATTGAATAATCCCACGCGGGTTCTTTCTGTTACATTACCAGTGAGCCTGGCACCATAAAGAATGGGTACTGTTCTGCCCGAAGGATCTAGTCCGATTCTTCTTGAGTAAAATGGTTGATTGGCTCCCTGGCCAAAGTTGAATATGTCGTTGTTTTCAATAAAGAATTGTCGTCGTTCCGGGAAAAATATACTAAACCGTGTGAGGTTGGTCACTTGTCGATCGACTTCAACCTGAGAAAAGTCAGGATTGAGTGTTAAATCCAGGTTCAATGAATTGGTGAGCCCAATCTTAGCATCCCCTCCTACTTCAACGTCAGTGTCACCTGGGGCATTTTCTAATTTAGAATTTCTGAATGCAGAGTAAGGAATGACAGAAATATTGGTGCCTGAATTACCAGGAGATTTATCCCAAACTACTTTACCCAAGTATCCAAGATCAGTAAAATCAAATTGCCGGGGAACAGGTGCCCATACATGAGTTTCATTGGAACCGGGCTCCACTCTTACAAAATTGATACCCCACTCCATATTCTCTGCATTAAACCTCAATGTCTTAAATGGAATATACATTTCGACAGACCAATACTCTTGCTGTCTATCAGTGGCTACCGACCATCGGTTATCCCACGATGGATCTTGACGATCAGGAGATATTAATACTTCAGTCTGAGCTCCCATTACATTTACGCTAAATCCAAATCCATTGGTCTTCTTATTAATCGGATCTAAAACAACTCCAAATTCATCACTCTCTCCGAAATTATCTCTCTTAAGAGTCTGAACAACATATGGACGCCTGTCATAACACATGGCACCAATATATAAACCTGATTCATCGTAGGTGAGCTTTACTTCAGTGTGACTGTCAGCCTTTTTATTATCGACTGGTGCCTGTAACCAAAAATCTGTTGCAAGCTGCAATCCAGACCACGCCATCTCATCGAGTTTCCCATCAATTTCTATCTCCCCTTTAATTGATTGAATCTGATATTTATTATCATCCGGGTTGAATTCAGCACCCTGAGATTTTAAAATCGAAGATAAAAGCAGAAATAAGATAATGCAGCGGTACATAAGTGGATTTTACTCTTGTAAAAGTCTCAAATCTCCACTCGAATAAAGAATATTTACAGACCAATCATGCTACTTTATCTATGAAAGATGGCTATTATGGATTAGATTATCTTCTATTTTGATAACCAGGTATAATTTACCGATAACAACTGGCATTTAGGATAACATCTGCATACAGAAATAGAAGATCCATTATTCATTTCCGTAAAATGAAAAAGGGCCCCAAATAGAGGCCCTGATTCTATATCAACAAGTCGGTTTTACTTATCTTAAATTAACCATCTTCTTAGAAGCTATGAATTTTCCAGCTCTTAGAGTATAGTATAATACTCCGGTTGCTGGTATTTCATCCTTTCTGATGATTATTGAGTTATAACCCTGTGGATATACCTGGTTATACCTCTTAATTACCTTACCGGAAACATCTGTAATCTCGAGAACTACTTGTGTGGATTCAGGTATCCTGAAGTCTATTCTGGTCTGTTCAGTGAAAGGATTAGGTGCATTCTGCATTAAAGCAAATCCACTTTCTTTATCCTCTGTCTGAATTAATTCCAATCCAACAATGGTTTCTGAATCGATGTATGCTTCTGCATCAGTTACTGAAGAATTGATGTTCAATTCAAGTCCTGAATCATTATTCTCCAACACTTCAAATTCAAGTGTAAAGAGTGGCTCTTCAGAAATACTTTGAGCTTCTACATCATTCCAACTGAATGTAAGTAAACCATCTTTCTCATACATGGTACCTACATGATCATTGGTCATATTCAGTACTCCTGGAATTATTCCATTGTATTTAATATACCCCGGATCGTAATCTAAGGTAAACTGAAATCCTAATAGTGATTTCATGTTACCGTAAACAGGCATCTCGATGATGTTACCTCTTTGAGCAGTCATTTTTGGTGACTGAAGAGAAATAGTTTTATCAGATCTGGTTGTAACATCCATCCTTGCATTGGCTCTTGCATTATTATTTACATCACCAATCTTAATGGCAACCATATCCTGACCAGCTTTATCTTCAGTAAGTCTGTCGTAAGTTATTCCTTCCTCGTATGGGAATGGATTCTGATCATCTGCAAATGGCATATTTCTATCTACAAATCTCCATGACTTCTGATTTTTAGGAAACTTACTGCTTATACCTAGTATCGCTTTCCTCAATGCAATGATATCTGAACTTGATACCCTGTCATTGTTATCGACATCTGACGCTATAATCTTGTATGGAGAATCAAATGGGTCAACTCCCAGTATATGTCTCTGAATCATTACGAGGTCAAGGGTTGATACACCATTCAAGATATCATCCTCTTTATCTCCATGAATTGAATAATCATGATTCATCTCAAGATTATTAAATAGATATTGACCATCAATACTTGTCATGTAGGTTGCAGCCATTTCTGGAATATCACTATCCAGATTGACTTCTACTCCTTCAACATAATTATATGCTTCAGTAGCTACTGCTCCTGATATGTAGGCCATTCCTTCCTGGGTAGTACCGTCACATGCATCTCCTGCATTATCTTGTAGTTGTAAGATGACGGAACAGAAATCATAATTGAATTCTTCATCCCATACAGTCATATTCAAGTTAATGGTTGCTTCTTCACCATTAGGAATGTCAAGACAGTTGAATACCATCCCTGATGTATTGTCAGCAGATATCCACTTCTGGGCATTACCCATAAGGTATTCTGCTTCAGTTGCTTCTTCACCAGCTCCTTTGAAGAAATGATCTTCTTCTAATTTGGTTAATACAGGATTGGCATTGTTGAAAGTAAACAACAAGTCTCTCTGAGCAGTACAATTATCAAAACTTCCAAAGTCGTAATCTCTTGCCCACAATTCAACCATACCATTATTATTCATTACCACAGTAGTAAGATTGGTAATACAGTATGGAGTTGGCTTCTTCTTATCTACAACTGTAATGATTTGTTCACATGTAGAGACATTTCCACATTTATCTCCAACTCTCCATCTCACTCTGTATACTCCAGTGGCCCATTCATCAACAATATTAGGTCCTTCTCCTCCAAAGTTGAATATTCCATCATTGTCGACATCAACATCGTAAGAGTATTCAAGCTCTTCAATAGGAGTACAATCATCGAATGCATCAATCGTGACATTTATATCTGCCGTACAATTCTCATTGTAAGCTGGTATTTCAAGATCAAAGCAATTGCTGAAAATTGGGTCAATAAAATTCTTCTTCTTTAGTATCTGGACATCAGAGAAAATTCCAAGCTGCTCAACCGGATCGTAAGTACACCAGTCAATTACAGTCCATGTACGAAGGATCTTCTCACATGCTTCTTGGACTACATAGAATTCCTGATCTTCATAGGTTATTGCCGCTAGGCTACAATTGTCATCTATCAGAGTTGTAATCCAAGGATATGATAGATCATCTACATCTAAAGATCCTTCACATTCATCAGTTTCATAATCATCAGCCCAGTCAATATCTTCTTCTGTAAATGGATCTCTGTCAATTAAAGTGATGATCTGCTCACAGGAATATTTTAATCCTTGAGCATCGGTAGCTGTCCATGTTCTCCTTACAACTCCTTCACCACACTGATCGATATTAGGATCATCTACATACTCCACCATAGGATCGCCGCAGTTATCTATGGCATCAATTCCAGGAATTACATCTCCTGTAATATCTAGATTGGTATAATCTTCAAAGCAGTCTAGTGTAATATCCGCTGGACAATAAATGAAAGGAGGTAATTTATCCTGAATCTTAACTTCAACCATACAAGTATTATGGTTTCCTGAAGAATCAGTTACTCTAAATTCTACCATAATAGAAGTATTCACCTCGTTACAACAGAATTTCAACGTATCTCTGAAGATGGTGTTATCGTAATCAGGTAATAAATCTCCACAATCATGCGTCATCTTTCTGGCCTGATATTTAACGATCTCACAGTTATCATGACTTCCATCATCAAAGGTAATGGCAGCAACTTCTGCCCATCCTTCAGATCCAATACTCGCCACAGTAAATTCATCACATACAGCAATTGGAGGAACCTGATCTTCTACAGTAATCATGAATATTTCTTCTGATGTCTGATCACATTCATCGGTTATCCTCCATTTGACAAGAGTCTTACCTACAGGTACAAAACTGATGTAATGCTCTCCATCAATAACCTCAACATTGGTATTGGTAAATACACCATTAGGATCTACATTACCTAATATATCTTCATATTGATAACTAATGTCGTATGTAAACTCATCCGAGCAATCATCTGTGACATCAGGCTTTACAGCATGGTATCGTGCAAAACACTCAAATACTTCAGTGCTTATGGTTATATCTTCAACACCCAAAATCGTAGGGCCTTCCGTATCTTCTACTTTTATCAACTGGTTATGTGTGACTACATCACCACTACACCATTCTAGTACTGTCCATTCTCTTAGAATCTTATATGATCCCGGACATACTTCAAGGATTTTATCTTTGTATGGTAGAATCTGAATATTTTCACAAATATCACCAGAAGGATACCCTGTCACAGTTGAATCTGGAATAATGGTCCCATAATCAGAACAAGACAGAGGACCAGGATTACCATTCAAACCATCATAATCAGGAGGGAAAACAATATTACTAATATCATTTCTGTAAACATAGATCAATTGAACACATGGATTTGATATATTTCCTGAAGAATCCTGAGCATTCCATGTTCTTCTGATTATTCTGTCATAAGGACTGGTACAATCCTGAGTAAGCACCTCATCATCATATGTCGCAGTTGCAGGTCCACAAGGATCTAAGCCCAATAATTCGAATTGATTTTCATCTTGATCAAGTACAGTGATTCCGGTACCCGGGAAAGTTATGGTTCCACCTGATTGATTTACAACCAGTGCTAATTTCTTAATCATTCCGCCACCTGAAGCCACATTATTATCTTGTACCCTTATGGTCCAGGTTCCTTCAGGATCATCACCAAGCAATGCATCCAGGGAATTTGCCCCTACAAAAGAACCCTTAAGAACAACACCATTTTCACAAGGTCCCTGAAGATCCAGATAAGTACTTGCCGCATCATCATCAATCGTAATTTGCATACCTGAATTGCACATTGCTGAAAGGCCACTGAAAAGGAGAAACTCTCCTCCTCCATCATTAGGGTGATCAAGATATACAGCAAGATCAGCCAGATTATTATGTTCAATACTGATGTAAAAGTTAAAATCATTAATCGTTGAATTCTGCAATCCAAATACTTCTATATCGAAAACCTCATCGAATGGTGCATTCGGAGCAATATCAGGAACATCCACATCGGCAGCATAACCCAAGTTTGCGGAAATTAGAGATCCTGGAGATAAATCACCTGTGCACGAAGTATATAACGTGTCACAAACCAATGGTGGAGGATTCTTATCTTCTACTACCAGTGTTCCCCAACAGGAATTTCCAGAATCGGACTCAACAGATACATTAAGTGTCTGTCCAATGTTTGCTCTAGTTACTGTATTTCCATAATTATTACCCCGGTTATCAGTAATAACAACGGTGAGTACTTCTCCCATACAGTCCATTTCAGAACTTTCTAGGATTTGGTTAGGCTCAATAACTGCCATACATGCATCGTCGAGCGATACAAATATTTTGTCATTACAAGCAAGAGCACATTGTGCTGAAGCATCATTCACCATTATACTCATCAAGACAATAGTGCATATGAAGGTCAAAAGACTTGTGGAAGATGCTTTAAATCGGTCGTAAAATTTCATAATTTTCATAAAAGAAAAATTTGCGATTAATGGGATGATTCCTGTTATCTGTCTAAAAATTGTGTTCAAAATTGGTATCATTAATAATTTTAAAATTTGTAAGTAATTGATTATTAATGAAATACGGAATATTAAATTTCATTCCTTAAATCAGCTTATACTTATGGCAAACATTATACCATATTGATATATGATTGTGAGCCTAAAATCTATTAACTTGAGGCGTCATGGATAGATTGGAAAATAATACCGAAAGACCTTCCACTTTAAAGTGCTACAATTGTGAGGGTGTAGTCAGTCTGCAAGATAGATACTGTCCTCACTGTGGTCAGGCCAACCACCCCACCCGTCTTACTGTATTTATATTGCTTAAAGACTTTATCAATAATTTCTTTGATCTCGATTCTAAATTCTTTAAGACCTTGTTCCATATATACTCTCCTTCTTTTCTGACTAAGGAATATGTTGCGGGGAAAAGAAGAAAGTATGCTAATCCTGTAAGGTTATTTGTAGTATCTATAATCTCACTCTTTGCTGTATTAATGTTTTACCTGGATGATGTCATCCATTTTGATCAGATGGATGATCCTCAGGAAGAGCTTTATTCAGATAATACAAAATCTGAGCTTTTTGATAGATTCAGTGAGTATACAGATACCACTTTTACTTCTGAGGTGGAAAAATCAGTCATTGATAGTATTAAGCAAAACGTATTCAAAAACATTAAGTCCTCAGACAGCACCTATGTGAGGTTTTCCAATATGAAGTTTAATTTAGATGGAGAAGAAAAATCCTATCACTTTCTAGCAAAAGACGTACTTGAAATGGAACCTGACTCAGTTTTAAAAAAATATGAAGTCACGGAATTGAAGGAGAAAGTATTTGTAAAACAATTCTTGAAATCTTATGTAAGTGGTGGGCGTACCTTACAATATCTGATCAGTAACATGTTTTGGGTGGTTATTCTGGCCATTGTTATTAGTGCATTTCTATTAAAGCTATTATATGTGAGGCATGAAATTTATTACATCGAGCATATCATATTATTGTGTAATGCTCACACACTTCTATTTGTTATCCTCATTCTCTCATTATCTACAGCTATATTTCATGAAGTAGGAAAGAATATAACTTTGTCCTTTATCAGTTTCTACTGGTTGTATTTCATCTTTATATTTAAACGGTATTACCAGCAAGGCTTCTTTAAGACGTTGATTAAATTTTTCATCTTTATCTTGACCTACTCATTCATTTTGATCATGTGCACTATATTTGTTGTTTTTGTAAGTTTTCTTCTCTTTTAATAAGGAAATATGTCATGGGAAACCGTTGTTGGGCTTGAAGTTCATGTTCAACTAAATACTCATACTAAGGCATTCTGCAATGATCTTAATGAATTTGGATCAGACCCTAATACTAATATTAGCCCGATAACTCTTGCACATCCGGGAACTCTTCCCAGGATCAACAAGAATCATATCCTGGCGGCCATAAAGCTTGGATTGGCTTTTGGTTCAGAGATTCAACCAACGAATTATTTTGACAGGAAGAATTATTTTTATCCGGATCTTCCTAAAGGATATCAGATAACTCAAGATGAAAGACCAGTATGTATCGGTGGTAAACTGGAATACATTATGGGAGATGGATCTATAAGATCAATACGGATTCACCACTTACATATGGAAGAAGATGCTGGCAAGAGCATTCATGATTTGAGTCCTAATGAGACATATCTTGATTACAATCGGGCAGGTGTGCCATTAATTGAAATAGTAACTGAACCGGATCTTCGATCATCCGAGGAAGTTTATTACTTCATACAGACCTTACAGCAACTCGTCAGGTATCTGGGAGTTTCAGACGGTAATATGGAAGAAGGATCATTCCGCTGTGATTGTAATGTTTCTGTAAAGAAAAAGTCCGAAGCAAAACTTGGAGAGCGTTGTGAAATTAAAAATCTTAACTCCAAGAGATTTGCCAAGGCAGCGGTAGAATACGAAGCGGAAAGGCAGATCAGACAATTGGAAGCGGGTAATTCTATTGTAAAAACGACGATGCTTTATAACCCATCTTCAGGAAGGACGTACCCTATGCGTGATAAAGAGGAAGTAAATGATTACAGATATTTTAATGATCCGGATTTGCCAGCTGTTAAGATCAACAAGGAAACCATCGATAAGTTAGAATCAGAAATCGGTGAAATACCTATACATACTTATAAAAAGATAATCAAATCACGAGGAGTAAAACATGACGATGCAATGGTATTGATCGATAATCGATTGATGCTATATCTATTTAACAAATTAATTAAGGAAGGATTCGATCCCCAGGAAACAGCTCAGCTGATTGTGAATAAAATTGCGTCTCATGATGTTTATTCAAATGTAGATTTTGAAAAAGAGAAGGATAAAGTAAATCGATTGACATCATTCATGTCATTGATTAAAAATGGAAAGGTGTCTAAATCTGCAGCTTACAATCAATTATTCGATAAGATGTGGGAGGAGATGAATACTCCGCTGATAAAGATGGCGGAAAATCTACACATACTCAAAGAGGATGACCAGTCTTTTCTGGGTGATATTGCTAAAGAAGTAGTTGATTCTTTTCCGGATAAAGTAAAAGCTTATCATAATGGTAAGAAAGGCCTCATTGGTTTTTTCATGGGCCAGGCAATGAAAAAATCCAGGGGCAAAGCAGATCCCAAACTTCTACAAAAAGAGATTGAAGCAATTCTTAAAAGTTAAAATTCAATCATAACAATTCACAATTAGCTGAATAGTAAGGTATTTGTAAAAAATTCAATATCTTACCACTGATTAATCCATGAATTAGGAAATTGAAAATCACGACTGACCTAACTAAGCTTTATTATTCCATTGGAGAAGTGGCTGAAATGTTCAATGTTACTACTTCTTTGATCAGGTACTGGGAATCTGAGTTTACCTTTCTCAGGCCTAAAAAGAATCGTAAGGGTGATCGACAGTTTACTAAGAAAGACATTCAGTACTTAGAACGTATTTATCACCTGGTTAAGGAAAGAGGATTTACCCTGGAAGGGGCAAAAAAAGAATTAAAGAAAAAACCTAACACTCCTACCAGGCAAAAAGCAAAGCCAGAACTATATTACAAGCTTAAATCTTTAAAAGTCAGGCTAGAGAAGCTACGAGATAGCCTTTAATTCCATTACATCATACATTTTACCACACAGGGCAAAATCTTCCTTATCATTAGAAGCAATGATTATGGTTTTATTAGCTGCCATTGATTCCAGGTTGCGGTAAAACCAATCTTTGGCATGATTGTCCAGAAATGAAGTAGGTTCGTCAAGAAGAAGCAATGGAACATCTGTCTGAAGTGCAATCCCTAATTGCAATCTCTGATGCATTCCACTTGAGTAATCCATGATTCTCTTTGTTGGATGTATATCAAGCTCCAACCACTCTCTAAACTCTTCAAATTTAATATCTCTGGACTTTTTCTTGAATTTAAAATGAAAATCATATTGTTCTTCAATATTATATTCTCCGATCAGGCCAGTATATGGCCCCACCATAGAAAGGTATTTATAGATATCACTATTTCCTACCCATTTTTCACCAGCTTTATACTTTACCTTTCCTTCTGTAGGGCTTAGATGAGATGATATGATCTTAATGAGTGTTGATTTTCCTGAACCATTCATTCCTGAAATTCCAGAAATGCTACCTGGCGGAAAATGATAATTACATGCCCTTACGATCCATTGGTAACCGAATCTTTTGGATATATTTTCTAGTGAAACTTCCAATGTCTTTTTAGCTGTTTTGTCTGAATCCTCTCATGATCCCACGGTCTGCATTCTGAATAAAGCCTATGATGGATTCCCGCTCAGGAGTGGCCTTAATTGTTGCTTCAATAAGTGAAAGAGCTTGCGTTGTATTATTGCCATGTACAAAAAGGATACGGTATATATCCTGAATGTGATTAATCTGTTTATTAGAGTAACCTCTCCGGCGTAGTCCTACAGAATTTACGCCTACATAAGAAAGCGGCTCTCTTGCTGCTTTCACAAATGGAGGAATATCTTTTCTGACCAGAGATCCTCCACCTACCATACAATGATCGCCGATATTCACAAATTGATGGACTGCAACTAAGCCTCCCAGTATGGAGTATTTTCCGATTTCAACGTGACCGGCAAGGTTGACATTATTAGCGAGGATTGCATTGTGATTGATAATACAATCGTGAGCTACATGGACATAAGCCATTAATAATACATTATCCATGATCCTCGTCTTATTATTAGCCTTTGTTCCTCTGTTCAGTGTGCAATATTCTCTGATTACAACATTATTTCCTATTTCAAGCAAAGACTCCTCACCATCAAATTTTAAGTCCTGAGGTATAGCCCCCAAAATAGCTCCTGGAAAAATTCTACAATTGTTTCCAATCCTTACACCATTCATTATAACCACATTGGGGCCAATCCAGGTCCCATCACCTATCTCTACATCATCCTTGACGGTAGTAAATGATCCTATATGAACATTTTTGCCAATTTTGGCTTTCTTACTAATTTCATTCAATTGAAGATTCATTATGCCTGCCTTTTAATGATTTGTGCAATAAGCTCCCCTTCTGAAACGATATTGTTTCCTACATATGCTGTTCCCATCATGTGGACAATGCCCCTTCTTATAGGAGTCAGTAATTCCATCTTTAGAATTAAAGTATCTCCTGGAACAACTTTCCTTTTAAATTTCACCTTATCCATTTTGAGGAAATAAGTATCCCACAGTGAGGGTACTTCTACATTTGACAATGCCAGAATCCCACCTGTCTGAGCCAAGGCTTCCATCTGCAACACTCCCGGAAACACGGGGTTCCCTGGAAAGTGTCCTTGAAAAAATCCTTCATTGAAAGTGATATTCTTCACTCCTACCACTCTTGTTTCCGTCAGCTCAATTATTTTATCAACTAAGAGAAATGGATACCTATGGGGAAGCATAGCCTTTACCCCCTCTGTATCCACAATGGGAGGGATATTGGGATCATATTTTGGCCTACCCATTGTTTTCTTATATTCCAGATATTTCTTCTTGATTGCTTTTGCAAATGCAATATTTCCTTTATGCCCGGGTTTCTTAGCAATGATTTTAGCTTTTAAACTCAGGCCTGTCAAAGCAATATCTCCAATGATGTCCAAAATCTTGTGTCTTGCAGGTTCGTTATCAAAGAATGACTTCTGATTCTTCAGATCTACAGGTTCTTTCCCAATTTTAGTAGCAATTTCTTCAACCTGACCATCATCTAATTCCTGATCCAGGATCACTAGTGCATTGGAAAGGTCTCCTCCTTTAATCAATTCCTTAGAAGCCAATTCTACGAGATCGCTTACAAATACAAATGTCCTGCTAGGAGCAATTTCTTCAGGATATTTTTGCAATCCTTTCATATTCCCATACTGGAAAGAAAGAGCAGTTCCTGGAAAGTCTAATAGTGTTGTAATTTCCAGTGTTTCCTGAGGAATAACGATGTATTCAGATCCAGATTCTTCATCTAAGAAAGTGAATTCTTCTTCAATCTTAAAAACGAGCAAATCGCCTCCATGTTCTACAATTCCTGCATCAACCATAAGGTCATAATAAGGCTTTGCACTTCCGTCTAATATTGGAATCTCCGGTCCATCCAATTCAATCAACATGTCATTTATTCCGGCGCCATAAATCGCTGACATTATATGCTCCACCGTTATTATTGAAGCATCGCCCTTCTTAATTGTGGTACATCTAAGGCTTTCATCCGCATGAGAAATATCTGCAGGAATAACTACCCCTTCACTAATATCAGTTCTTAAAAATCTGATGCCGGAATTCAGATCGGCAGGATGAAGCTTCAGATTTACTTTCCTTCCAGTATGTAGTCCTACTCCTGATATTGATGTTTCTTTCTTAATTGTTCTTCTCATCGCAGCTACACTTAATTTTTGATTTTGATACTATTTATTTCCATTTTCTAATTTATCCAACTTTTGTTCCATTTCTCTAATCGATTGAACTATTTCAGGGAGCCTCTTAAAATAAGCATAGGCCCTTAAGTATTTCTGATATTCAATGGCAGGATAACCATAAAGTTTCCTATTGGGCTCACTGATGTTACTCGCAACACCACTTTGAGCCTGAACCAGGGTATTGTCCGCTATCGTTAAATGACCGACAAATCCTACTTGTCCCCCAATCATGCAATTCTTACCGATTTTAGTGCTCCCACTTATCCCTGCCTGGGCGGCAACAGCAGTGTTCTTGTCAATTTCTACATTATGTGCTATCTGGATTAGGTTATCTAGCTTTACTCCCTCCTCTATAATTGTACTGCCCATGGTAGCACGATCTATCACAGTATTTGCTCCTATTTCAACATCATCTTTAATCAGTACATTTCCTATCTGCGGGATCTTGGTGAATTTACCTTCATTATCTCTGGAAAAACCAAATCCATCACTCCCTACAACAGAATTGCTGTGAATGATACATGATTTACCTATTACACAATCATGATACACCCTTACACCGGGGTATAAAATCGTTCCATCACCAATTATTACATTTTTACCAATATATACTTGCTCATATATGATACAATCTTTTCCTATCCTTACGCCTTCAGATATAACACTGAAAGCCCCTACTCTTGCGGAATCATCTATTGATACTGATTCATGAATAAATGCCAATGAAGATAAGCCAAGTTCAGGTCCAAAATCTTTAGAAAAATAATTCAATAATAGACCCAGTGCACCATATACATTATCAACCCGAATTAATGAAGGTTTAACTTCCTTTATAACTTCAATATTACTATCGATGAGTATGGCACTTGCCTTAGAAGTATATAAATATGGTTCGTACTTATTATTGCCAAGAAAAGTAATAGCACCAGCACCAGCTGATTCAATTTTTCCAGGCTGTGTGATCATTACATCAGGGTTGCCAATGACCTCTCCACCCACTAATGATGCTAAATCTCTAACGCTGATTTTCATGAGCACAAGTTATGGAATTTAATTCCTTTTATATGTATCATAACCAAAGGTAGGCATAGCTGTTGTATAGCAGGAATAAGAAATACATATATTTGCGATCAATGGATAAAATTAGGATAGGAATAGACAATCTACTTAGTTCTGAATGCATCTCTGATCAACTAACCGCAATGGAAGAAAAAGTTGAGGTTGAGATCTTCAAGAAAGCTGATATTTCATTCAATTCACTAGAAGAAGAAAACATTGACCTATTGGTCATTCCGTTGAAAAAGGTTCCAACCACTCTGCCTGAGGGGCTAATAATTGCTGGATTAACTCCAAGAAATCATTACCAGGAAGTATTGTTTATTCATCCTGAAGCTTTTGATAGAAAGAAAATACTAAGATTAAAAGAACAATCTATTATCAGTACTTATGACATCAGGCAATCCATTCAATTAAGATCAATGAGAGATGATCTGAACATAGAAATCCACAACCCAGATGTTAGTCAATCTTTATCTTTATTAAAAGCTGGTTCAATAGATGCTTGTCTTCTTTCTGAATCAGATCTGGTATGGATGCAAGTTACTGTGTCAGATTATTATACGATCAAAATACATGCTTCTGAACTGGTGCCTGCTCCTGGAGAAGGGACGCTTGCATTTATAACATTTAGAGACAATATTGCTTTAAGGCGACTTATAAAACAGGTCCATCATAAGGAAACAGCTCTTTGCACAAATGTTGAAAGAAGGTTTGTAAAGAGGTTCAAAGGCCATCACTCAGATATAGGGGCTTATTGTTATCGTGATTCAGCAGGATTCTTTCACGCTTATGCCTCTATGAAAGATCAGAAAGAAAAAGCAATCCATGTATCTTGCTCCCAATCGACGCATTTGGAACTAGATTCAAAATTATATGATTTATTAATTCAAAAAGCACAATATTGACATCCAAGTATCTCATATTCGACGCCACACCTATTTCAAAGCCTAGAGATTATAAGGCCCCCTTTTCAGATACATTTGCCTGGCCCAGGTTGATCCATTTAAGTTGGATCATGCTGAATGAAGAATTTAAACCGGTAAGTGATTACGATTGCATTATCAATCCCGAAGGGTTTTCATTTGATGAAAATATTCAAAAGTATGCTAAGGTTGACAAAGAGGATATTGAAAATAAGGGTACAAAGCTTGAAGATGTTTTGGAACAGTTTGCCAAGTGCCTCGACGATACAGAATTTGTATTTGCACACAATCTAAATGTCAGTGAGAATGTTGTTGCTGCAGAATTCCTACGGAAGGGAATTAACCATAACCTTTTCAAAGCAGAAAGATTCTGTCTCATGCAGGAAAGCACATGGTATTGTAAGCTTCCAAGTAAGACCGGTGGTTATAAATGGCCTACCCTGAGAGAATTACATGCAGTATTATTCAATCAAGCCTATTCTCCTGCAGGTAATGCAAGAGCCGACGTTATTGCTGCAAGCAGGTGTTTCATCATGTTAATGAAGCTCGGACAATTGGAAGACCTATTCGATGATGAAGATTAACTTTCTCTGGTTGATGGACCATCTCATTTTACAGAATCAAGTTCTGTAGAGCATAATATATTATAAAAATCTATATTTGTAAGGTTGATGAAAACATTTATTCAACCTTATGTCAGTG
>Ga0316201_10001039_pt1 | contig 17838 bp, 13 predicted proteins | sample CS6wburrow_MG_FD_204516 | JGI IMG/M metagenome (GOLD analysis project Ga0316201, IMG submission 204516) | Coastal sediment microbial communities from Delaware Bay, Delaware, United States - CS-6 worm burrow | ecosystem: Environmental > Aquatic > Marine > Coastal > Sediment | place: USA... | reverse complement strand
TGTAATCACATTAGGGAAATAGAAAACACACTTACAGTCCTCTGATTCAATTGTGATTTCTTCTGTAATCTCTTCTTTGCAGGACTTAAAAGTCACGAGGTAATTTCCCGGTGCGTTTAAGAATCTGTATTTATCATTTGAGCCATCATCCCAAATCACTTCGAAATTTGTATTTCGAAAATCTGCCAATAATGAATCACCAATACAGAGCACGGTATCAGAAGGAATCTTTGGGGTGTTGAGCACATTTTCAAAACAAAACCTGTTTCTGAAAACACCTGCATTAGAAGGAGTGGCAGACACATCAGAAATAAACATTTCCTGGTTGTTTACATTTGCAGAATGCGGAGTGATGGAAATTGGAGTCGAAGGTGTACTCTGGGCATGGTAATAATCACCACAAAATAAAGTAAAGCTAGGTGTCGTCATTGCATGGATGAGTTCTCCTCCTTGATTTATCGATCTACCGGCAAATACAAAAGCACCATTTTCTAATTGGAGAAAGTCATTTCCGGTCATTTCACGTGTCATATCTGCATTGAAGGCTTTTTGTCGAATAAGGATACCATCCGGAGATACTTCAGTAAATACCACATGGGAAGATAGATTCGATTCAGGAAAACCATTCCCTATTTGCATGATATTCCCATTGTCAAGCATCTTGATGTTAGTGGTTTGGATGCTCCCAAAGTTCATACTTTGCCACAGCAGCTCACCATCAAATCCAAACTTAAGCATCATATTTTGATCAGGATTAGCATTGGAATAAGGAAAGACAGAAAACACATAACCGTCTTCAAGCTCAATTGGTGCCCTTGTTGCATAATATGCTGGAATCAAATGAGCCCAGGCCACAGAAAAATCACTCCGTACCTTATAATACACTGGCCCGCTTCTGCACATATATCCGCCATCGGAAGTAGCCATAAAGTTGCCCCAGGTGACGGTAAAAAGGATTCTCTTAGACTCAATCAAATTTACATCCGCATCCATTTCAAGGAGGACACTATAATCTTGTGGCCCTGTCATATTGCCAAACGCAACCAAATTTCCGCTCTCATTGACATCTAGCGCATAGAGATAAAACTGCCCCGTGGATCGTAATACTTTACTTGAAATGAGCGTTCCTTCAGGGTCAAATTTCACCATTAACCCCTGGTAGTCCCCGTTGTCGCTACTAGACAAAAAAGCCAACCAAAAGCTACCATCGTCAAGAACCAGAGCATCCTGAAGACTGAAAATGCGAACTTCATTCAGCGTATAACCAAGTGTAACATCCTCTTCACCGCAAGCATCAAAACCAACAATCTGGATCGTATTCCAGATACTTCCGATGGGTAGGGAGGAGACATACACGACATACCATCCACCATCATTTCTTTCAACGATTTGAGGGTTTCCTTCAGCATATGGAGACTGAATAAATTCAAAAAACTGAGGTTGAGAAAAGGAATTGACAGAGGCTAAGAATAAAAAGATGAACATGAGGCATTGAACTGTCAGTTTCAATCCCGTAAAGGTGAACAAAGAAGCGTATCGATGAGATTTAACGGTGTTCATAAGTCTGTGATTCGAAAAAAGGCAAACCCACCACATTGGGTGGGCTTGCCGGTCCAGATCCTGCTGAGAATCTGCCCCTACCTTCGCAGGGGCGAAGATGACGAACCTAGTCTAATACAATTTGAACCGTCACTCCCCCATTACTTGTTGTCGTTGGAAAACCCGTTGTGGTATATGGAATTGACCTTCGATAATCAAAAAAGAAGCGGAGATTCACATTTTTATTGATATCATACCGGATAGAAGGAGAAATCGTAAAATCCTTACTTCCTCTCGTTGGTTGCGGTGGAGTCTCCTGGTCCAGGTAATGATTCAATGTGATATTATCAGTAAAACCGAGATCAAACAGTATTTCCAAATCATTCCCTTCTATTGGGCCGCCCCCGCTATCATCTGCTTGTGCATCCGGATCATTTGACTTTTTCTGGTTTTTTCTTTTCTTTTTGTACCCCGGCATAAACTTAAGTTCGATATTTTTCAATTTGTACCCGAACCCAATATCTACGGTTGTGGATCGATCTTCCGCCAATTCATTTGATATAAATCCAAGACTCAAAGCACGTCTTTTCCCGTAATCAAAACTAAAGTTCATTTCATTCTTTGTCTTGAATTCAAATCCGATCAACGGGCTGAACTGCTCCTGGATCACAAATGAAGGAATGATAAATCTTGAATAATAATTTGCTGACACTTCATCTACATTTCCCGGGTTTTGTTGCCCGACGATAACCCCACCGTCCACATCATTATAATTCAGATTGGACTGGTACGAATTAATTGTCATTGTAGACTTGTAACCATGGGTCAATCTGACATTGCTAAAGATATCCTTGAAAAGATTTGTTTTGTGCAGCCCATTGTATGACAACTGCCAATTTGGTCGTGGCAGCCAATTGAATACATCGACCAAATCAAAATTAGATGGATCTTGATTTGTATATGCCGCAACAAAAGCCGGAAGGATCACATCCTGGGACTTACTCCCAAATCCAAATTCATATTCTCCACCATCTTTTGGGTGGTCAATATCTCCAATTCCTCTCTCCTCTGAAATAATCTTTCGGTTTTCTTCAAATGTGGTGAACAAGTTTCTCAACTCCGTGGTCCCACTTCTAAAAAGTGTTTGCAGAGAGAAATAAGACATGGTAAATGAACCAATATCTCTGGGTGTTAACCTCTCAAAATCCTCGATGCCATTATTATCTTTCTCTGTTGTCTTATAAAACATGGAAAAATTGTCCGTGTAATTCCGATTGACGTCAACATCAATCTTAAAATCCTTGAAAGGCTCCAATGACAATCGACCATCGATCGTTTCAACTTCGGTCTGTTCGATCGGCCTGTTCTGGAAAGCATTGGTCGTCAACCAAAGATTGTTTGTCGCCTCTGTGAGGAAGTCATCACCGCCTCCTACTGCTCTCCGGTTTATCTGAGGTTGCAATCCTGCAACAAAATTCCATCCGGGTGCAGTGAGTCCCTCACTCATCCCAAACATTCTCGATTGGGGCGTCCATCCGGGTATGACCGTTCCAAAGGTCTGTGTATAATTGAACCTGACTTTTCGGATAGTCATAAGTGGCCGCAAAAGTGCCTTTACAATAAAAGCTGGTTCTGCATTTGCATCTTTTTTCTTCTTTTCTTTCTTATCTGCTCCCTTTGTTGCAGTGTCCTCATCTTTACTTCCTTTTGCTCTTTCTTTTGGTTGTCTAGCGCCACGGTTCCCACCTGGCCTGTTTTGACGATTGATCTTGGCAAGGAATTTAGACTTGTTATACAACTTGGTAAAATCAATATCCAGCGTCGCTTGTCGTGTATGGTTATTTTGAATGATATTTCCGAGAGAATCTGTATTCAGGGAAGCGGCATTCCAACTATAACCAGCGTCATAACTCGCATCCGCACGGATGAAGTCAAGAAAAGGAAAATTCTTTGTGGGCACACTATAATTGACCCTGATCTGATGCGAGTAGTTTTTTGTACGCCCAAAATTGCGAATACTCGTCCTGATGGAATCTTTACGTTCTTGTTCAGAATAAGGATCTAGTTCCAATCGGTTTCGATAAAAAGGCAGTTCATCGATGACAGCTTCATTGGTCGCATTGAAGGTAAATTTCAATGATTTTGTGAGATCCCAATTCAGGCCATAGTTGCGGTCCCAGGTAAATCTTTGATCAAACCAAGATTTATAGATCGGATCTGAAAAACGATAATCCCGCTGACCAAATCTTCGGTCAAGTACTGTACTGAAAGTAAATGAGTTTGGAATTGGATTGAAATTTATTTCGGTGATAAATTTCAGCCATGGACTTTTCGATAAATTCTTGAATGGTTGAAGTGGTTTTGACGGGACGCTATAATTATAGTCAAGCGAGCCTCGATGCTGTTTGAGTTCATCCTTTTCAACGATTTCATTCCGAATTTCGGCCTTCGAATACGAGTAGCTCGCACTGAAATTTGAGATATCCCAAGGCATCGGTTTTTTATCTGTGTTCGTCCTTTCTTTCTTCACATTTGTGAAATTGATCTGTTGCAAGGAGGAAACATCCAAAGCCTGGTTGCGCAATGAATCCTTTACATCTTGCTCAGTTGCCCGTTTGATTTTTTCCTTCAGATCCAAATCCAGATCAAGCGGATCAAACTGTGGTTTCCGAATCGTCGTGCTGTATTGATAGTAAAAAGGAATGCGTATACCGGAATTTTGGCCGAAGAATTTCCCAAGGTTTAAACTGGTAGAAACATCTAGTTCCAGGATACTTTCCTTAGCCCGATCGTCAAGCTTTTTATCAATAGATCCCCAACCAACACTGCGATAAGTGGTTGAAAACCCAACGGTACCAAAATCGGCAAGATTGGCATCCATTCGTGCAAGTGCTGCTACACCACCTCTTTCTTCCAGGCCAACCATCCGCAATTCATTCACCCAGGCCTGCCCGGCATAAGCTCCGTCTTCAAGCGCCCTCATTCCGATTTGAACATTTTTTACATATCCCAGGGTTGGATTCCCTTTGATCCGGATTTTCCTGGTGAAGAATTCTCCATCCACTTCAAGCTGAATTTCTTTCTCATACTCATCCGCCAGACTTATTCCCGGTGTGTTATTTCGCTCAATTTTGAGATCGGTTAGATCTGATAATTCAAAAAAGACATCATTTGCCGCCTTCCAAAGTGCTTCTTTGTATTCATCACCAGTCAGAATTTTATCTTCTTCCCTGGTCCAATGGAGTGGCACTTCATATTCATAATAGTTATTTACGAAATCACTTCCAAGCCTTAAATAGACAGCTACCGACCCATCCGGATAATCTCCACCAGCCAGCGTTAAGGTGTCTTGTTCTGCGTGGATATACATTTGCATCTTTTTAAAGACACGCATGTCCAGGTTCAGGTTTTTATAAATGTTGACATCACACCCTTTTTGCAATTGATTGAATTTTAGGGCAAGAGCCTGCTCATTTTGGAAAACATCGGAATACGTACTGGCAATGATTCGTTCGCGCTGTATCCCTTTTGGAATATCATATCTGAAAGGCTTGCGTGCCCGGTGCTCTTCTACATTGACGGCATCTACAGAAAGAATATCCGCAATGGAAATATCCCCACAAAAGAGATTATTTCTGTTCAAACGTCTCCATTGATTCCGTATCAAATCGAATGTAGCAAAACGCAATACGACCTGCTCCTCCCAATCGGCCATATACATTCTCATAAACCTGATACTTCTTAAATCATTGATCTGTCCAACCCTTTCGAATTCGGTAAAAGGAATACGCACCCGGTACCATGTTCGATTATTTTGACCGGGAACAACATCTGTGACATAAGGATTTGATTCCAGGTTTTGATTGATATTTAGCTGTAACTGCAAGTAAGCCTCGTTTTCAGACAAGGAGTTATCCCGATTTAAATCTTCTGAATCTGGAATATTTGTGGAGGCAGCTACCCGGTTTGTATTTCCAATCCCAGCCACATCGGATGCATTTGGGGAATTCCCCTGGGTTCCGTTAAATTTTCGATATCTATTATAAATCGTTGTTCCATCCGGATATTCATTTCTGTCAAAGAAGTAGGCAAAATTGTCATTCGCGGGGTCTCTTTGAACAAGACCTAAACAAGCAGCATTTAGTCCGGCTTGTTGCAATGATTGAATAAATGGACCAAACCACTCATTACTTGCCTCTTCCTCATCTGTTAGTCCATCAAGTCCTACATCCTGACGTTCGCGAGCATCTCCAATATTTGAAAAGGCATTGACCACCGGTGGAATTCTCGGGATTTTTCCCCAATGACTTGTATCAGTGCGTGTAAACTCGTCATCACTTGGCAATCCGTGCTCATAAAATAACCGGTTGTCTTTCATGACATCTTCCGAAATCGTACCAAAGTTAAGTACTAACTTACCTCCTCTCGCATCCGGATTATTAATAAATGGATCACATAACCAAAACTCAACCGCCTCGTAGTTTGCCTGTTCAAAATCAGTGGTCGGCAATTCACGCATGATCCCACCCCATCGAGTGTTTGGCGCATTGAGCACAATATTTTCATCATCACAAGCATTCAGATCGATACCCGCAGATATACCGGTGTATCCATCTGGAGCATCAAAATTATACGGGCCCCTTCGATTGGGATAATATACAAGGTCAAATGTGCGAAAATCGTTAAATCCCGGGCGAATTGATCGTTCCGGAAAAATCTCCTGTTGGTTCACGGCACTCGTATACGGGTCCTGGGATGCTCCATCAGAAACACCTCTCACCGTCCGATCGATTTGATACCAGTTAATTAGTGCCCGATTGACCCCGGATAATAAATCAGATGAATTCATGGATTCAGGAAACCGGTCCACGCCATCGATTTTTGCCATCGTTGGTGTACTCGCTATCTGCCAGGCATTGACAGGTGTTCTAAGGTCAAAATTTGAGGAAGTCCCTTCAAAATCATCTAAATAGACGATCCCTTCATCATCTTTTTTCCCTGCATTGATCGCCCTGGAGTGACCCGGCTTTAGCGCAGCCATTTCCGCCTGGAAATTGATTTGGGATTTCTCCTTTGTATTAATACCAGGTATTTTATCAACAAGTTTCGTAAGAAAAGGTGCTTCATCGCTGAAGTTCATATCCAAACCATATACCCTGTTGTTTATCGGGTCATCACCAATATTTACTTTCTGTGTGTATGGTCGTTCAAAAAGGTGCATATAGGTACCACCGATGTTCATTTTCTTGCTGACTTCATAATCAGCCCGCAAGCCAATCATCGTCTTCTTATTAAAATTGAACAGTGCATTATCTTCAAATGAAACGCGTATTGGTGTTCCGGGCTGAAGATAGTTATCATTTAATATCCGGATACGTCCGATATTATAGTCCACGACATAGTCCTGGTTTTCAATGAGTCGTTGTCCACCGGCTGTTACACGGACAGAGCCTTGGGGAATATTGAAGGCCCCGAGTGATATCTCTGAATTTGAACTCGTTTTCGCTTCTCCTTTTATCGTAAATCGATTGAATTCAGGAAATTCGCGTGCTTTGGTCACTGTAGAATCATACAACTGTTGATAAATGAGTGAATCAATGAGCATCGGATCTGCTCCTGCTTTCAGTAGTTTCTGTTCTAAAGAAGATCCAAACGGTTCCAACACAGGAAACATGATTCTCCCTTGCCTTGGATTGATAGTCAGTCCGGTAGCAAAATCAAATTTGCCATCTGGCTGTGGGTCACCTTGTACATTCAAATTATCTAAATTCAGAATGGTCAGGATCGGTTGATTTTCAAGATTGGTGAAATCCGGCAGGAACCTTTTAAACCCTCGTCCCGGATCTTCATAAAATACATCGAGTTGAAATTCTTCAGGATTCAGATCGGAACCACCGATGTAATAAAAGTTTTTCATCATCAGATCCCAATACGGTAGCTGTACATTCGCATTTGTACTTTTCAACATTTTCACGAAAAGTACCTGTTGATTTTCAGAAGAATCAATATTGGCGATATCCTGTGAGAGTTCGCCCACCTGGAACACTTTTCCATTATAAGTATACTCATATGCGACACCAAGTACCTGGTCAGGTTGCAATCTCAAATTCAACGATATAAAGCCGAGTTCCGGGTGAAAACTATATTCCTGTGGAGATAGCCTCCTGGCACGTACTCTTTCAAAGTCTTTAATCTGGCTAAATCTGAAATTTGGGCCGGTTAAAGTATTTACTGCATTTTGAATTAAACGGTTTTGATCATTTGCCCTAATTTCATCAATGATCCGGTTGACCTTATTGGTCGGTAAAATTCCAAGGTTACAGATGTCCTGATTTATTTCATTCGTACGCCAATCTTCAGGATTATCGATGGTCATGTTATCGTATTCCCCTAAATCAGCGATTGCGAGGATATCCCGGACATTCGTTGTTTGTGTTTTCGTGTTCGTGACCCACACCTCCAGTCTTGTGACATTAAACAAACTGATAATCTGCGGGATGTTGCTCAAACCAAGTTCAAACGTTTCGCGATTGAATTGAGAAAGGAAAAAGTGTCTGTTTTCATCATATTGATCAATCGGCACCTCAAATTCCTGAATTACACTTCCACCCTGAATCACCAGGTCATTTTGCTCAGATCGTTGTTGAGAAGCAATAGCTGTAATTCGCAAATGACCAAACTGCAGGTCTGTTTTGATGCCAAATAGATTTTGACTTCCCTCGATGAGTTCACTTCTCAGAGGGAGTGCCACATCACCAGCTTCAATATTTTTGATGATTTCGTCTTCACTGAAGAGATCACTATTGTAATTAAGTTTCAGTTTATTTTCAAAATCGAAAGTGGACCTGGTATTATAGTTAAATGCAGTTCCAAGCTTTTCTCCAATTTTACCATCGACGTTGACCTGGATATCCATGTCGAAATCAAAGCCCCCGTTTCGTTGCCGTCGTATTGGCAAAATGGGGTTTTCCTGCTTATAATAGTCATAACCGAAAGTCAGGTCAACATTTCCCTGGGGTTTCAGGTCAACTTCTGACCCTCCAAAAAGCCGATCAATGATATCATCTGAAATATCTACAATAGAGACTGGATCTACTTTTCCGCTAGAATTACGATCCCCCTGGCTAATACCGGCAAGTCTTTCAAAATAGGCTCTCTCCTGTTCTTTTCGAGTCCATTCCATATATTCATCAAAAGTCATGTAGGTAGGAGCCCGAAAGAATTCGTCTCCAATCTTCTCCGTGATGATATAAAGTCCGGTTTGTGGGTCGTATTCTACATTTTTTTCGATACCTGCAGGATCATCGAGGTCAAAGGGATTGGTATTCTTCTCCTCAACAAAATTTCCAAACCGATCTTTAAAAGGGATTGTATCAGTCACCATTTCGGCGACCTCATACACACCAGTATATGGATCAGGTACAGAAAAACCCATTTCCCACCGCTCAGCCTGCAATGATGGTAACAATATCCAAAGGATACCTATCATCAAAAATGAAATACGCATGCAAATTCTCATGGATACGTTCGTCAATATTTCCAAATTAAAAATCAAACAAAAACAATCCTCTACTCCTGAGCTCTGTCAGAAATAAAGGTTGATTTTTCTATTCAAATATTTCTCAGCAAGATTCTGAATCTGATCTTTTCAGATCGATCAGGCGAAAAAAGCATCGTTTCCTTTGCAGATTTCGCGTATATAACGCCACTTTATATAAAGAATTATGTGGGGCTGCCCCGGATTCAATAAAAGTGACTGTTAAAATTTCTATTCTTTTACCCCTTTGAAAGCGCCTTCAAACTCTGTTTTATCAATTCCTCCGTGGATATCTCCTCATCAGAAGAGGCCATGTTCAATGCTTTTTGAACTTCAGCCCGATTAAACCCCAGCGCCAGCAAGGCAGATAACGCCTCTCTTCGCGGCGTATTGCCCGAAGCTGTTAAAGGCACTGCCATTTCTGAGCTGTCAATTTTCAACACTTTATCTTTCAGATCTATAATCAAACGCTTGGCGGTTTTGGGGCCAACACCTTTCACGCGTTTAAAAGCCAGTTCATCTTCTCCAAGAATTGCATTTTTTGTTTCTGCGGAAGTCATTGATGAGAGAATGATCCTTGCCGTGTTAGTCCCAATCCCTGAAACCGAGATAAGCAATCGGAAGATCTCCCGCTCATCTTCTTGGAAGAAGCCAAAAATGTCATGGCTATCATCCTTTATCTGGACATGCGTCCATAGCCGGCCTTCTGTTAGGTTTTCAATTTTCGAATAGGTATTCAAACTAATGTTAATCGCGTATCCGACACCATTAGCCTCTACGACGGTGAGTGTAGGCGTTTTCACAGTAAAAGTGCCTTTGATATATGCAAACATGGGAGGTAAATTCAGTAAAACTGCGCGAAGTTAAGAGTTTATTACAATTTTTTATCATTTGAATTTTCAGGTTGGATAAAGAGATAATCCCCGCAGAAAAATTATTTTTACCCACTTGAATTTAAAATCAATACTTCAGTCAAAAAAAAGCAATGTCAATGAAGACTCCTGAGCATTTAAAATACACCAAAGAACACGAATGGGTTCGAATTACAGACGAGAAAACAGATGATGGTAAAACGATTGCCTACATTGGGATCACCGACTTTGCCCAATCAGAATTGGGTGAACTCGTTTATGTCGAAGTGGAAACTGTCGGAGAGGTGATTGAGCAAGATGATGTTTTTGGAACAGTTGAAGCTGTAAAAACGACATCAGACCTGTTTATGCCAATTACAGGCAAAATACTCGAATTTAATCCTTCACTTGACGAATCGGAGGGGGATGATCCTGCACTCATCAATTCAGATCCATACACTGAGGGTTGGGTGATAAAAATTGCAATTGAAGACGATGCAGGTATTGAAAATCTGATGACCGCCGAAGCCTATGTAGATTTAATTGGATAATTTTTTTGCTCCTACACACCAAAAACCACTTGTCAAACATCTACCCCAATAGAAGAAATCCGATAAAATGGTGGTTTTTCATACCGTCGCTGATTTGGATGACTTTGGTGGTGAGCTTATCACTCCTACCGAAAAGTTCTTTTACTCAAAATCGTTGGTGGCAATTTGAATATTCTGACAAGATTATTCATTTAGGTTTTTACCTGATTATGGCAATCTCTCTCTTGTATGGATTTAAGGGAGTTGTTGCCAAACTGAAAAGTATACATTACTTATATACCTTAGCAATATGTCTTGGGTTAGGCATAGTACTGGAATTCGCTCAACAATCAGATTTGATCAGCCGTCATTTTGAGATATTGGATATTATTGCTAATATTATCGGTGCGCTTCTGGGAAGTGTACTTTTTTTGAAAATTTATAAATATTTGCCTTATGGGAGCAGGAATTGAAATTACGGGAATGGGTTTGTTGCTGGCTGTCGGTGGGATTGCAATCGTGATCATAGCCATCATCCTCGCATTTAAAACTTACTACCGAAGAAAATCCGCTGAGAGTCTTTCGGAAAAATATCAGGATCAGAGTTGGGGCTCTCCTTTGGAAGCACGCGCAAAATATCCAGATGTCAATCCTTTTAACCTGACAGGACCAATTTTTAGGTTTGGAATGGTTGCTGCACTTGGGTTAACACTTCTCGCATTGAGTTGGACACAATTTGACGAAGCAGTGTATATTCCGGATGATGCGATGGATTTTGATGAAGAAATGGAAATTGAACCACCTCGGACTGCCGAACCACCTCCGCCACCTCCTCCGCCTCCACCTCCAGTAATTGAGGAAGTACCGGATGAAGAAATTCTTGAAGAAGAAGAACCTGAGTTTATGGATATGTCAGTTGAAGAGGAACAGGTAATCGAAGAGGCACCGGAACCGGTCGTTGAAGATGCACCGCCACCTCCACCACCTCCACCACCTCCACCACCAGAACCAGAAGTGGCTGAAATCTTCAAAGTTGTGGAAGATATGCCTCGTTTTCCAGGTTGTGAAGATGTAGGTTCAAAGGAAGAAAAAATGGCATGTGCGCAGAAAAAGATGCTTGAATATGTGTATAAAAATATCAAGTATCCTGCAATCGCACGGGAAAATGGTATCCAGGGAAGGGCTGTTGTTCAATTTGTTGTAGAACGTGATGGCAAAATTACGGACGCAAAAGTGTTACGTGATCCTGGTGCTGGTACAGGTGCTGAGGCCCTCAGAGTGGTAAATGCGATGAACGATTTACCGCAGAGATGGACTCCCGGAAAACAACGTGGAAAGCCTGTTCGCGTGCAATTTACGCTTCCTGTATCATTCAAACTTGAGTAAGAATTAATTATAAAAAATTAAGAATAGAGGCTGTCTCAAAGCGAGATGGCCTCTTTTTTTTTTGGGATGCTGACATAGCGGTGCCGATATGCCATGTCGCTTCGGCAATGTCACATGCCAAACGATGACATTGCTTTTCAGACATGGCCTATCGGAAAAGCAATGTCGGTAATCACAACTTTTATATATGTATCTTCGTTTTCGTTACGATATAAGTAGAGCAAATGAAGTACGCAATTCAACTTTTTCTTTGTTTCCTGATCATTGGTGTAACCGTTACTGAAGGAAATGCCCAAAATGCTAAACTCGCAGACCAGTACTACCTGGATGGTGAGTATGAAAAAGCAGCAGATATTTTTCAAGCCCTCTATAAAAAGTCAAATCGTAGTGACTACTATTTCAATCGCTACATTGAATGTTTGATGGCACTCGAGGATTTTGAAGAGAGTGAAAAAATCATCAAAAATCAGATTAAATCAAATCCGAAAATGGTTAATCTCCATGTTTCGCTTGGCAATGTGCTGGAGAGGCAAAACAAATTTGAGGAGGCGGACGCTGAATATCAAATCGGAATTGAGAATCTGACACCAAACGTTCAACAAATCACAAAACTCGGTAATTCGTTTGTGATGCTTGCCAAGTATGACCTTGCTATACAAACTTATGAACAGGGAGGCAAAGTGATGAAAAATCCCGGGTTATTTTCTTATAACCTTGCTGACTTATATCGTCGTAAAGGGGATAAAGAGAAAATGATCGAGCAATACCTGATCAGTTTGCATACCAACCCCAAACGATTGAATGCAGTTCAATCCGTACTGCAAAGAAACCTGCGTAATGAAGAATTCGAGCTCCTTCAAGAAAAGCTGTACGAATCCATCCAGGATCATCCCGAAACAGATCACTTTCCAGAAATGCTTGCCTGGGTCTTTATTCAACAAAAAGACTATAAAAGTGCTTTACGACAAGTTCGCGCCCTGGACAAACGCCTCAACGAAAACGGCAGTCGGGTCTACTCCCTCGGGCAGGTTGCTGCCAATGCAAAAGATTTTGATACAGCCATCCAGGCATTTGACTATATCGTTAGCTCCAAAGGGGCCAACAACACATACTATATTGAAGCAAAGCGAGCATCCCTCGCTAATAAGCGGAAAAAGCTCGTTTCTTCTTATGAATACTCGCAAGAGGATTTAAAGATTTTAGAAGGAGAATATGAAACTTTTCTCAATGAATTCGGCTGGAACAAAAGTACCGCACAAATCGTATCTGAATTGGCTCGATTGGAGGCCTTTTACCTGAATGATTTGGACAGGGCTATTGAACTTTTAAATCAGGTCATACAATATCCGGGCGTACAAAAACACGTCCAGGCTAATGCAAAAATTAGTCTTGCTGACTATTATTTAATGCAGGGAGAAATTTGGGAATCAACTCTCCTATATTCTCAGGTGGATAAAGCCTTTCAGGAAGAAACATTAGGTGAAAAGGCAAGGTTTAAAAATGCCAAACTTTCTTATTATAACGGCGATTTTGAATGGGCACAGACCCAGTTTGATGTCCTAAAAGCATCAACAAGTAAATTGATTTCAAATGATGCGCTGGACCTTTCAATCTTTATCATGGATAACCTTGGACTGGATACAACTGACCACCCAATGACTGTGTATGCCGAGGCAGATCTTTTAATATTCCAGAATCGATTTGATGAAGCGATCGAAAAACTTACAATTCTATCAAATCTGTATCCTGAACATGGGTTGTTAGATGATATTAAATATGCAAAGGCACAAATTGCTGTGAAAAGACGTGCTTATGAAGAGGCCGAAGCTATCTTCCTGGATATTATTGAAAATCACAAAGAAGAGATTCGAGCCGACAATTCAATGTTTGAGCTAGCTACTTTGTACGAAAATCAACTCAAACAAGTAGAAAAAGCGAAAATGCTATATGAAAGGCTGTTTATTGAATTTTCGGGAAGTACTTTCTCCATCGAGGCTAGAAAAAGATACCGGATCTTACGTGGTGACTTCAGCGAAGAACCTTTAAATTAACCCCCTCAAATCTTTTGTTCTTCAAAAAAGAGCAAGTATCCAATTGTAGTTTGAGCGCCCACCCCTTTGATCGTGCGCATCCCATAGATTGGCTCCATCCGGAGAAAAAAATAGTGCTGCTCTCTCATTTCATTGATGCAGCCTTCCACATCCTGAGCAAGCAATTCTCCGTTTACAGAAGTGTAGTTAAACATACCTTTTCTTTCACCCATTTCTGTTTCGACAAATATGACTCTGATTTGGTTCATTCTTCATCTTGATTTAATACTTCAGGTAGTTCTTCTCCTTCATCTACAAATCTCATAGAGATAGAATTCACACAATGACGGGTATTCTTTTCTGTCAATCTTTCACCGACAAATACATGGCCGAGATGTCCATCGCAATGGGCGCATAGAATCTCCGTTCGTCGTCCATCTGCATCTGTCTCTTTTCTGACAGCCCCATCGATCTCGTCATCAAAACTTGGCCAGCCACATCCTGATGAAAACTTATCTGAAGAATGGTACAGAGGATTATTGCATTGACGGCAAATGTAGGTGCCCGGCCGTTTGTGATTGTCAAATTCGCCCTGGAAAGGTCTCTCTGTTCCTTTATGCAGGATCACCCTTTGTTCTTCCGGTGTTAATTCGTGATATCCCATTTGTTCGTTTATAAATGTTTGAGGTTTATTGCAGCTTCTTCAAGGAGATCCAATGTTTTTGCAAAACAAAAACGAATGATGCGCTGATCTTGCGGAGGATTCATATAAAAAGGTGATAATGGTATTGTAGCAACGCCTTTTTCTTTAGTCAAATAAGCTGTATAATCAAGGTCATTCAGATCACTTAATGCTGAATAGTCTGCAAGGACAAAATAGCTCCCTTCAGAAGGGATCAACTGAAATCTCGATTGTTCCATCTGGCTTGAAAAATAGTCTCTTTTCTCCTGATAAAACCGTCCAAGAGATGAATATGTTTCAGTATCCTCAATATAATCAGCAATTGCATGTTGAAGCGGCCTGTTGACGCAAAACACATTGAATTGATGCATTTTTCTGAATTCAGATGATAGCTGCCTGGGAGCAATGCAATATCCGAGCTTCCAGCCCGTAGCATGCATGCTCTTTCCAAAAGAAAATGTCACGAATGACCTCGCAAAAAGTGCCGGCTCCTTCAGAATTGACAAATGCGGTAAATCGTCAAAAATCAAATGTTCGTATACCTCATCACTCAGCAGCAAAACAGGGTGTTTGTCAACAATTTCCTTTAGTGCTTCTATATCCGCAGCCCTTAACACTTTTCCTGTTGGGTTATGCGGACTGTTGATAATCAATAATTTAGTCTTAGCAGTAATCGCATTATTTACCTCGTCCCAATCGATATTAAATTTAGGGGCCTTCAATGCAATTGGGACTACAATCCCACCGAATGATTGGACCGATGGTGCATAAGAATCATAAGATGGATCAAAAACAATGACTTCGTCACCAGGCCGGATCGTTGCAGCGATGGCTGTAAAAATAGCTTGAGTAGCACCAGCAGTGATGGTGATTTCATGATCAGGGTCAAGCTGCGTTTGATAACAAAGATCAATTTTTCTTGCCAGGGCTACCCTGAGTTCAGGAATTCCAGCGAGTGGGGCATATTGATTATAGCCAGCTTGAATATAATGACTCACCAGGTCTTTTAATCGAGGATCAACATCAAAATTTGGAAATCCTTGAGATAAATTAATGGCACCATATTGATTGGCCATAGCAGACATGACAGTAAAAATTGTTGTGCCTGTGTTCGGAAGTTTGGAACGGATAAAATCAGACATTAATCAACCGGATGATATTTTTCATAAAGATGCAAAATGTCTTCTGATAGTTTTACGTCTTTTTCAGTGACAACATTTCCAGCATCATGAGTTGTCAGTTCAATGGTCACTTTATTCCAAACATTGCTCCAGTTTGGATGGTGATTATGCTTTTCTGCGGCAAATGCAACCTCAGTCATAAAAGCAAATGCTTCGGTAAAATTTTCAAACTCGAAAGTTGCGGAGAGGCTATTATTCTTTTCTTTCCATTGCATCAGAGTCGTTTTTTGGTTTTATTTAGTCCAAAGTAAACAAATCTGAGTCGAGAATTACTTAAAAAGACCAATCATATTGGTCAAGATTCTCTATAGCTACGGTCAATAGATTGATACAATCGTTGATGTCCTCCTTATGTGCCATTTCAATGACCTGGTGGATATGCCTGAGTGGAATTGAAATTGCGCCCGCAATAGATCCATTTTTTCCAAATCGTTGAAGCCCAGCGGTATCTGTACCCCCTTTTGGAAGAATTTCAGCCTGCCACTTTATTTTGTGCTGATCGGCCAGCTGCTTTAGATATTCAACCATACGATAATCACTGATTGTTGACCCATCCATAATCTTTATCGCAGCACCCTTTCCGAGTCTTGTCACCATTTCGTGGGCCTGCGCTCCGGGCACATCGAAGGCTATTGTAACATCCAATCCAAACCCAAAATCAGGATTGATATGTCCGGCTGCATTGATCGCACCGCGCAATCCCACCTCTTCCTGAACTGTGAAAACACCATAAAGATCATAGGGAATCTCCTTTCCCTGCAAAGCTTTTAATGTTTCGATCAAAATGAATACGGATACCCGATTATCTAATGATTTCCCATTTACGCAATCACCCATTTCGATTAATTCTCGCTCACGGGTAATTGGCGCTCCAACGTGGACAATTTTCTTGAGTTCTTCTACCGAATATCCAGTATCAATAAAATAATCTTTTGTCAGAGGAGCTTTATTCCTTTCGTCCGATGTCATGATATGGACCGGCTTTGATCCCATGACGCCGACCACATCTTCTGTACCATGAATGATTACTCTTTGTGCGGTTAATGTTTTAGGGTCGAATCCACCAAGCGTATGAAAGCGAACAAAACCTTCATCATCTATATGTGTGACGATAAAGCTGATCTCATCCATATGAGCAGCAACCATTACTTTTTTGTCAGAACTCCCTTTCTTTAAAGCTACGACACTGCCCATTGAATCGAGATAAACTTCGTCCACCAGCGGCTTTACCTGCTCGAGAATATAGTCACGAATCGGTTTTTCAAATCCCGGGGCACCGGGTATTTCAGAAATTTTCTTCAGTAATTCTACGTTAATCATGCATTCAAATTATAATAGAAAAAACGGTTTTAGGGGAAGACTATTTCAAGGGGAGCGCTAAGTTAAAAAAAGTTTTGAGGTCGACTATTTTTTGTATTATAGACGATTCTAATATGTAATATATGTCCTTGCTAAAAAAACTTGCCGGAGAGACATTGATATACGGTTCGAGCTACGTGCTGGGACGTATTTTACACTACCTGGTGAATACGTTTTATCTCACACGCGTATTTGAGGGGGAGCAGGAGCAATATGGGCTATACTCCGATTTCTACTTTTATGTTGCATTTTTACTTGTGCTCCTGACATTGCGGATGGAAACTGCTTTTTTCCGGTTTGGCAGTAAAAAAGACGATCGGGATGAAGCCTTTTCTGCAGCTGCAGGCAGTCTATTGGGCACTGCACTTTTGTGGGCCGCCGTGCTATTTTTGTTCTATAAATCTATCGCTTCTGCCCTTTCATACCCTGACATGGGGACTCACGTTTTAATCCTTGGAAGTGTACTGATATTTGATATCCTTGTAGCCATTCCTTTCGCTAGGCTCAGGCTGGAAAACAGACCAATTCGTTTTGCGATTTTCAAGGTTGGTGGCATTCTCATTAATATTTTCTTCCTGCTCTTTTTCCTCGAAGTATGTCCATGGCTGATTCGGAACGGAAATGAATTTATCACAACCATTTATCACGAAGAAAACAGGCTACTTTATGTATTTATCTCGAATCTCATCGCGAGTGGTTTCGTCTGGCTATTCTTATTACCCAAATATTTCCAGGTGCATTGG
>Ga0316201_10001038_pt1 | contig 17843 bp, 12 predicted proteins | sample CS6wburrow_MG_FD_204516 | JGI IMG/M metagenome (GOLD analysis project Ga0316201, IMG submission 204516) | Coastal sediment microbial communities from Delaware Bay, Delaware, United States - CS-6 worm burrow | ecosystem: Environmental > Aquatic > Marine > Coastal > Sediment | place: USA... | reverse complement strand
GATGTATGGTAAGGATGTCACGTACCAACCATCTACATTTCACCTTTCATTCAATGGCCTTCAACTGCTGACTTTCCAGAATTCTGGTAGAGGAATCCTGGGAGAAGAGAAAGTGGAGGGAATTGATGGTTCCTCCCTTACTTTCAACAACACCATGCTGGATAAATACGGCGATCAAATGGGATTTGCCGTCTTACAAGTTCCAATACGAATGGTAAAAAAAGAAATTCCTAATGAAGTTGAGGTTGCTTCTGATCCGGACAATTTAGATACGTGGTATATGACATTTGAGGCTGCTTTGGAGCCATCAATAAAAGCAGAACAGAATATGGTCGTGGTAAAAGAGGGAGCACAGAGGAAGCATAATGTAGTTTTCGAAATTTTACATCTCCAACCAAATGAGCAGGTGACCATAAAGATCGATAACATTGAAACAGCAATGGATCTTCACACTGGTTATAACCGTCTGGATGTTAATCTTCTGAGGGTAGACAAAGCCACACCATTTACTGCAGTTATTCAGGTAGGGAGTCAAAAGCCCATTATAAGATCATTCACTCTTTCTCCGGTTAGAGAATGGGAAGTCTATCTGATCCAACATACACACAGTGATATCGGATATACTCGTCCACAACCGGAAATTCTTCCGGAACACCTCAGATATATTGATCATGCACTGGATTATTGTGATGCAACAGATCAATATCCAGAAGCAGCACAATTCAGATGGACTTGTGAAACCTCATGGTCCGTAAAGGAATACCTGGAAAATCGTCCACAATCACAGATTGATCGATTGATTAAAAGAATCAAAGAAGGACGGATAGAAGCAACGGGGATGTATTTTAATTATTCAGAAATTATAGATGAACAGGCCGTAGCATATCAGACCAAGTACCTTAGGGTTTTAAAAAACATGGGCATTGAAGTGTCCACAGCCATGCAGAATGATGTCAATGGAGCTGCCTGGTCGCTGATTGATGTATTTAAGAATACAGATGTAAAATACCTGAACATGGGCCTCCACGGGCACAGAGCAAGGAAGCCTTTTCAAAGGCCTACTGCCTTCTGGTGGGAATCTCCTGCTGAAAACAGGCTCCTGGCATTCAGAGCGGAACATTACCAACACGGTAATAAGCTAAGGTTGATCTCGGGCAGCCAGGATGTGTTCTGTCAGAACCTTACGTCTTATCTGGCAAGCCTTGAAGATAAAGACTACCCATATGATAAGGTCGCTCTTCAGTTCTCCGGGTACGTGACCGATAACTCCCCACCTTCAACCAAGGTATGTGATATCATCAAGGCCTGGAATGAAAAATATGAGTGGCCGAAGTTGAGAAGCTCCCTGGCAAAGGACTTTTTAATATACCTGGATGAGCAACATGGTGAAGAGCTGGAAAGCAGAAAAGAAGCCTGGCCGGATTGGTGGACAGATGGTGTAGGCTCAGCTGCCAATGAAACCATGCAGGCCAGAAAGACCCACATTGAAATTTCTGTCACCAGTGCATTACTGGCAATGATTAAGGCTCAGGGACTGGAATCTCCAAGAGATGTTCATTCACAGATTGAGACCATTTACGATGATTTGTTATTCTACGATGAGCACACTCATGGAGCAGCAGAAAGCATCCGGGATCCCCTGGTTGAGAATTCTGTAAATCAATGGAATATGAAATCAGCATACATTTGGGATGCTGCAAAGAGAACCAGTATGTTGCAAGAACAAGCCCTTGCCTATCTTGAATCCAACCACCCTAAATATGAGAAACCTACGATAGTGGTGTATAACACACTGAATTGGGAACGAGATGCATTGGTAAATATATTTATCGGCAAAGAGACCATTGATGAAGGGCAACCATTTACGGTGACAACCATGGATGGTAAGAATATTCCAGTTGATGTTGTTGAGCAAAGGGTAGAAGGAGCATATTATAATTTATGGGTGGAAGAATTGCCACCGCTTGGTTATAAAACATTGATCGTAAATCTTAATGAAGAATTAAATAGAGAAGAGGAGGATAAAACAACTGCATTCGAAAATCAATTCTATCGACTGAAGATTGATACAGCACAAGGAGGTGTCATAGAATTGTATGACAAGGAATTGAAAATAAATCTAATAGATGTTGATAGTAAATATGCACTCGGAACCGTCATACATGAAAAGCTCAACAACAGGCATGAGCTGGAACGATTGACTTCATCGCTGAGAGATACAGTATATCGACCGCTGAACCAACAATATACTACTATTCAGAAGTGTAGGATCACACATACATCTGACGGACCGATATTCAAAAGTATTTTTCTGCATGGTGAACTTCCCGGGACAGTGGATGAAAGAGGGTTAAATCTGGAAATCAGATTATTCAAGAATGAAAAGAAGATTGACTTCTTATACAACATGATCAAGCTACAGCAGTACGACCCTGAAGGGATCTATGTTGCTTTTCCATTCCACCTCGAAGATGGTAAATTATCCTTCGAAGTGCAGGGTGGAGTAGTGACTCCGGGTAAGAATCAGTTGCCTGGGAGTGCCTCTGACTGGAACACCATTCAGAATTTTGCTTCAGTTAGAAACAAGGATCATCAGATTGTGTATGTGAGCAATGAAATACCATTGGTACAATTTGGAGACTTAAATATCGGCCGATATTATTATCGATTGGATCCGGTAACCAATCACATCTATTCCTGGGTGCTCAACAATTATTGGGTGACTAATTTCAAAGCCAGCCAGCAAGGAGAATTAAAATGGACTTATAGTATCACATCAACAGATGATACGTCAGATCGATTTGCCATGCAATATGGCAGGAACAACAGGACTCCGGCTCCGGTGAGATTAATACTGCCGGGAGATGATAAAATGGATCCATTAAAAGGAGCTGAAACATTGATTGACCTTGGTATACCCAACCTTCTTGCTGTGAATCTTTCTCCTTCGTTGGATGACAAAGGTGTAATCCTTCAATTGCGGGAAACTGATGGGGATCACGCCATCCTGGATATCCGGAGGTTAAAAGAAGAAACCAAGGCATTGTCTATTCAGGAAGTTAATGTACTGGAAGAAGTATTGGGCGAATTGAATGGTCCTTTCCTGATAGAGCATTATGAAACGAGGTTTATTAAATTGAGTTTTGAGGAGTGAAGGAAATTGTGTAGATAAATGTTCGAAGTAAATACTTCGAACAGCGGGGGAATAACGATCTCATAGTTAGAGCTTGCAATTAAATGTGTAAGTCCTATTGTATTTACTTCAACTTTTATTGAATGCTTACTGATCTCGGTGTAACTCTGTGCAAAACATTGTACAACTCTGTGGTAAAATTTGACCCAAGTTTATAGCTTAGCAAGCTGTTATCCGCTCGTATCAATTCCAATAAGTACTGAATCTTTAATGAATACAATGGTATCCTTTTTCACCATCCCCGTTTTCCTCTTCAAATTAATCCTCGTCTTCAATGAATCTTTAAAGATGGGTTCAGGACGGAAATTGGAATCTACTTCGAGTGGATCAGGACGATCAGGGCGATTAGGTCGGGGAGGAAAGTAGGTGGTGTCCTTGATGTATTGATCAATCAGATTGGTAATGGTGGTGTCGATGTGGATCTCAGCTTCTTCAATGATATTGTTGAAACAAGTTTCTTTTTTTTGGCGGATGTAGGTGTTGAGCCTTTCCTGAGCCTTGTCAACGATGATCTGATCATCAATACTGGGTGGCGGTTTATCCCACAGAATATTGCAAGAATAGCAACCAACGACTAGCAATAATATGTATAGCCACTCCCTCACTCAATAGATCTTAATTGTTCAATTTCTCTTAGTCGCACTTCAAGGATAGAATCGACTGCAATGTCGAAAATAGAGTCGTGCTGGTAGGTACATAAGCTATCATAATAAGTCCTGATAGAGTCAATGTCCCGATTGTATAGACTGTCAACCAAAGCCAATTGGGCATCAGTCAATTGACCTCCACTAGGGTCTGTACAAGATGCAATACCAAGTAACAATATGATGATGACTTTTTTCAATCCAGATTTTTAATTTTCTTTTTTAACTCAAAGTTCTGACCCAGATATACCTTTCTTACGATCTCATCTTCTGCCAATTGTTCAGCGGTGCCATCTCTCAGGATCCCTCCTTCAAACATAAGATATGCCCGCTCAGTAATGCTCAAGGTTTCCTGGACATTGTGATCTGTAATTAGAATCCCAATGTTCTTTGTCTTTAACCTGGCAACGATATTTTGTATATCCTCTACAGCAATAGGATCAATCCCAGCAAATGGTTCATCCAGCAAGATAAACTTAGGAGACGAAGCAAGTGCCCTTGCAATCTCAGTACGACGTCGTTCACCTCCTGAAAGAGAATCCCCAACATTCTTTCTGACCTTATGCAGTCCAAATTCATCGATCAATGATTCCAATTGCTCTTTTCTCTCAGATTTGGATAAATTCATCATCTCAAGGACAGCGAGGATATTATCTTCAACACTCAACTTTCTGAATACACTGGGTTCCTGCGGAAGGTATCCAACTCCTTTCTTAGCTCTCCTGTACATCGGAAATTCAGTGATGTCCTCATCTCCGAGATATACACGACCTCCATTGGGCTTGATGAATCCAACCATCATATAGAAGGTGGTGGTCTTTCCAGCACCATTGGGTCCTAGCAATCCAACGATCTCACCTTGATTGACATTGATGGATACAGATTTTACCACCTCTCGCTTACCGTATATCTTAACCAGGTTGTCAGAAGCTAATTGCATAAGGTTTATTTAGTATCATTTAATCTAGTTATTCTTTGGCTTTTTTCCGCCAATTGTAGCGTGCTTGCAATTCCCAGTTTTCACGTAATGCGTCCAGTTTTAATGTGATCTGGTCTTCAGGCAATCGCTTATCAATATATCTTCCAGGTGTCCATCTTCCATCTCCATTCCTGTCTTCCAGGATTGTTACTTCATAATCTCCTGCAGGAAGTGTAACAAATGTAACTGTTGTACTATCTGTTCCAACAGTTATTCTTTCATCATAGATCTGACCTCCACGCATCAATTGAATGTGATATTGCAGATCTGAGGCTGTCTCTTTAAGTGTAAATATAATATCTCCGTATTTTTCCAGGGGAGCCATCAGGAAAGTAAACTCAATGGTGTCATTGCTCCTGCCATGAATATCTGTTATAGTTCCGGGAGGAATGAATACATTCAGAAGACTATCCCTGTTCCAGCTGCCTTTTAATTTCAGTGACTGATCTTCAATTTTATGGTCAAGGCTTTTCTGAATACCAGCTGTATCTGTAATCCTTATCGAGTCTACAATAATAGATTCAATAAGATTAGTAAACATTATTTCAAGTGAATCCTTGGGACTAAGAGTTGGTTTTCCAGGACCCCTTCCTTCCAATGAAAGAGTAGAACTGAGATATGCATCTGAAAATCCTGTAGTTAATACAATAGTGTCTTCATCGACATATAGGGTTGTACTCATGGTATCGACATACCATAATTTCAAGGTGTCTTTATCCAATTCTCTATGTATGATATCGATATCAGGATCAAAAAGGTATTCCGGGTAATCAAATAAAGGGTTTTTATAGCCCAATTTTATGATGCCATTGCTGCTGGAGTGTAACCTTGAAAAGGAAGGAAGCTGCTCTTCTATGGAGACTTCTATTGTAAATGACGAATCAAATTCAGGAGTAAGCAGTATGGGCTCCATAATGAATCCGGCTTCTTCTACACCTTCATCATAAGTGTAATTGACATTCCCATCTTTGAGAGCAAATAAAAGAAACGTGTCTGCTCTGATATTATTAAACTGAAACTTTCCTTCTTTATTAGTATTGACAAAATAAAACGGCCGTTTCTGATACACTATCGAATCCTGAATTTCATCATGGAGCATGACATAACAATCCTGAACTGGCTTACCTGTCAAAGCATCAACCACAATTCCACCGAACCCCAATGAATCAATAACATCTCCGGTACTAAATACAAAAGTCAGATTATCCATCTTATTTCCTTCGCGAAAGTCAGCTACAGCATCCCCAAGGTTGAAAATGTAAGTAGCGTCTTCTCTCAATACTTCCTCTTCGTTAAACTCTATGGTTATTTTTTTACCTCTCGTTTCCAATTTAGGTAAGTATTGAAGAGGAGGTGAAATCAATACCTTGCTGATTAGGCTTCTCGTTTGTATCCACTCATCAAAGACCAACTCAATTTTCCGTTCTGAGAAATTAGTCTGAAGATTGGGAGTAGATTTTACAGTGTCTATGCTAGGAGGCGTTTCATCTTTTGGCCCTCCTCTAGGACCTCTTGCAGACTGTTGAGCACACGAAGCCAGCCATGTTACCATAATGAGCAAGGCCATGGATACTGATAGGATTTTGCTGGTGTCGGAGATCAATCTCATAGAATGATGCAAAGATTGTAAAATATTCCTTGTAAATACGATGTGAAGTGAGGAAGTGATGCTCAGATGCAGGACCTTATGAATATCATAACAATTTTACCCACATTATGGGATAGAGATGGGGTGAAGTAGGCGTTTTATTTGTAGATTCATCTCCTGCCAAAATTTGTAAAATTATGAAGTTCAACAGGAGGAAATTCATCAAGACATCAGGAATTGCATCAGCGGGATGGATGATTGTTCCGAGACATGTTTTAGGGGGAAAAGGCTATGTTCCTCCCAGTGATCGTCTACAAATTGCCGGCATAGGCGTCGGGGGAAGAGGTGCAGGGATTTTGAGGAATGCGGCTATGACCGGAAAAGCAGAGATCGTTGCCCTTTGTGATGTTGATGATCGCAGAGCTGCCAATACCTTTAATGCAGTACCTAAAGCTGCCAAATACAAGGACTTCCGAGTAATGTATGAAAAGCAAAAAGACATTGATGCTGTGATGATTGCTACACCTGATCATACGCATGCGGTAGCTGCAATCCCGGCCATGGAAATGGGTAAACATGTTTATGTCGAAAAACCCTTAACCCATAACATTCGGGAAGCACGACTCCTCACTGAAGCTGCAATAAAATATAATGTGACAACTCAGATGGGAAACCAGGGAGCTTCTTCTGAAGGAGTTAGAATCCTTAAAGAGTGGTTGCAAGCAGGATTGATAGGTGATGTGCATACTGTTCATTGTTTTACCAATCGACCCATCTGGCCTCAAGGAGTGCCCAGGCCTACTGACAAGCATTCTGTCCCGGAAGGCCTGGATTGGGACCTGTGGCTTGGGCCGGCTCCGATGCGTGATTATCATCCTTCATATCTTCCTTTCAAATGGAGAGGATGGTGGGACTACGGAACTGGAGCACTCGGAGATATGGGGTGTCACATCTTGCATCCACCTTTTGAAGCATTGGGTTTAGGTTATCCGGTAGATGTTGAAGCTTCCGTAGGACAAGTATACGTAGATGATTTCTTGATAAATGACTTTGATGGGACTTGTCCCCCGTCATCGATCGTGCGCTTCACATTTCCCGAAAGGGAAGAACAGCCATCAGTAAGACTGATCTGGTACGATGGAGGTATGATGCCGCCGAGACCGGAAGAAATGGACGATGATGATACATTTGCTTCAAGCGGAGGAGTCATCATGGAAGGAAGTCGTGGAAAGATCTTATGTGATACCTATGCTGCCAATCCAAGATTGTTGCCTACTCATCTCAATGATTACATCAATATTGAACCGACATTGCCTCGGATCGAAGGAAGTCATCAGCAGAATTGGATAGAATCCTGTATGAATGGAACAAAGGCAACTTCTGATTTTTCCATTGCCGGGCCACTTACTGAGACTGTCCTCATGGGAAATCTGGCCATCCGAAGCCATGAATACAAAGAATTGAAGCCGGGAAGAAAGAGAGGTGATTGGGATCCTTATGCATTCCCGGGAAGGAAAGTATTGAAATGGGATGGATCCAATATGAGAATCACTAACCATGAAAAAGCCAATGAATTTGTAACCAGGGAATACAGATCAGGATGGGAGATCTGAAGTAGCTTGTCTCCCTTTACTACCCGGATGATATAATAAGATGGTTTCTCTTAAGAATTCAGTATTCACATGTGTGTAAATCTCAGTGGTTGTAATAGATTCATGACCCAGCATATCCTGGACAGCACGGAGATTGGCTCCTCCCTCTACAAGATGTGTGGCAAAAGAATGTCGGAAAGTGTGAGGACTAACCGTTTTTTCAATTCCTGCCTGAGCGGTAGATGACTTGACAATGTGGAAGATCATTACACGTGTCAATTGTTTTCCTCTGCGATTCAGGAATACATAGTCCTCGTGACCCTTCTTAATATCCAGATGGCATCGCTCATGCTTCAGATAATAGTCAATCTGTTTAATGGCTGCATCAGCAATCGGTACAATTCTTTCTTTGTTGTTTTTACCGATAACGCGGATATACTTTTCCTCCGGATAATAAAATGATAAGCGAAAGTTAACCAGTTCTGTAACCCGAAGACCACAAGCATAAAGAGTTTCAATTATGGCTTTATTGCGATGAGCGAGTGGTAAACTCATATCCATGCTATCGAGGATGAGTTGTATCTCTTCATAGCTCAAGGTGTCCGGTAATTTACGGCGTAAACGTGGACCTTCTAATTGTCTTGCGGGACTGTTCTTTATTTCACCTTCCAGTACCAGGTATTTATAAAAAGCTTTAATTCCAGATAAGATCCTGGCTTGAGTCTTGGCATCGAGCCCCATATTATAGATTTCATGTAGGAAATCTTCAATGCTTTTCTGGTCTATTTCCAGGGGTCCCGAGGAAGATTCGTGACGCTGGTCGAAATCAGCCAGTTTAGATACATCCCGCATGTATGCTTCTATGGAGTGAGGAGAAAGCGACCTTTCCAGCAATAGGTAGCTTTTAAAACCTTGAATGTAACTGTCCCAAATCATCCATCAAAAATATTAAAATAAATTGTAATGTAATAATATATGAATATCAGTGTATTAGATATCAATACCACTTTGTGCTTATTCGGTTGAAGCTTAGGATGGGTATGATTTATTAAGTATCTTTGCATGTCCATAAAATCAATGTAGAAAATGAAGCAATTGCTTAAAAAGTCTGTTTGGGTTATCATCATATGTATATCATGGTTTCAATTATCAGCTCAGATAGAGGCAGGATTCAATAATCCTTATGAAGTAATTTTCAATCATTTGGATTACTTACAGGATGATAACTACTTTCCTGAGTTATCTGCCAGGTCGTTCTCTGCAGAAGTGGATTCTTTTGAGCGGGTACGTTCTGCAAAGCTGATGAAAAGAATTTACGATGGGAAGGGGCTTTATGTACATGTCTCTAGAATCTCCAAGGATAGTATGTACCGGGATTCTATTGCAGAAGATTTCATTTACTTCCCATTCCCGGAAGTACTCCCTGATGTCTATGTTGAAAAGATTGGAGATAAGTGGATGTATAGTGACCTGACAGTTGAGGTTATTCCGGGTCTATATAAGGACGTATATCCATTTGGGTTGCATAAGGTGATAGATATGCTTCCCGCTAAGCAGGGAATGAAATATTTTGGGATTTATGGGTGGCAATGGATTGCATTATTGGTTTTTGGATTATTACTGGTTATAGGATATTATGTCCTCTCTCGAGTGCTGAACATCAGCTTGAAGATAATGACACGTAAGCTTGCATTCCTGCAAAAGGATCAGATTGACCTCATTAAACGAATCGATGGATTGATTGTACTGGCATTTCTGTCCTCAATGGTCAGTTACATGCTTCCGGTTATACGGTTGCCTATCAAAATGTCATTCTTTTTATTAAAATTGAATGAAGTTTTATTCACTGTTTTTGTTGTGTTGATCGTATTGACCTTGGTCAATATTTTGAAGGCATATCTTAGAGAAGCAGCTGAAGCAACAGAAACTAAACTGGATGAGCAATTATTACCGATTGTCATTAAAATGATAAAGATAGTTGTAGTAATTGCAGGAGTATTTCACATTCTTCACATACTCAATGTAAATGTTACGGCACTTATAGCTGGAATTTCGATCGGTGGACTTGCATTGGCCCTTGCAGCACAGGATACAGTAAAGAATCTCATCGGCTCAATGATGATCTTTTTTGATAAACCTTTCCAGATCGGAGACTATATTATTGCTGGCAGTTATGAAGGAAGCGTAGTGGAAGTAGGTTTCAGGTCTACAAGAATTAAAAAGGTAGACACTTCCATCATCTCGATACCTAATGGCATTCTTGTTAATGAATACCTTACCAATCTAGGTGTCAGAAATATGCGGGTATTAAATACAACCATTGGTTTGATGTATAATTCTACATCGGAAAATATTAGGTCCTTTATTTCGGATCTTAAAGAATACGTGAGCAATCATCCAAGAATCTGGCAGGAGTCGAAATATGTACTTCTCAAGGAATTGGGGCCAAGTTCAATTGATATAATGTTTAGAGTATATATTGAGACAACGGATTACGCAGACGAGTTGGCTGTAAAGGAAGAAATTATTTTTAATGTCATCTCCCTTGCAGAGAAGAATAATGTCTCCTTTGCATTTCCTTCATCATCTGTATATATTGAGCAGATGCCTGCCCAGAATAATGGTTAATAAAATCTATCCTTTGGGATATTTTTTCAATCTTCATGCTATTAATATGTGATAAAAGCATGAGATCTTCATTTACGTTATTTTCCATTTTGGTTCTTGTAGCTATTGGGTTTGCCGCATTTTACATTTCAAACCACTTCTTGTGGGCACTTGTATTAATATTACCATTGGTAATTGTAGGGTTTCATGATATGTTTCAGGTCAAGCATTCAATTCTGAGAAATTTTCCACTTCTTGGGAGATCACGCTATATGGCTGAATGGATGCGTCCTAAATTGTATCAATACTTCATTGAGTCTGATACTGAAGGTGCTCCAATTAATCGCATGTTCAGATCTATCATTTACCAAAGGGCAAAAAAAGTATTGGATACTGCACCCTTTGGTACTCAGGTGGACGTATATGGAGAAGGATATGAGTGGATGAATCATAGCATTGCAGCTCTTGATCCGCACACGCTCAATCACCATCCCAGAGTTTTGATCGGTGGGAAGAATTGTTCTAAACCTTATAATGCAAGCATTTTGAATATCAGTGCGATGAGTTATGGCTCACTAAGCAAGGCAGCAATAGAAGCCTTGAATGGTGGGGCAAGCATAGGAGAGTTTGCACATAATACTGGAGAAGGGGGAATATCTCCTTATCATGATGCACATAATGGGGATTTGATTTATCAGATTGGAACGGGATACTTCGGTTCAAGGGGTAAGGATGGTAATTTTTCAGATGAGGAGTTTAAGAAAAGGGCTTCATCTGACAATGTCAAGATGATTGAAATCAAATTATCACAAGGTGCCAAGCCAGGGCACGGTGGAATCCTTCCAGCTAAAAAAGTTACACCGGAAATTGCAGAGATCAGAAATATTGAAATGGGTAAAGATGTGATCTCGCCACCCTATCATAAAGCTTTTAATACTCCAGTGGGATTGCTTCAGTTTGTAAAGAAATGTCGTGATTTGTCGGGGGGTAAGCCTGTAGGATTTAAATTATGCATCGGAAACAAATATGAGTTTCTAGCTATATGCAAAGCTATGATTGATACTGGCATTACTCCTGATTTCATTGCAGTGGATGGGGGAGAAGGTGGAACTGGTGCAGCACCCTTAGAATTTTCTAACTCTGTCGGAATGCCATATCGGGAGGGATTGGCATTTGTGTATGATGCCCTGGTAGGATTCAATCTTAAGCGTGACGTTCAATTGATTGCCGGAGGTAAGATTTTCACAGGGTTTCACATATTCAGGGCCTTTGCTCTTGGAGCCGATGCTTGTTATTCTGCCAGGGGTATGATGTTATCGTTGGGGTGTATTCAGGCATTGGAGTGTAATAAAAATACATGCCCGGTAGGTGTAACCACGCAAGATGAGAAACTGGTGAAGGGGCTCGTGGTGGCTGATAAAAAAGTTAGAGTCGCCAACTTCCATAAAGATACTGTAGAAAGCTTTGTAGAATTAATGGCTGCTGCCGGTTTGAAGCATCAGGATCAAATCACAAGGCAACATTTAAGCAGAAGAGGAGATGATCAACGCTTCCAGACTTATGCAGAACTATATCCATATGTATCAGAAGGATGCCTGCTCCAAGCTGAAAGCGTGCCGGAGTCAATGAGAAGAGATATGGCCATCTCAACTTCTGATTCTTTTCAGCCTAGGTTTATGGAAACTTATATTGAGGAAGATTAGTCAGTATTAGAATAGAAAAACAAACGTCTTTTCAAATCAATCCTTCCCTGATCAGGTCATGAATATGGAGGACACCACAATATTTTCCCTGTTGATCGGTGACCAATAATTGTGAGATGCTGTGTTGCCGCATGACCTCAAGTGCCTTTATGGCTTTTTCATCAGATTGTATTGATTTGGGATGAATGCTCATAATCTGTCCGGCAGTTACTGTCTCAGGATTTGGGTTTTTGTTAAGCATCCTTCTCAGATCTCCATCAGTGATTATTCCGAGGATTTTTAATTCTGAGTCTGTAACAGCTGCAACTCCCAGTCGTTTGCTGGTCATTTCAACGATAATGTCATTTAAGGGGGCATCAATGCTGATCCATGGTAATTCATTATGCGACGATAAGTCACTTACTTTTAATAGCAACTTCTTACCCAGGTTGCCACCTGGATGAAGTGTTGCAAATTGCTCTCTTGTAAATCCACGATAATCCAGCAATGCTATAGCAAGGGCATCTCCTAGTGCGAGTTGCGATGTTGTTGATGAAGTAGGAGCCAGATTATGAGGGTCTGCTTCTTCCTGTGTAGGAATGTGAAGTGAAATATCTGCTTTCCGATCGAGGAAGGAAGCCTTTACTCCGACCACAGCAATCGTAGGAACTTCAATGCTCCGTATCATAGGAATTAAGGCCTTTATTTCTTCTGTTTCTCCGCTTTTGGATAAAATTATCACTACATCTTCTTTATCGATTACCCCAAGATCACCGTGAGCTGCATCTGCAGCGTGCATGAATACAGAGGTTGTCCCAGTTGAATTAAGGGTTGCCACCATCTTTTGGCCAATGATGGCACTTTTACCCATGCCTGTTATGATCACTTTACCTCGACTTTGATAAATGGTTGTAACTGCTTCATAAAATGTATCGTTAATGGATGCTTTAAGATTGCATAAAGCATCCATTTCCTGTTGGATAACAGACCTCGCCAGTTCTAGTACATCTTCCTTGGATTTTACCGACATTATTTTATTTTTGTACTCCCATTGCAAAAATTGTACTTAAAGTACAGTTTAAGGGAAAAAATACGTGACTTTTTATTTAAACAGACGTAGTAAACATAGGGATAAAATTACTTTGATGCTTGAAAGTTGTTAAGTGAATGGAAGAATCCCACATTTTATTCAATACATCATTTTTTTAGACTAAAAAAATAGTATATTTAGAGAGAGGTCTAAAGCAGTTGAGATCCTGATTTTAAACCAATTGCATCAATTTTCTATTCATTATCGGGATGCTCATATAAAAAATTGATAAAATATACTACCTGAAGAGGTAGCTGAAACCTGATCACATGGTAAACACTACTATTGACTTAAAATCTGCACTCAAACAAAATTTTGGCTTTGATAACTTTAAATCCAATCAGGAGCAAATCATTGAATCTGTTCTCAATGGAAAGGACACCTTTGTAATCATGCCTACGGGCGGAGGAAAGTCTTTATGTTATCAATTACCAGCAATTATTCTGCCTGGTACTGCCATCATCATCTCACCTCTGATTGCTCTAATGAAAAATCAGGTAGACTCTATCCGCAGTTACAGTGGTAATGATGAGATTGCTCACTTTCTGAATTCTTCTTTGAATAAAACCCAGATGAATCAGGTAAAGGATGACATCATGGCGGGTAAGACTAGGATGTTATTTGTCGCACCTGAAACCCTCACCAAAGATGAAAATATTGCCTTTTTTAAAAAGGTCAATGTTTCATTTGTAGCTGTTGATGAAGCACATTGTATTTCAGAATGGGGTCATGACTTCCGTCCGGAATATCGCCGCATAAGGTTGATGATCGATGCAATTGATAAGAACATCCCTATTGTTGCTTTAACTGCTACTGCAACACCTAAGGTTCAGTCAGACATCGTGAAGAACCTGAGTATGGATGAAGTTAATAAATATGTCTCTTCATTTAACAGGGATAACCTTTACTACGAGATCCGTCCTAAAGTAAATAAGGAGAACACTTTTATGAGTATTGTCAAGTTTATCAAGACAATGCCCGGAAAGACTGGGATCATTTACGTACAAGCTAGAAAGACAACTGAGGAAATTGCCAAAGTACTTCAAGTTAATGGAATTAGTGCAGCTCCTTACCATGCTGGCCTTGACGCCAAGACGCGATCCAAAGTACAGGATGACTTTCTGATGGAAGAAATTGATGTTATTGTTGCCACGATAGCATTCGGGATGGGGATTGACAAGCCAGATGTAAGATTTGTGATACACTACGATATTCCTAAGAGTATTGAGAACTATTACCAGGAGACAGGTCGAGGTGGAAGAGATGGACTTGAAGGTAAATGCCTGGCATTCTACTCTTATAAAGATATTCTTAAATTGGAAAAATTTCTACGGGATAAACCGGTTTCAGAAAGGGAATTATCCGCTCAATTGATGGAAGAAATCATAGGGTATGCTGAAACATCCACCTGTAGAAGGCAATTCTTATTGCATTATTTCGGGGAAGAATTTGACGTTGAGAAATGCGATAAGATGTGTGATAATTGTCGACATCCTAAAGAAACCATTGAGGTGACCGAAGAGATGAAGAAAGCAATAAAGGTCATTGATGTACTGGCAGAAAGACATACCATTAAACCATTGGTTGAATTTACCGCAGGCAGGGCTACCAAGCAGATGAAGGATTTTAGGTTTGATCGCCATGAATTATTCGGAATCGGAAAGGAGCATGATGAGTTGTTCTGGCACTCGATTTTTAGACAAGCCATCCTTCACGATTTCATTTATAAGGAAATTGAAGAATATGGTGTTTTGAAGGTGTCAGAAAAGGGACATGCCTTCCTTAAGTCTCCGTTTAGAGTTGACATCCCCCTCAATAAAGACTTTACGGAAATAAATAGTGGGGATATAGTTACGACTGCTTCCTCACAGGGTGCTGCTCTTGATGATACGTTAATGGGAATGTTGAAGGACTTAAGAAAGTCTGAGGCAAGGAAAAAAAGAGTTCAGCCATGGATTGTATTCTCAGAGCCTTCTCTTCAGGATATGGCTACGTATTATCCTACCAATATGGAAGAGATGCTCAAGATATCAGGAGTAAGCCAGGGTAAGGCCAACAGATATGGAAAGCCATTTATAGAGCTGATTAAAGAATATGTAGAGGAAAATGATATCGAGAGGCCTGAAGATTTTGTAATGAAACAGGTAGCGGATAAATCCAAAGACAAAGTTACCATCATCCAGGCGATCGATCGCAAACTTTCTTTAGATCATATCACTGAGACGTTAAAAATGGATATGGAAAAGCTCTTGGAAGAGCTGAATATGATTGTTGATTCAGGCACCAGGTTGGACATTAACTATTACCTGGATGAAAATATGGATGAAGATGTACTTGAAGAAGTTTATGATTACTTCAAGGAGGCAGAATCTGATTCCTCTGTTGAAGCATTTAAAGAGCTGGAAGAAGAGGACATCACAATGGAAGAGATTCAACTGGTTAGAATCAAATTTATCACTGAAATGGCCAATTAATTTATGAAGGAAATTCTGATTATTAATGGCCCTAACTTAAACCTTCTTGGTAAGAGAGAAATAGATTTTTACGGATCAATATCATTTGAAGAGTACTATACCGTCCTGAAGGTTAATAATAGCCATATCAATTTATCATACTATCAATCTAACCACGAGGGAGACTTGATTGATAAGATCCATGAAGTAGGTTTTGATATAGATGGGATAGTCATTAATGCCGGAGCATATACACATACTTCAATTGCGATCCGTGATGCAATAAAGGCCATTCCGGCACCTGTTGTTGAAGTTCACATCTCTAATATTTATGAGCGTGAAAAATTCAGAAGGTATTCTTTTCTAGAAGATGTGTGTAAAAAGATGTTTGTTGGGAAAGGATTACCTGGATATCAGGAAGCCTTAGACTTTTTGGTTACAGAGTATTAGATCAATCTTCCCAATTTCTCCAACGGGCAGAATAGTAGAAGATATGTAATAAGATCTTCTTATCGATTTCAGTAAGCTTCATATTACGCCTTGCCATTACCCTTCCTGCTGTATCCAATGCTTTCTTGGTCTGGTAAGTCATAAAACCCCTGGCTCCTCCCCATGCAAATGATGGTATAAAATTCCGAGGATATCCACTTCCATAAATATTAGCTGAAACGCCCACTACGGTACCTGTATTGAACATGGTATTAATGCCGCATTTAGCGTGATCTCCCATAATCAATCCACAGAATTGCAAGCCGGACTTCTGGAAGTTTTCAGTTGAATAATTCCACACTTTGACGAGATCGTAATTATTCTTAAGATTTGAGGAATTTGTATCCGCTCCCAGATTACACCATTCTCCCAGAACAGAATTACCAAGGTATCCTTCATGTCCCTTGCTGCTATATCCCGTCAATATGCTATTCTGTACTTCTCCACCTACCTTACAGTGAGGCCCGAGTGTTGTCGCTTCATATATTTTTGCACCCATTTTAACCTGGCTGTGATCGCTCATGGCAAATGGTCCACGTATGACAGCCCCTTCCATCACCTTACAATTCTTGCCGATGTATATTGGGCCTGCTGAAGCATTAAGAGTAGCAAATTCAATTTCCGCCCCTTCTTCTATAAATATCTGATCAAAATTCAATACACGATTGGTGTCGGATAAAGTAGCAGAAGTTCGATCAGTTGTGATCAATTTATAATCTTTTTTTATCTCTTCCCCGTTGAAGGTGAATAGATCGTATGGTCTGATGATCTGATTTACAATATCTCCGTATTTCCTCACATCCTTCCCTATCAATTCTTCGATGGGTTGATCTTCTGTAAGAGAGTGCAATTGACTTTTATTGAGTCGAGCAGCTATCAACTCATCATCTTCAATTAATGCCTCATTAGGTTGTAAGTCGTTGATCAACTGGACCAATTTCTCATTGGGTAGGATGGTGCTATTGATGATGATATTATCATCTCCAATGACAATTGGGTATTTCTCTGATAAGAAGTCTTGAGTGATAAAACTGGCTTTGAGCCCCAGGCGTTTTTCCCACTTTTCGCGAATGGTGAGGATGCCAACCCTAAGCTCACAGATTGGTTTGGTATATGTGAGGGGCAGTAACCCTTGCCAATTATCGTCGTCAAATAGTATTAGACTTCTCATAATGGTAAAAAAAAAGCCTCCCGAGGAGGCTTGATCTATTTCTTATTCAGCAGCTTTCTCGTTACGTTTAGCGAATTTCGCAAATTTCTTATTGAATTTGTCAATTCTACCAGCAGTATCTACAAACTTCATCTTACCGGTGAAGAATGGATGAGAAGCACTGGAGATTTCCAGCTTTATAAGAGGATATTCATTGCCATCTTCCCACTTGATGGTTTCCTTAGTCTGCACACAAGACTTAGTCAAGAAGGCATGATCACAAGAGAAATCCTTGAACACAACAAGCCTGTAATTATCTGGATGAATATCTTTTTTCATTTGTCTAAATTTAAGGAGTGCAAAGATAATACTTAAT
>Ga0316201_10001037_pt1 | contig 17845 bp, 13 predicted proteins | sample CS6wburrow_MG_FD_204516 | JGI IMG/M metagenome (GOLD analysis project Ga0316201, IMG submission 204516) | Coastal sediment microbial communities from Delaware Bay, Delaware, United States - CS-6 worm burrow | ecosystem: Environmental > Aquatic > Marine > Coastal > Sediment | place: USA... | reverse complement strand
ATCATCATTGGGGTTTCATAAGGATTCTGATCTACGATCTTCTCATACATCTGAAACAAGTTGCCATATTTGTTACGCACGATTTCTTGTCCTAATTTTTTCACAAGGACAGGATCATTTTCATCTAATCCTTTAACATGCGCTTGTTCTTTGCCATAACGCGTAAATGCAGATGCGAAATCCAAATACACGGCTTCACCTGTGGCATTTACACCATATCCAGCATCGCAGCGCTCTTTTGCAGCTCTTGATGCGACATCACGAGGCACTAAATTACCAAATGCTGGGTAACGGCGCTCTAAGTAATAGTCTCTATCTTCTTCTGCTAATTGAGTAGGTTTTAATTTGCCTGACCTTATAGCTTCAACATCCTTTTTGTGTTTAGGCACCCAAATACGTCCATCATTACGCAAAGATTCAGACATTAAAGTCAATTTGGATTGGTGATCTCCCGATACAGGAATACACGTAGGGTGAATCTGTGTATAACAAGGATTTGCAAAATAGGCACCGCGTTTATGGGCTTTCCAAGATGCGGTCACATTAGATCCCATAGCATAGGTTGATAAATAGAAAGCATTACCATAACCACCTGTTCCTAAAACAACCGCATGTGCTGAATGTCTTTCAATTTCTCCAGTAACCAAATTGCGTGCAATGATTCCTCTAGCTTTTCCGTCAACTATTACAACATCTAGCATCTCATGACGATTGTACATTTTGATCTTTCCACGACCAATTTGACGATTCATGGCCGAATACGCTCCTAATAATAATTGCTGACCAGTCTGTCCTTTAGCGTAAAATGTTCTGGAGACCAATACACCACCAAACGAACGGTTGTCCAATAATCCGCCATAATCTCGGGCAAAAGGGACGCCTTGGGAAACACATTGGTCAATGATGTTCGTCGACACTTCAGCCAAACGATATACGTTTGATTCTCGTGAACGATAATCGCCTCCTTTTACGGTATCGTAAAATAGTCTGTAGGTCGAATCGCCATCACCTTGATAGTTCTTGGCGGCATTGATTCCGCCTTGAGCTGCAATGGAGTGCGCACGTCTCGGAGAATCTTGGAAGCAAAATGCCTTTACATTGTATCCTAATTCGGCTAAAGTTGCAGCGGCTGATCCACCAGCTAATCCTGTGCCTACCACAATAATATCTATAAGACGTTTATTGGCTGGATTGACTAAATTGATTTTGTCTTTATAACTTGTCCATTTATCTTTAATTGGACCTTTTGGTACTTTTGAATCTAAAGCCATAGTTTGTTCGATTAATGGATATGATTAAGGTGATGGTAAATAGCTATGAAAATAAATCCTAACGGGATTAGGATAGAATAAGCCTTGCCAATATTGGTTAATGTTTTCTTTCTGCCAGCTGTAACACCCATTGATTGGAATGCTGATGTAAATCCGTGCAATAAGTGCAGTGCCAAGAAAATAAAGGCCACAACATAAGCGCCGACTCTCACAGGGCTCAAGAATTTTTCCTGAAGCTCATGAAAATACCTGAACTCTCCATCATGCAAGCCCGACCAGTCTCCTTCAATGAATTTTGTATTTATTTCTGGGAACCAAAAATCTATGAAATGCAGGATGATGAATGCTAATATTGCGACACCACTCCAGATCATGTTCCTGCTCATCCATGAGGAGTTGGCTCCGCCATTATTCTTTGCATAGGAAATCCCATTCGCTTTTTTATTTTTGATCTCCAAGATGAATCCCATCACAAAATGAAAGACCACACCAAATATCAAAACGGGTTGTAGCACAAATTGTATCAATGGATTCGTTCCCATGAAATGTGATATCTCGTTAAAGGTATCCGGGCTGAAAACGGATGTAATATTGATTACAAAATGTTGAAGTAAGAAAAACATCAGGAAAAAAGCTGAAAGCGCCATGGCTATCTTTCTTCCAATCGAAGAATTTAGAATTCCACTCATTATAAATGAAGTTAATTAGAGTTAAAACAAAAATACTGCATAAGCCTGTCTTTAACAAACAATAACTGGTCATTACAATTTATTTAGAATAGATTTAAGTTATCATTAGGAGTCTTGTTTAATAGAGTTAATCGGAAACCTCATTTCAGGCTTGATTCGTTAAACAAAGCACTTTAAAAATTAAACCGAGGATTAACGATGGAGTTGTAAATGGATCCAAAAGAATAACTGAATCCGACACTTACAAAATAATTATAGCCAGACTGTAGTTGCTGCTGTTGAAGGAGTAATTCTTCTAAAGACACATCGCCCGCGGGCAGATTTATCTGGTTGCGCGTTATTTCGTAATTACCATCGATGTTGAACGAGAACCCCCTAAAAACACGAATGCTAGCACCAAGTGAAAACTCGAGTGAATTCAAGGTAGTGTCATTAAGGAATTGATCGAATTCGGCTTGAGCAAATAAGTTACCCCATTTCTGATTAATCCTACCACCGAGACTAAAGTTATGCTCCCATAACTGTTCTTTCACCTCGCCAAAAACAGTTCGTTCAATGTATTTGTTATTTACGATTCCCACACGATATGATATGGTTAATTGTTTTTTTGCAGACTCCTCATATTTGAAGAAATTATATTCTATGGCTGGTTTAAAATTCCAAAAGAAATCCCTATTACTGAAGGTAGAAGACCCAACTCTAGCGAACGCTCCAACAGACCAATGGTCTGTAATACTAATTACATCGGTGACACGTAACGATTTGCTATTATTAATCGCAATGATATCCTCCCCATCAAAATTGAACGTCGATTTATTTTCACTAAAACTTAGATTCACATTGAATTTGTTTTTATCTGTGACGCGTCGTGCTGAGACGTTGAAGCGATAATTGCTGAATTTACTCGCTTCCTGACCATTTAAGAAACCATTGGCACCTAATCGAAAAACCCAATAATTCCAAGGATCTTCTTCTTCTTCATTGGTTTCTATAGGTTGTGTATCTATCTTGACGGTAATATTGTCAACCGGTCCTTTTTTCATCCAATATCTTACAAGACCAAGTTTAAGCTGCTTAAGAATGAGATTTCGCACATCATCATCAGTCATGTTAGTGTTCGTGGAGAAAGAGATCTTGTCATTCATTTCTGAAAAGGCATTCTTCCCAATGAACTCAACATCATACAATCTTCCTCTGTTGGCATTTCTTTGTGTTGCAAAGAATAAGTGAACATCAGCAAAATTTTGGTCCCTCACAAATTCTACATTGTTTAGATTCTGCTTTATATAGGTGTTATCACAAGAGCGGCAATCCAAGAATACTTTGAGATTGCTCGTGTTGGTCTGTGAAAAAATTTGAACACAAAAAAGTAATACGGTTAAGACAATTGTCTTTTTTATCATGTGCATGATTGATGGTTAATAGCTAGGATTAGAAACGGTGGTCAGCTATGTTTATTTTACCTCAAAGGATTTACTGCTTGAACCAATTTGAACAGTATACTGTCCTTTTGGTAAATAATACTTGCCGTTTTGGGCTTTGTTGATATTAACACTTGTATTTTCCTTCATCAAGGTGTTCTTTGCCTTTTCCGAAATGCTCAAGTCATAATCCAGATAGTTGAAACCTCTGTCAGCGTTGATTGAGAATGCATTTAATTCTGTGCCTTTATCCGATAACAACTTTATCGTATGCTTACCAGATGAATTCGTAAAGAATGTGAATGTCGTCGATGGCTCAAAAACACGTCCCCACTTTCCAAACGAGCCTCCCCATCGTCTTGATGCCCTGACAGATTCTGTTTCAAAGACCACGGTGGAGTTCGGTTTTCCTTTTCCAAATTCATGCAATGCCTCCAAATCGGCTTTGTATATACTTCTTCCGTGAGTGCCTAAGAGAATATCTTTTGCCTCTGAATGGATTACGATATCATGTACTGCGACATTCGGCAAACCATTTTTGAAAGCTTCCCAATTATTTCCCATATCAAAAGACATATAGGCGCCATTATCAGTTCCTACATATAGAATATTCGGATTAACTGGGTCTTCCTTGATAACATTTACCGGAGATAATGGGATATTAGAACCTATGTTTTTCCAAGTTTGCCCAAAATTATCGCTCATGTAGACATATACTGAGAAATCATCCCAACGATACCCATTCAATGTGACATAAACCCGTTCTTTTTTGTGTTGTGAAGCAACAACGCGACTTACCCAAAGATCTTTGGGGAAGGTACTTGAAATTCGCTCCAAGCTACCTCCTGCATTCTTGGTGACATTTACATAGCCATCATCACTTCCTACATAGATCAAACCAAACTGAAAAGGAGATTCACTAATGGATGTGATCGTGCCGTAAGCTACATTTCCTTTTTTGCCTCCTGTGGTTAGGTCATCACTAATGGCTTCCCAATCATTTCCTTGATTCATGGAACGCATCAATTTATTGCCTCCCAAATACAAGATATCTTGATTGTGAGACGATAAAAGAATTGGAGTTTGCCAATTGAATCTATATGGGTTTTCACCTAGTTGATGTTTTGGCTTTATGTATTTTCTATCTCCTGTTTTTCTATTAAGCCTGTAATAATTACCGAATTGTGATCCTGTATAAACTATATCCGCATCGCGAGAATCAATTTGTACTTGCATTCCATCTCCACCCATAATGCCTTTCCAGGGATATTCACCCCGCTGATGCCATGATTTATTTTCTTGGGCATTATGTGGACCAGTCCAAACCCCATTGTCCTGCAAGCCGCCATATACATGATATGGTTTCTGATTGTCAACATTTATGGCATAAAATTGACCTACTGAAGGCTGGTTTAGCTTGATCCAATTGGCACCATCATCATAACTCATATTCAATCCGCCGTCATTTCCATTGATCAAATGACCTGCCATTTTAGGGTTGACCCAGAGTGCTTGATGATCTGAGTGCACATTTTCAGCATTGATGGACTTGAAGCTTTTACCGCCATCTTTCGATTTAATGATTGGCACACCCATAATATAAATGGCATTCTTGTCTTGAGCTGCCACTCGAATTTCTCCGAAATAATACCCATAGCTATAATTAACATCATCGAGATAATCTGTATGTGTTTTCTTCCAGTTCGCTCCACCATCATCGCTTCTAAATACTTCAGCACTCACGACAGGAGAGTCAAAAAGCATGGAATTGGCGTCCTCGAGATATTTGGCAATGTCAACAGGTTTTACTTTACCGCTGCGAACCATTTGTTTTACATTTTGAGCGCGATATTTTTCTTGAAAACCATTCATTTTAAGGAAACCATCCAGTTTCTTGTCATCTAGACCCAAGAACTCCTTATTGCTCATGGTCTTAAAGTCATCTTTCACTAAACCTTTGGAATCGTCTTTATTTTCTTTTGAGGGTCTTCTGAACTGACTGTCATGAAACGCGTAAATGGTATTGTCATCGTAGACTGCAAGACCAATTCGTCCAACGCCTTCTCCAGTGGGAAAACCGCTTGAAGATGTTGAGATCTTGGTCCAGCTATCACCTCCGTCATTGCTTTTATAAATAGCTGAATTATTTCCACTACCATCAAAATTCCAAGCCTTTCGGTCCTTGGTCCAAGAAGCGGCGTACATTATATTGAAATTATTCGGGGAATGTGCTAGGTCTATGATACCGCTCATGTCGTCTACATAAAGTTTTTGTGACCAGGTCTTTCCGCCATCAGTTGTTTTATATACACCTCTTTCTTTATTGGGAGAATATAAATGACCTGTTGAACCAATGACCACCTCATCAGGATTATTTGGGTTTATTAGGATCCTACCAATATGGTGGGAATCGATAAGACCCATGTTTTTCCAGTTCTTCCCATTATCTGAAGACTTCAATATACCTATTCCAGCATAAGAAGATCGAGATGAATTATTTTCTCCTGTTCCAACCCAGATCACTCTATTCTTCCAATCGACTGCAATATCTCCTACATTTTGAGTGTCTGAAGAATCCAGTATAGGTTCGAAGGTTGTTCCATTGTTAACTGTATGCCAAACACCTCCAGAAGCGTAACCTACATAAAATTCTGTCGGATTGTCTGGGTTTACATCAATATCTACCACACGACCACTCATGATCGATGGTCCGATATTCTTGAAGGGAATATTCTTAACCAAGGATGATGCCTGCATGGTCTTTTTTTGTACTAGGCCCTGTTGAATATCTAGGGCCGATGAAGCAGTTGGCTGCGCTAGAATTGAGAACGTGAAAAGTAGGAAAATGTAAGAGAGAAACTGATTGATTTTCATTGGATGGTTGAATTAAGAAAACAAAATATATAAACTGCTAAAATCGACAAAGGACTTAAGGATAGTTTAACATTATATATTTAAAAATAATAAGCTATAAAATTATTGAATTATTATTTTTAATATATAAAAAATAAGAATAATTCAAATTAATTGTTAATATGTAATAATAGTTATTTAAATTTAACACTTAATTAACTAATAAACCTTTTTAAAATGGAAGAGTATTTACCTTTAATCATTCAATTAGTGAGTGGCGCAGTTGGTGGAAACGTCGCTGGTGCACTTATGAAAAAAGCATCCTTAGGCACACTTTGGAATTCAGTTGCTGGAATCCTTGGTGGAGGGATAGGAGGAACAGTATTAGGCATGTTAGGATTAAGTGGTGCAGAAGCTGCAGAAGCTTCTTCAAGCATGGACCTTGGCAGCATATTAGGCAGTATTGCAGGAGGTGGTGTTGGTGGTGGTATTGTAATGGCCGTCATTGGATTCATCAAAAAAGCCATGAATAAATCTTAGGTCTATTAAATATATCATAAAAAGCAGCTTTAAAGCTGCTTTTTTTTTCTGTTTATAATCAAAACTTAACCCTCCATGGGTGTTGTGAATTTTGCAGTGCTACATTTTTAATTTTTTCTTTGTATCGATTTTGAGCTTACTCTTTTTGAGTTGTCTATTGAGCTCTGAGACTTCTTCATTTATGAATTTTTCGAATTTCTCTTCAACAATTTTCAAGCGTTTATTGAAAATTGCTTGTACCTCTCGTTGCTGATCAGTTGGTTTGAAATCGATACCATGTCCAGATAGATCACTGGCCAAGGCACTTAATCTACCATACAATTTCATGGGTGACCGGAAAGCATCCTCTCTCGCGCCGGTTAAGTGTATATCATACAATGAACCTGCAATCAATTGTGCTTTCTGGCTAAGTGATCTGGCTTTATCGATGTCGGATGTTGATTTGAGTTTTGGAATAATACTGTCCAATTCACTTCTAACAACCTCTATGGAATTGATCATATTGACAGCAAGGTTCATCGCATCACGTAATTCCAATAAGGTTTCAACTTGTAGTTCAATATCTTCTATACTTCCTTCCGAACTTGGGTCTTTTTGCACTTCCAATTCTCTTATAAATTCTTTATTATCCACAATGAGTTTTACTTTATAAGTATCCGGTACCACTTTGGGTCCAAATTGCCCTCGCCATAGATCTAGGTCCCAAGTCACTAATGGTCTCCAACCCTCACCATTTAATTGTACCCAAGGTCTTCCCGGAGGCGCTGTACGAATATATGGCTTGTAGGTTGGCTCGTAACGCAAGTCCCACATGACGCGATTGACGCCTTGATTATTCTCGCCTTTCAAGGTTCGAATGATTTCATCATTTTCAGATAAGATCTGAACTTCAATGTTTTCGGCTAAGGTATCTTTTAAGAAGTAATTGATCTCAGCGCCATATGATGGATTTCTTCCACTATTCTGACTTGGTCCGTCGGTTTTAATACTTTGCTTATCATGAAATCTGTACGCTGGACGGAGGCTAAATAAATGCACGTCTTTGCTCTTGGCCTCATCGGCATATTCACGTAATGGTGAAATATTATCTAGAATGTAATAACCACGTCCATAAGTGCCAACAACAAGATCATCAAATCGTTCTTGAATTGTCAACCAGTAAACAGGAGAAGGGGGTAAATTATTCTTGAATCGCATCCAATTGCTACCGTCATCAAAACTAATATAAAGGCCATTATCCGTCCCTAGATACAACATGCCTTCCTTTTTAGGGTCCTCTTTCACCACATGTACAAAACCATGAATGGATTTAGGCACGGTATTACTTATTTTTTGCCAAGATTCTCCATAGTCGGAAGTTTTGAAAACGTACGATCCAAAATCTCCTAAATGATGCGCATCCACAGTAATATAAGCGGTTCCCTTTTTGTGTCGTGAAATTTCAATGTTTGAAATGGTTCCCCATTCAGGAAGCTCTTGGATATTAGATGAGACATTTGCCCAAGACTTACCGTAATCCCTTGTTATCTGCACCAGACCATCATTGCTTCCGGTCATGATGAAACCTGGTTCAATGGTAGATTCTTCAATAGAGATCAATACCGCACCATCCCAGGTCATTAAATTATCTATGGCGATACCTCCAGAATTTTGTTGGTGTGATTTATCATTTCGTGTGAGATCAGGACTAATGACTTGCCAGCTTTGACCATCATCATCGCTTTTATGGACAAACTGGCTACCAACATAGACACGGTGCTTTTTATGTGCGGAAAACTCCAAGGGGAAATTCCAATACCATCTATATTTCATATCTGCAGGTGCCCAACCATATCCAGCTTCTGGCCAAACACGCACATCACGTGCATGTCCTGTACGAATGTCATAACGTTCCAACCCACCATCATAACATCCGGACCAGACAATATTATTATCAAAAGGATCTGGTTGGGCAAAACCACTTTCGCAGCCACCAACCCCTTTCCAAAGACCTATTGGAATATATCCTTGTAAACTATTGCTAGGGCCTTTATACGAATAACCATCTTGTCTATTCCCATAAACGTTATAGGGTATTTGATCATCTACTGCCACATGATACATTTGTGCAATTGGAAGTACTACTCGCTGAAAACTCTTTCCATGATTAAGACTTATACTGGCACAACCATCATGAGCCACCATTATACGATCTGGATTCAATGGGTCGATCCAAACATCGTGATTATCACCGCCGGCCCTATAACTTCCATTGAGTGTTTTTCCGCCATCTTTGGAGGTGATGAATTTTACATTCGGAAAATAAATTTCATTAGGATCACTTGGCGAAACTGCCACACGTGTGTAATAAGGGGCACGCTCATTAATATCGTGGTTTCTTGTCATAAGTGTCCATGTTTCACCAAAATCTTCAGAGCGATATAATGCAGGACTATCAATTTCAAATAAGGCATACACAATATTTGGGTTAGAGGGAGAAATAGCAACGGCTGTTTTGCCTACAGGATTTCCTTTGCCTCCTGGTAATCCTTTATTTTTCATGGCATCCCACGTGGCACCACCATCTTTAGACCTATAAATTCCACCACCAGGTCCTCCGCTATTCAATCCCCATGTCTTGATGAGAATACTCCACATACCTACTAATAAATTATTGGGGTTCTTTGGGTCAATTGCAATATCAGCCGCACCGGTTCCTTCATCAATGAACAAAACGCGATTCCATGTGTCACCACCATCTGTTGTTTTAAAGACACCTCTTTCTTGTTGAGGCCCAAAAGTGTGTCCTAATGCCGCGGCATAAACAATATCAGGATTGGTAGGATGTACGATTACCCGACCTATGCGCCCAGTTTTCTCTAGTCCCATATTTTCCCAGGTCTTTCCGGCATCTTCAGATTTGTAGATTCCATCACCCATGGCATGGGCTGGACGTATGACAAAAGTTTCTCCAGTACCAACCCAAACAATGTCTGGATTACTTGGGGCAATTGCAATGGAACCAATTGAAGAAACATCTTGATCATCAAAAATAGGACGCCAATTAAGACCGCCATCCGTGGTTTTCCAAAGACCTCCTGACGCAGCACCAATGTAATTTATCATAGGATCTCCAGGAACTCCTGCGATGGCAATGGCGCGATTGCCTTCTGGTCCTATAAATCGAAAATCAAGATTCTCAAATACGTCATTACTAATTTGCGAAAGACTCATATGGAATGAGAATACGCCTAAAAAGAAACACAATGCAACATTCTTTTTTGTCATTTTAATGGAGTTTGATGAATGAACAGTAGGAGGCAATCAAATATAGTCAATTATGAATTTTGAATCCCTTCTTTTTTGATTATGCTCCTTTGATCATAATAGTTAAATTTGTTACTCAAATAAAATCCAACATGAAATACCATCCGATAGATTCTAAATTATTCGTCAATAACCGCAAGAATTTCATGGCCAAAATGAAACCCAATAGTTTGGCCGTATTCAATTCTAATGATATATATCCTATAAGTGCTGACAGCACCATGCCGTTTGAACAACATAGGGATATTTTGTATTTGAGTGGTGTGGATCAGGAGGAGAGTATATTGGTCATGTTTCCCGATTGTCCGAAAGCCAAGCACAAGGAAATTCTTTTTTTGAAGGAGACCAATGAACATATTGCTGTTTGGGAAGGCGAGAAACTTACAAAAGAAGCAGCCCTTAAGACATCAGGAATCAAAACCGTGTATTGGTTGCAGGATTTGGAGAAGGTCATGTTCGAACTCATGACCCAATGCGATACCGTTTATATTAACACCAATGAACACTATCGGGCATCGGTACAAACAGAAACACGTGAAGATCGATTCACTAAATGGTTGAAAGATAAATATCCAGCTCATTCGGTAGCTAAAAGCAACCCCATCATGCAACGTTTGCGATCCGTAAAGGACCAAATAGAATTGGACTTGCTTCAGCAAGCATGCAATATCACTGAGAAGGGATTTCGTCGCGTTTTGGATTTTGTAAAACCAGGCGTTTGGGAATACGAGATCGAAGCGGAATTCATACATGAATTCTTAAGGAATCGCTCCAAGAAATTTGCCTATACACCAATTATCGCTGCTGGCAATAATGCCAATGTATTGCATTATATAGAGAACAACCAACAATGTAAGGCTGGTGAACTGATCTTGATGGACGTGGGTGCAGAATATGCAAATTATGCTAGTGATATGACGCGCACAATACCTGTATCCGGCAAATTCACCAAACGCCAAAAAGAGGTTTACAATGCTGTAAAAAGGGTGAAAGATGAGGCCACAAAACTATTGGTGCCAGGTGCCATATGGGAGTCTTATCATGTTGAGGTTGGTAAACTAATGACTTCAGAGTTATTGGACTTGAAACTCATAGATAAGGCCGATGTTAAGAATGAAGATCCCGATTGGCCGGCGTACAAAAAGTACTTCATGCACGGTACGTCCCATCATATGGGATTGGACACTCATGACTATGGGATCTTGACTGAGCCGATGCAAGCCAATATGGTGTTCACCGTTGAGCCAGGAATCTATATCCCAGAAGAAGGGTTTGGGGTCCGATTGGAAGATGATGTGGTAATCCAGGAAAAAGGAGAACCGTTTAACTTGATGAAAAATATTCCTATAGAAGTTGAAGAGATCGAGGCATTGATGAATAGCTAATCACTTATTGAATATTTAGGTTTCGATTGCCATACTATGTTAATGATCTTCCAGCCTTCATCGGTATGGACCATATTCAAGTAGTCAATTCCCCATGCTGCCGTCACCTTTGCAACTGCGATCTTATCAGAGACTTCTAGGATCTTGACCTTTCTTGGGGTTTCAGGTGTCAGTCGTGTTCCGCTTGCATTCCAACGTTTTGCTAGAGCGATCAATTTATCGAAAGGCATTTCCAATGCATCGGAATATGCTTTCTTTTCATCATTATAAAACCAACCCACTTTACGCAGGTCTTTGTGCACGCTTTTATAGGCTAGAGTTGTGTCTGCTTTATAAAATGCATCAATATAATTGTAAGCCGTGGATGTAACATCTTTAACTGCGGCTTCATCTTCTTGAGCAAAAATTGAAAATGAAAATACGAATGTGAGTAATAGAAGGACTATTTTCATGACCGATTGTTTTTATAAAAATACAATTTAACTTAAAATAGGGCAGTTAATAAAAGACTAAACTTATAACTGAATTGAGGCTCATGTGGGTTTTTGATCCCGAATTCCTTTTTGCCACCACGACGCTGCGTGCACGCGTTTACCGAATTTCCAGACATCCTCAATCTTGAGAATGAGTTTTCGAAACGGGCTATTGGCAAATTTAATGCCTATTCGATGCCACCATTTCGAAAAATCCTTATTGTAAGGACACACCCGAATACAGATAGCGCAATCGGTATTCATGCCAACCCAGAACTTAAAGCATTTTTCAGCATTCACGGTCCATTTTTTAATTCCTGTATGACTCGAAAAATTTGGAGGTTCTGTTCGCGGTTCGCCAAATGGGATGGCTTTAACAGGGCAGCTTTTCGAACAGCGCTCGCATATATCACAAAATTTTTTCACGCCAAATTCAACTGGTTTGTCAGTAAGCAATGGTAAATCTGTAAATACTTTAGCGATTCTGATATTAGGGCCAAATTTCTGATTGATAAGCAATCCATGTCTGCCGTATTCCCCCAGTCCGGCTTCAATGGCCATCGGTATGTTCAAGGACGTATCATTAAGGGACGCCACAGCATTATATCCTAAATTAACTATGAATTGAGCCAAAGTATTTGCGCAGTTCAGACCTGTTGAATAGCCAATACCGGTTGATGCACCGCTAAGAGCAGTTGGATAGGTCTTGCTTAATTCATGATCCATGGGAACAATGATCATTATGGCATGGGTCATTCCCTTTGGTAAATTGAGAGGCTTGGCCTCTTGGGTCTTTCTGTCGAAATTATGTGAATACACCCAGCGCTCATCAATATTACAAATACCGGACATGCCAGCTCCGAACATTTTCGCGGCAAGTTTCACTCTGTCCGTTGTATCTTCAATTGAAGTCAACTCAACCTTAGACGGTGAGCTTTTTGTTTGAATGGTGTAATAGTCTGTAAAGCCTTCAACGCTCCCTCTCGATTCAAAATCTCGTTCACCCACTACATCTGTTAGATGCCAACTAGCATTTCTAAAGGCATAATCCCAATGATCGAAACCCTTGGCTTTTTTAGGCATGTAATTGGCGATATCGTAACTTAAGAAGAATTTTTTTGGATTCACTTTTTCATCCCAAATAGCTCTGCTGAATATGTCATTTTTCTGATTGAATCGTTCTAAGTCAGGAGAGACCTCAAACTCTTCATTAATAAAATCTGTTGTTGACCCCTTGATCTTGCGAACATTCATATTAAAGCTATTAAGATTCTAGTCGCGCTTTTTTTAGGCTTATCATATTACTTAAAATAAACGCTATTATGGCGGGCAAGACCCATCCTAAATTTTGACTTGCAAACGGGATAAGGTCCTTTATGTTTTGTAAGTTATCTTCAGGCAATAAAAAACCTAAGAAATCTGGTATACTGAATATGAAAGTGACTAATATCACTGTTTTAAAGACATTAGGCGATGCGTATTTTTCTGGGATTACATTGAGTAGGATCAGTGCAATGGTCAAAGGATAAATGAACATTAAGGCTGGTAAGGCAATAACAATAATATAATGTACATCAAATTGCCCTATCAAAACACCAAGTATACATGCAATAATGGCGGTTATCGTGTAAGCTTTCTGTGATTCTTTGAACAAGCCTTTAAAAAAGTCAGCGGTACCAACAATTACAGAAACAGCTGTTGTAAAACAAGCCAGGGAAATCAGAACACTCAAGAATATGTTTCCTACATTCCCTAAGGTTTTTAGACTAAGCCCGGTTAATAATTCTGGTCGTGTTATTGTCTTTTCAAATTCGCTATTGTGCAATGCTCCCACGGCTATCATTCCTGTATAGATAATAAACAAACCCGCGGCAGCCACCAGTCCGGATTTTATGAGTATGGCTTTTTTATCTTCAAAGGACACACCGCCTTCAAGGTTTAGAGAGATGATCACTACACCTCCGATCAGCACGCCACCCAAGGCATCATAAGTTTGATAGCCTTCGAGTAATCCAGCTATTAACGCGGGAGAATCTAAAGTTGAAGGATTCATATTCTCAGGCGCAGAAACGAGTCCGATCACAATGATTGCGAGAAGGATGATGCCAATCAATGGGGTTAGGAATTTACCGAGTAAACTCAGGATCCGGTCCCTTTTCATGATAAAGATAAATGCCAAACCAAAGTACAAACTACTTGTTAATATAGAGCTCGTATTAAAAAAAGGCTGAATCGCCATTTCATGTGTTACGGCCGCTGTGCGAGGTATAGGTAGGGCAATTGCAATTATATATACACATAAACAATACACTAAACTAAATAAGGGTGAGACCTTATTACCGAAATCTAGCATGGTCCCTTGTAATCTAGCATGACCAAACAAGGCTAACAGTGGTATTACCGCTGCTGAGGTGACGAAGCCAAGAGCGACTAACCACCAATCTGGACCTGAATTAAATCCTAGTTGTGGAGGGAGAATTAAATTTCCAGCACCAAAAAAGCTTGCAAATAAGGCAAAGCCAATTATGAAAATCGTTTTCCTATTATTCATTTCATAGAATTATCTTTGTGTAAGATACTTTAAAAATGATATTAGCATACAGAGGCATCGATATTTTTTATACAGATGAGGGGCAAGGAGACCCGATAGTACTTCTACATGGATTTCTTGAAAACAGTTCGATGTGGGACTTTATTAAACCAGATCTACTAAAGCAACATAGAGTCGTTTGTATGGATCTTTTGGGGCATGGAAGAACCGAATCACTAAGCAAAGTCCATGGCATGGAGGATATGGCATCGGCTTTAGAAGCGCTCATGGATCATCTCGATCTGGACAGGGCAATAATATTTGGTCATAGCATGGGGGGCTATGTAGCCTTGGCTTTCGCAGAATTATTTCCATATTACATAAAAGCACTTGCACTTATTAATACAACCCCTCTTCCTGACGATAAGGAGAAACGTGTTATGAGAGATAGAGCCATCAAAGCCGTAACACAGAATAAGGGACTCTTCGTCAATATGGCAGTTCAAAATTTGTTTGCTGAAAAAAATCATGCACCCTTAAAAAAGGAGATACAATTAGCCAAGAACGTGGCCATGCAAACATCTTTACAAGGCATTATTGCTGCACTGGAAGGAATGAAAATACGAAAGAACAGGGTGGCGGTCTTAAAGAAAATCAATTGCGAAAAAATGATAGTCATTGGACGTAATGATATGGTGATGGATTTGGAGGCACTAGACAAAACTGTAAGAAATATTAAAATTGATGTTGTCGAATTCTCCGACGGACATATGAGTCATGTTGAAAATAAAACCGAATTATCCTACGCTTGCATGCATTTCATCGAAAAAATATAGCTTTTTAGCGGATAAATGATTTTGTTTTTATACTTTTATAATCCCAAATCATTAGTAATGAATAGTTAACCGCAAAAACTTAATGTAATGTCTAAATTTTACTGCTCACTTTTCGGACATGATTTCGAAGTATCAAAAAAGGTCACTTACCATGTTAAGGAGTATACCTGTAGACATTGTGAAAAACAACTCACCACTAATGGTCAAGGACGATTGATCGATCTTACCCCTACATATCGTGATATAAACTCTACTCTTGAAAGAATATATACCAATAAACAGAGAAGGACAGCATCATAGCTAAAACGATTTAGTTTTTTCACTATTGTTAATAACTTGTTGATAATATTTCTTATATTTCAGACCCTTAAATCCCTAACTAGAGTATAAATACTAACTAAACGAAATTGTGAGACAACTTTATTGTTCACTTTTTGGACATGATTTTCATGTATCCAAGCAGGTTACATATCATGTAAAAGAGTACACTTGCAAGCATTGCAAAACGGAAGTAACGAATAATGGAAAAGGCGGATACACGCATTTGACGCCCAAATTCAAAGAAATTAATTCGGTATTAGAGCGCATTCACTCAAGACGAATGGAGAGAAGAATCAATAAGCCCGAGCTTATTGATCCTCAAGAGAATTCCAACCTTGAGCCTTCAACGGAATTTGAGTTCCCGCTCGTGTGATCAGATGCATTCCTGCATTCTTTTCTTTCATATAACCGATAACGGTTAAATTTGGGTTGCTTTTTATTTTAGGGTAATCTTCTTGGCTGATAGTCATTAAAAGTTCATAGTCCTCGCCACCATTCAATGCAATTGTGGTACTATCGATATCAAATTCCTCGCAAGTTGAAATAACTTGAGGGTCTAAGGGAATCTTATCCTCATGCAAATCACAGCCAACATCACTTTGTTTACAGAGATGAATGATCTCTGAAGATAACCCATCGCTTATATCGATCATTGACGTTGGCTTCACCTCAAGATCGTTTAATAGTTTCACGACGTCTTTCCTAGCTTCAGGTTTCAATTGTCGTTCAATAATATATGAATACGCCTCAAGGTCCGGTTGGTTGTTAGGGTTTACTTTAAATACTTCCTTTTCACGCTCAAGTATTTGCAATCCCATGTAGGCCGCGCCCAGATCACCGGAAACAACCAAGAGGTCATTTGGTTTGGCACCATTTCTATATACTACCTTCTTTTTATCTGCTATCCCAATGGCTGTTACTGAAATTAACAATCCGGTAGATGATGATGTGGTATCTCCCCCTACAACATCAATTCCGTATATCTTGGCAGCGGTTTCAATACCAGAATAGAGATCTTCAAGTGCTTCAAGTGGGAACCTATTGGATACGGCGACAGATACAGTGACTTGTGTTGCCATAGCATTCATGGCATAAATGTCAGATAAATTAACAACAATGGCTTTATACCCTAGATGTTTCAAGGGCATATAGCTTAGGTCAAAATGAACACCCTCCAACAGAAGATCGGTCGTTACTAAAACTTGCTCTTTATCGAACTGTAAAACAGCGGCATCATCACCAATGCCTTTTATCGTAGATTTTTGACCGATCTTGAAATTCTTGGTCAAATGCTCTATTAATCCAAATTCCCCAAGTAAAGAAAGGTCTGTCTTACTTTGATTCTTGTCTTCTATCATAGTGCAAAAATAACAACCTTCATTGTAATAGTAGGAGAAAAGGATCTTTAATTGTTCAATATTTAAAGAGTGTCAATTCAATCGAATGTTACTCGTCGATTTATGGCGTCATTAACAAAAAAAGCTAATATTTTGGGGTAAATTGCGTTATCAATTAAATCATTGCTCATTGAATAATAGATCTACTTATTTTAGGGTTTTGCTGTTGTCATTATGCCTCGTCGCATTTGTGAATTGTAATAACGAAGAATTAGCAAATGCCTTCGTATCAGACACCGATGGTGATTCCATTAACAATAATATAGATAATTGCCCGGAAGTCGCTAATCCGGATCAGTTAGATACTGATTCAGATGGTATAGGAGATGTTTGCGATGATGATGACGATGCAGATGGAATATTAGACACTGAAGATAATTGCCCACTGTTAGCGAATGCGAATCAATTGGATAGTGATAATAATGGCATTGGAGATGCTTGTGATGATGACGATCTAGATGATGATGGTATTGACAATGACAACGATAATTGTCCAATGGAGGCAAACGCCGATCAATTAGATACAGATTCAGATGGCATTGGGGATGTCTGTGACGACGACGATGATAATGATGGGATATTAGACACTGAGGATAATTGCCCATTGATCGAGAATGACGATCAAGCCGATGCTGATGGAAATGGGATAGGAGATGTATGTGATGTTACACCACCTGGACCTCTTCATCCTTGTGAAAATGGTTTTGCAGGACCTTATCCTTGCGATGGATACGACCTAATGTCCTTCGTGCCAATTTCTACTTTGGCAACAACTGCCGGGAATCCTGAAGGAAATGATATTTGGGGTTGGACGGACCCTACA
>Ga0316201_10001035_pt1 | contig 17853 bp, 14 predicted proteins | sample CS6wburrow_MG_FD_204516 | JGI IMG/M metagenome (GOLD analysis project Ga0316201, IMG submission 204516) | Coastal sediment microbial communities from Delaware Bay, Delaware, United States - CS-6 worm burrow | ecosystem: Environmental > Aquatic > Marine > Coastal > Sediment | place: USA... | reverse complement strand
CGACAATTTCCAACACGGCTGTCAGGCGCTGCGTATTAACGCCGAATCGTGTACCAATGTACTCCGGGATAGTCGTAATCCGCAGCCTGCGTAAACGCGGCGCAACCAGTATGCCGAGCAGAATGTATGCCGGAATCGCGGCATAATTCCAGAATATCCCCGACAGTCCGATCGCGTAGACGAGTCCCGCTCCTCCTATCAGTCCCGAGCCCGAAAACTCCGTTGCGGCGAGACTTAGTGATGCCGGCAGTTTTCCGAGGTCGCGCCCACACAGGTGAAAGTCCTCGGCGCTGCGGATACGCTTCGACCAATATCGTCCAATACCCAGGACAAGGCCGATGTAAGCCACAAAAAATGCGATATCGAGCATGTGGGGTTTCCAGGAATTGTTGTTGATTATTCTAATCGGCCATATGCTTGCCCAGTTAACCTTGACGATTCCGAACATGCAACATGATGTCATCATCGTCGGCGCCGGCCATAACGGGCTGACCGCTGCCGCGTACCTTGCGAAAGCAGGTAAAAAAGTGCTCATGCTCGAGCGCCGCGATGTGGTGGGTGGTTGCGCCGTGACCGAAGAGGTCGACCCGAGGCTCGCACCGGGCTGCCGCGTATCGACGGCGTCATACATAGCAAGCATGCTGCGACCGACGATTATCAGGGATCTCAAGCTGGCCTCGTATGGCCTGAAAATGGTGGCGTGCGATCCCGGAGTACAAGCCGCCTTCGACGACAACGACGTTGCAGCATGGTGGTCGGAAGAAGACAGAATGCGCGTCGAACTGCAGCGCATAGCGCCCCACGATATCGGCCAGTTCTTTGCGGTCGAGCGAGAACTCAAGCGTCTCGCGGCCTACCTGCAACCGTTTTTCCTCGAACCCCCACCCGACCTGCACGCGCGTGGACTTCGCAAGGCAGGCGAGTTCTGGAAAAACTGGCGCCGTTTCCGCGGCATCGGCGGCGATGACATCGTTGGCTTGATACGTTTCCTTACAGGCTCGCTCGGGGAGTTTCTTGATCAGCGATTTGCATCGGAAAAACTTAAACGCCTGATCCTGGCGAACAGCCTGTATGGCAAACATGGCGGACCGTATCAGCCCGGCACAGCGATGGGCCTGCTTTTCCACCTCCTGAGCGGCGGCGACAAAGAGCAGCAAGCCTGGCAGGGCCACGTTATCGGCGGCATGGGCGCAATCACGGAAGCGCTAAGACGCGCCTGTGAAGACCTCGGCGTCGAAATTCGAACCGGCGCTACCGTGCGGAAGATCAACGTCGCGAACGGCGCCACCTTTGGTGTCACCCTTGCTTCCGGTGAAACAGTCGATGCGCGCATCGTCGTATCCAACGCGGATCCGAAACGCACTTTTCAAACCTTGCTCGAACCTGGTGAACTCGAAGATGATTTTTTGCGCGATATCAATAACATTCGCATGAACGGCCCCGCGGGAAAGGTGAACTTCGTGCTCTCCGAAGAGCCTCGCGTCCTTGGCATGCCGGATGACCGCACGAAATCGCAACGATCACTGTTCACATTGATTCCGACCCTGCGCGAAGCCGAATCCAACTACAACGCTTCGCAGTCAGGCAAGCTGCCGGATCGGCTTTGGGTAGACTGCGTGCTTGCTTCCAACGTCGATGACACGCTCGCGCCCGAAGGCCGGCACATGCTTACCTGTTTTGTGCAGTACCTGCCGTATGAGCCGGCAGGCGAAAGCTGGGACAACCTGCGCGACACGCTTGGTGATCGTGTAACGGAACTAATTGGCCAGTTTGCACCAAACATGCCTGCCTCGATCATCGCGCGCCGCGTCTATACACCGCTCGATCTCGAGCAGACCTTCGGCATTACCGAAGGCAATATTTTCCACGGCGACATTTCGCTCGAGCAGATGTTCTTCATGCGACCGCTGCCACGCTGGGCGCAGTACCGTACGCCGGTTGACGGCCTGTGGCTATGCGGCGCAGGTACGCACCCGGGTGGCGGTGTCACGGGCGCGCCCGGCCACAACGCAGCGCAAGCAATTCTGCGTGGCTGAAATGTGACGGTCGTTCGCGCCTTTCATTGCGCTCTCAACTAGTCTTGGAGGCTGTCACCGACGACTCCGGGATGGATTATGTCGAAACACATCGCAGGAATAGCACTGCTCCTCGGGTTACTCGCCACTCACGCGGGTGCCGAGATGCCCGGCAGCGACAACCATCCGGTGGCAAACGACCTGGTCGTATCCTTCGATGACAGCGAGTGGGAACTCTTTCGTCCCCGGCACCGCGTATATGACGACGTCGACCTCGCCTACATGACCGATATCCTGCGCCTGAAATCCTCCGGATACGGACTGCGATTTCGTTCGTCCCCGCACCTGACATTCGACCTGCAGGTTGACGTTCTCGGCCTCACTGAGGACCGGTTCGACCCGATCTATGATGTGACGTCTGGCGCCGCGATATTCTCGATCGGGTTTAACTTCTGATCGACCTGCATCCGGCGTCCGCTGTTATGCTACGCCGATGACCACCCACGTTTACTTCGATCTCGACGGCACGCTGACCGATCCGTACGAGGGCATCACGAAATGCATTCTGTATGCACTCGACAAACTCGGCTTTCCGCACCCTGACGACGACTACCTGTACAGCTGTATCGGCCCACCGCTTTGGGACACGTTTCCGGAGATGGTCGGCGAGGAATTGACGCGCAAAGCAGTTGACCTTTATCGCGAGCGCTTCGTTGATATCGGCTGGCAGGAAAACAAGCTCTACGACGGTGTGCTCGACATGCTGGGCGCTGTCGCATCTGCCGGACACACTCTTTTCGTCGCAACGGCCAAACCTCACATGCATGCGGCACGCATTATCGAACACTTCGGTATGGGTGACTTTATCCACAATGTCTACGGCAGCGAACTCGATGGAACCCGCGCAACCAAGACAGAGTTGCTCAGCTTCGCGATCGACAAAAACCCGGGCGCTCAGCGTCACTTCATGGTTGGTGATCGCCGGCACGACCTGATCGGTGCCGTTGCGAACGAGATGATTCCGATCGGTGTTGCTTACGGCTACGGCTCAATCGAGGAACTCGGGAAAGCAGGGGCAACGGAAATTGCCGCGTCACCCGCTCACCTCACCGCGTTACTCAGATAGGCACAAGCGAATGGCCCGGATATGCTCGGGACCCATGCGGCAACAGCCGCCGACGATCCTGGCCCCGGCGTCGACCCATGCGCGGGCGGCGCTTGCGCAATCGCCGGGCGTCACGGTACCAAACCAGGCGTTGTCCTCGACGCTGTATGTCTCCCCGGAATTCGGATAAGCCACAACCACCTTTTCGGGGACAGCCACCTTAATTCTGCGAATTAACGCCGGCACAAACTGCGGCGGCGTGCAGTTGACACCAACTGCTACCACGGTCGGATGATCTCTGAACAACGCGGCAACTTCTGCTACCGGCGTACCATCAACAAGATGCGATTCGTCCTTGCAGGAAAAGCTGACCCACGCCGGCGAATTGCAACCGGCAAGCAATTCAACGAGTACTTTTGCCTCGAGTTGAGACGGAATTGTCTCGACAGCGAGAACATCCGCGTTACTGGCATCGAATAATTTCAGGCGAGATTCGTGAAAATTACGCAGCGTTGCTTCGGACACGCCGTAGTTGCCTTGATACTCCGAGCCGTCATGCAACATTGCGCCATACGGCCCGATGCTGGCGGCGACCAGGGGTGTGAAGTCGATGCCGGGATTATCCGCGAGATATTCCCTTCGGGCGCGCTCGGCGAGGTCCACCGAACCCAGCATCAGTGCATCTGCTTCATCTTCTGAAAGGCCAACGTTCGCAAACCCCTCGCGGCTTGCCTGGTAACTCGCCGTCGCAATGCACTCCGCGCCCGCATCGAGGTAGGCGCGCATAGCCTCGACGATTGCATCAGGGTTACTCTGCAACAGTGAAGCCGACCAAAGTGCATTGGCAATGTCACAGCCTTGGGCTTCGAGTTGCGTAGCCAGGCCACCATCGAGAATTAGTGGAACGTCTCGCTCCAGCGCCCTTGTGAATGCCTGCTTAGTCATCTTCTTGTATCCGTACCTCAACGTCGACATCGTACAGAGTCTTCGCAACGCGAACCGCCGACAGAACCGTCATATCGGGCTCCCGTAATACGATTTCTGCGGGCCCGTTGCCAAGGCGAATTGCCTCGACGAGCGTACCCGGCGAACTGGTACTACCGCACGTCCGATCCATGCACAGCTTACGCCCGCGAACGCACTCTCCGTATTGCGGATGATGCCGATCGACTATGCGGCCCGTGCCCGGGTCCAGACCTCCCCAGAAACTGAGTGGTTTCGTCAGTTTGAGTTCAGCCACTTTTCACAGCCTTTTCAACACAGTCCGACAGGCTCGCAAACGTGACATCAATGCCCAGGTTGGATGGCGCGTACCACGCCCACTTCGCGGAATTTGTCATGACATGGCTTCCAAGATCTGCGGCGAACGGCCGATAGTACGTGCACCGTCCCGTAACCAACTGCACACCCGCGTCCGACAGCGTGTCCAGCAAGCCGGAAAGTTCTATGTCCCGAAGGACGGCAGCACTGGTCGAAGCAACGCAAACAATGTCTGACGATACCCTCCTGCCCGCCAGGAGTTCGGCAATCGCCGCGAACTCCCGGGTCGACATGTGCGGCGAACCCACGCACACAGCGGATACCGGTGCGTCGCTACCGGTGCTCAGACTCGCCGCACAACGTTCAATGTCTGCAATGCTGACATTCACGGCTTCTGCCGGCACATTTCCACCGCAGGCGGCGTCCAGTGTCGGCGCCTCCGGCGTAATTCCAACTGCATGAAACAGGCTTACTGATCCCGAGCCCGCCGCGGCACTGCCCATCGCGCGCAGGTGTTCCCTGTCGACGTTTCGCGGGATTCCAACAATTGCCGGAATGGCCGTACCACTCCGTTCCGCGATCAGAATTCCGAGCGCATGGAACATCCAGGCATCGTTGAACCAATCCGGCGGCAATGCTCCTACATTGAAAACCAGGCCGGCGTGGCGATTCTCGTCACAATGCAGGCCGCATTCCGGAACGCGGCCCGTGATTGCAGCGCAGATGTCGATGAACTCAACGTAGCGATTGGTACGAGCCCCCAGTACGGAATTCGCATAGATGACAGCACTCGACTCGCACCAGGCAAGATGCGTTCCGGCAGACGGTTCAGGACGCGCGTGATACGGCGCGCAAGTCATTACTGCCTCGCAACCAAGGTCCTCGTACATATGAATCAACTCCACCGCCGGATCGTCCTGTCGGAACGGAGCATTGAGATTGAGTGAGCAAGTCGTCAGCGTAGTCGGCACAGCGACCCTGGTATTCCATTGCGCCAATTTCCTGGCGAGGTCGATGTTCGCACGTCCCTGGCAATAAGCGCTTGCAACATGTGCCCACTCAATATCGATAAATCGCTGCGCCTCGTACATCTCGGCAATGGCGACCATCATTTCCATTGCAAACTGCGCACCCGGCCCTCTCGAGCCCGAGAGCATTTCCCTGTCGATTGAGGCCAGTCGCAGCATAAGCTGGAGCTTACTTCACAAGCCGGCAGCGTGCTTGCTACTGTAGGCGCCTGTTTCCGGGAGATCCTGCATGCCGAAAATTCTTCTGGCGGTACTCGCCATTGTTTTCTTGCCAGCCTGCGAGCAAGCACCTGAAGAAACCAACGATGTTCTCGCCATACGATGTGGAAGTCTTATCGATGGCCTGGCCAACGAGACTCTCGATGGCCGCACTGTCATCGTCGAGAATGAGCGTATCGCCGCATTGCTCCCACTCGACGCGCCAGTTCCCCAGGGCGCGGAACTGCTTGACCTGTCCAACTCCACCTGTTTACCGGGGCTGATCGATACACATACGCATATCGCCCTGAATCACGACGACTCCAGTGATCTGACTGTCTATTACCAACGCACGATGGCCGACAATATGGCTATCACGGTCGCAAATGCGAAAGTGACTCTCGAGGCAGGTTTCACGACGATTCGTAATGTCGGAGACTATTTTCCCGAGGCCATTGTCGAGGCACGGAACAGGATTCGTGCCGGCAAAATCCCGGGACCCCGCATCCAGACGGCCGGCTCCTACCTGACGATACCCGGCGGCGGCGGCGACCTCGTTGTACCGGGTCATGACGAAAGCGAGATACCGCCCGGTATTCGTATTGGCGTCGCCCGCGGGCCTGAGGCGTTCGCCGCTGCAACACAGCAAGTCCTCGACAACGGCGCGGACATGATCAAGATCATCGCGTCAGGAGCTGTGTTTGCCTTTGGCGGCGTTCCCGGCGCACCTGAAATGACACCGGAAGAAATCGCCGCCGTCGTTGAGGTCGCCCACGCCGCCGGTGTGAAAGTAACCGCACATGCGCACGGCGCGGAATCCATCAAGGACGCCATTCTTGCGGGCGTCGATTCCATAGAACATGCGTCACTCGGTGATGACGAGGCGGTGGCACTGGCCGCAGAACGTGGTGTCGCATTCTCCATGGATGTCTACAACGGCACGTTCACTGCGGAAGTCGGCGAGGAGCTCGGCTATCCGGAAGAGTTCATGCGCAAGAACGATGAAACCACCGAAGCACAACGTGTTGTTTTTGAGAAAGCTTATGCGGCTGGGGTGCCGATTCTTTATGGAACCGATGCAGGTGTTCTGCAGCACGGCATGAACGGCAGGCAATTCGGGATCATGGTGCGCCGCGGCATGGCGCCAATGGATGCCATCAAGAGCGCAACATCGCTTGCCGCAGAGCACATGGAGATGGCCGCCGATGTCGGTGCCATCGAAGTCGGTCGCTATGGCGACCTGGTGGCAGTCCGCGGCAATCCGCTCGAAGACATGGCTCTTCTGCAAGATATCCCGGTTGTCGTCAAGGGCGGCGAAATCGTCAAGAACATACAGCCGCAAGGCACCCGGTTTGCCGACTCCGTCTATCACACCGGCAAGATATACACACTCAATCCTGCGAAACCCTGGGCGCAGGCAGTCGCCATTCGCAATGGCGAAATTACGTTTGTCGGCTCTGACGACGCCGTGCGCGCTCGTATCGGTCCGACAACCAAGGTTTACGATCTGAAGGGCCGCATGATGTTGCCGGGATTCCAGGACGCGCACATACACCCTGTCTACAGCGGCCTGGAAACACTCGCGTGTGATTTGGGCCAGGCGGATTCCGTCGCTGGCTACCGGGCTATTATTCCTGGCTGTGCCGAACAGCATCCGGACAAGGAATGGATAACGGGTGGCGGCTGGTCAATGGCCGCGTTCGGACCCGGCGGGCAAACGAACAAGGGTATTCTCGATGAACTGGTTCCCGACCGACCGGCGTACTTTTCGTCTGCGGACGGGCACACCGGTTGGGCCAACAGCCTTGCACTCAAGAAGGCCGGCATCACGAAGAATACGCCGGATCCGGAGGATGGGTTTATAGATCGCGATCCGGATACCGGTGAAGCTATTGGCAGCCTGCAGGAAGGCGCCATGCGCCTCGTCACCCAGCACATTCCGCCGCCAAGCCGTGATGAACGAATCGCTGCGCTCGAGTTCGCGCGCGACATGCTGCATGCTTTCGGAATCACGTCGGTGCAGGAGGCGTACGCTTTTGACGCGGACCTCGAGACCTATGAGGCCCTCGACAAGCAGGGCAAGCTCAACCTGCGGGTCGTCGCCGCCCTCTTGTGGGACACGGCCAAGAACGAGGAGCAGATAGCAACCTTCCAGGCGCAGCGCGCAAGGTATACGCGTGGCAACATTCGTGCGACGAGCGTGAAGATCTTCGTCGACGGCGTGATGGAGAACTATACGGCCGTCATGGTGGAACCTTATCTGGTCGAAAGCGGTACGCGTGGCATTCCGATGATCGATCCCGAGTACATGGCCGACGTCGTCTCGATGCTCGATGCAGAAGGTTTCCAGGTGCACTTTCATGCGCTGGGTGACGGCGCCGTGCGCTACGCGCTTGATGCCGTGGAGAAAGCACGGGAGGACAACGGTGACACTGACCGGCGACATCACCTGTCGCATCTGCAGGTCATCCACCCCGACGACATTCCGCGCTTTGCCGAACTCGGGGCTGTGGCGAACTTCCAGCCCGCCTGGGCGTACGCAGACGACTACGTCGTCGATCTCACACTGCCGTTCGTCAAACCTGAAGTCGCAAAATGGATGTACCCGATTCGGTCGGTTGCCGATGCCGGCGGACGACTGGCTTTCGGCAGCGACTGGTCAGTATCGACAGCCGATCCGTTCTACCAAATCGAGCATGCGGTAACGAGGGTCGATGCCGAGACGCACGCAACGGACCCGCTGAACCCCGAACAGTCGATCACACTCGAACAGGCGATCGAGGCGTTTACCCTGGGATCGGCCTACGTCAATCACCAGGAAACGACGACGGGCTCCATCGAAGTCGGCAAGCTCGCCGACCTGGTTGTCATCAACCAGAACCTGTTCACGATCAAACCTCAGGCAATTTCGGATACGAAGGTCGTGCTGACGCTGTTTGGTGGAAAACCTGTGTACGGAAAGCCCGGCGACTTGTAGTTAGAACCCGGCCACACCCGTCGGCCACGCAGGACTGTCGCCCTCGACCTGACCGTGCTCGTTCACGTAGCCGATCGCCTCGTGCATGATTTCGAGGCCTTCGAGCAACGTCTTTTCATCCATATTAAGCGCCGGGTACATCCTGATCGTATCTTCGCGATCACTGATCGCCCATACACCATGATTAAGCATGCGATTGCGCACCGAGCGCGCGTACCACCAGTTTTTTTCCGCCGGATCCGGACTTTCGAAGCTGACGCCGAGGAGCAGGCCGTTGCCACGTACCTGCCTGACGATGTCGTACTGTTCCCACTGCCGCATCGCCTCTGCAGCCAGCTTACCGAGCTTTGCGGCATGCTCGACGATCTTATCGCGCTCGTAAATTTCGAGCGTCTTGATACCGGCCGCACAGCCGGCAGGCGTTCCCGCAAACGTCGAGCCTGACAGGAAGCCATCGGTGTCGCCAAGAATCTCGTCTTTCGATGCGATACCCGCACAGGGCACAATGCCGCCCGAGAGGTTCTTGCCGACAACGAGAATGTCGGGAATGACGTCGTAATGCTCAATCCCCCACATCTTGCCGGTGCGGCCGAGTCCGGTGAGCACCTCATCCGAGATCATCAGCCAGTCGTTCTTGTCGCAAATCTCGCGTATGCCCTTCAGGAGATTCGTTGGCGGTATCCAGTTGCCGCCCTCGGCCAATCCGGGTTCGACAAGGATTCCCGCTATGTTGTTACGTGGCGCGATACAGCCCGGAATATGGTTGTCAAGATACCAGAGACAATAGTCGACATACTGTTCCTGGCTCATGCCGGCAGGCGACTGATCGCTGTAGGGATACGGTGCCTTGATGACACCTCCGGTCCACGCTTCGAGATAGCGGGTCATCTCGCCATCGAGTCCGTTGAGTTGCTTGGTACCAAGTCCCATGCCGTGATACGCCGAACTGAACGTGATGATGTAGCGGCGTTTCGTATGCGTCAGCGCAAGGTGCACGGCCGCCTCGGCCGCCTCGGTTCCCGACACTTCGTAGTTGAATCGCGGCAAAGCCTTGTCGGGCATGATGTCGGCAAGCTTCTCCGCCAGGTCGTACCGCAGCGGGTGGTCGTAATGAAACCCATAGCGCCGATGCGCCGCATCGACCACCTCGAGAATCTCCGGGTGCGCGTTACCAATCGGGTTCGTTGCCCAGCCATTCTGAAAATCGATGTAACGTTTGCCATCGAGATCCCAAATGAAATCGCCCTCGACATGATCAATGACAATCTGGTTGGCTGTGCGGAAGCCGCGACGGCCCGCTTTCTCCAGTTCTTTGTCGAAACGAAGCCCGTCGCGAAACAATGGGATGCCGCGCTCCAGCGCCTGGCGTGTTTTTGGTCCTGGGAATTGATCTGTCATTCTTCCTCCAGTTCTGCCCAAATCTGGCGAACCCAGTCGCGAATCTGCAACGACTCCTGCCATCGATCTGACAATTCGTCCTGATTTGCATCGGTGATTGCATAGGGCGGCGGCCCGAGTTCGCAAAGAAACACGAGCGTCGCATCATCGTGATTACGATCGCGCCACATGCGCATGCCATCTTTCCACCACGTTTTGAATATCTCGACCCACTGCTGGTGCTGCGGAAAATTGATCTGAATTTGCACTTGCTCACGATTGGCGATCCGTCCCTGGAAACAGTCGGAGCGCTCGAGCACTGATTGTATGAACTGCTCATCCCGTTCGGGCACCGGCGCGCGCAATTCACGATCGACCACAAAATGGGACAGGTCGGAACACAGCCGCATCTCGGGTACGAGCTCCATGAGCTGCAATGTGAAGTAAAGATCGTTAAGCAAGCCATCACGATGCGTTTCAAACAACAACGGCATGCGCTTTCGTTCAGCCGTACCAATCCAGTCAAGTACGACCGGCACCGCCTCTTTCGGCTTGATAGGCATGACACCGCTGATGACATTCACCATGCACGCATTCATGTCGTTCGCGAAATCGAGCAACGGCTCCATGTCGCCAGGTAAATACGGAAAGGCATTGACCATGCAACCCAGGCCGTGCGCTTCGAACAGCGGTCGCTTATCAAGATTCTCCGCAATTTCTTCCACGGACGGATCCAGGCATAGTCCGTCGAAACCGGCTTCCGCGACCATTGCAAACGACTCTTCGTCGCTGCGTTCAGGCCGATGTGGGTTGCGCAGTTGCATGCCCCACAAGGACTGGTATATCGCCAGCTTTTGCACGCCCTTTAGTAGGGTCCGGGAGGCGTAGCTCCACGCCGCGGCGGGAACCAGAACGGCTTCGCCACAACGGTGGCTTTTGCCATTTCCCGGTTCCAGTGCATCTCACGCTGGTAGTAGATCTCGACCCATACGGTGTCGCCGGGTTTGCCATGCGGCGCTTTGACCGTGCCGAGTGCAATGTTCTTCTTGCAGACCGGCGACCAGGCAGCCGACGTGATGAAACCGATCGCTTCACCCCTGGCTTTGGAATTCGAAAATATGTACGCACTGTCCGCTGTTTTGTTGCCCTCGATGTCGAGTTTTACAAGCTGCCACGTGGAGCCATTGCGTTTTTCTTCTGCAAGGGCACGACGGCCATTGAAGTTCGGCTTCTTGAAATCCACCAGCCACTCCAGGCCAAGCTCCAGCGGCGACCGCGAACGTCCTGTGCGAACCGTCTCGTCACAAGGCAGGAATTCGGCATACGGTGCAAGGTAGCAGGCCTCGATGCGCGCCAGTTCCAGGGCATGGGTGCCGATCGCCCGGATCTTGAATTCCTTGCCAGCCTCGAACAAGGCATCCCAAAGGTCCAGCGCTTTATTCGGATCGATCCACAATTCGTAACCAAGGTCAGCGGTAAACCCGGTGCGCGAGACCATCATCTCGGTACCCTGAAAGTCGACGTGGATCAAGCCGAACGGTTTGAGTTCTTCGAGACCCTCAACGCCCATGGTTTTCAGGACGCTGTAAGACGTCGGTCCCTGCACGGCCAGGCCCGCGATTTCCTCGGTCTCGTGCACGATGTCGACATCGAACCCGATCGTCGCGGCCTGGAACCAGGCAAAATGGCGTTCCTGGCAACAAATGCGGTACTCGCCTTCCCGCAGGTGGAAAATCGTGCCGTCATCGATGACCTGGCCCTGATCGTCACACCATACGGCGTAGGCAACACGACCGACTCCGACCTTCGCCATGTCACGAGTAACCAGCCGGTTGAGATAGTCGAGCGCATCGGGGCCCGTGACCCGGTACTTGGTCATCGGCGAGAGATCGAATACGCCCGTCCCATTGCGGATAGCAAAATATTCAAGGTCTTCGCAATACAGCGCATCCGGGCTGGAAAAGCCCTTCCATTCGTGCCACTGGTTTACTGTGTCGATCTCCGCAACGCGCGGGTAGAAAGGTGTTTTCAATGGTCCCTGAGGGACAGGTTCTCGGATAGTCATGCTGCTTTCTCCCGACTCAGGATGGCCCGCGCCGCGTTACGGCCCGCCGCACCGCTGACGCCACCGCCGGGGTGCGTCCCCGCACCGCACAAATACACACCGTCAATCGGCAACCTGTATTGCGCCGCACCGTTTACAGGCCGTACAAACAGGAACTGATCCAGCGACAGTTCGGCATGGTGCCAGTGACCGCCCGTCATGTGGAATTCGCGCTCGATATCGGCCGGCGTCAGCAATTCAGTTGCTGTGATGCGCTGTTCGATGTCCGGCACGTACTTCGCCAGGGTATCGATAATCACTTTCAGGAAATTGGCTTTTGCTGCGTCGTTCCAGCCGCCCTTCAGCGCGTACGGCGCGTATTGCACGACTGCCGACATGACGTGCTTGCCCGTCGGCGCGAGCGTCTCGTCACGGAAACTGGGAAACGTTATTTCGATGACCGGATTTGGCGAGCTCTCGCCATACTTCGCCGGATTGAATGCCCGCTCTACGTAGTGCTCATCCGGTGCGATCACGAGGCGCTCCGCATAATCCTTCTTGGACAACCCCTCGATTGCCGGCAGCCCGTCCAGCGCCAGGTGAAGCTTCGCAGCATTGCCTTTCGCTCGCAGGTGCGAAACGCGGCGAGCAAATCCTGTCTCGGCATGCTTCGCACCAATCAACTTCATCAACGTCGTCTTGGGGTCGGCATTCGATATGACCATCAGGCTATCGAATCGCTCGCCGGCTTCAGTCTCGACGCCGGTCGCACGACCATTCTCGATAATGATGCGTTTGACGGGCATGCCTGTACGTATCGTCACACCTGCTGCTCGTGCCGCATGCGCCAACTCATTACTCACGCTGCCCATGCCACCGGCCGGAGATCCCGTCCGGCCATTGTCGCCAGCCATGCGGTGCAGGTAGGTCATCATCGTGTTCGGAGAACGCGGTCCGAGGTGCGTGCCCAAAACCGCATCCAGGCTGATCGCGCCCTTCAGCAGCGGACTCTCGAAACGCTCTGTGACCTCATCATGAATATTCATGAAGATCAGCCGCAGAAATGCTTCCATCTCGGCCTTGCCCAGCATGCGGACATCGAGTCCGAGTTGACCGAGGGACATCAGGTCCTTGAAATCCTTGCTACCCAGGCGCGGGGGTGTCTTGTTGAAAAGCTTGCGCAGGAGATTAGAGAAACGTGTCATGCGCTTGCGGAAAATCCGATACTGCTCGGCGTCTTCATCAGAAACGCCTTCCACGCTGTCCGGTTTAAGGCGGATGTGATTGCCATCGTCGCCGAGCGCGATTGTCGTCATATCTTTCGATACAAGTCGCGCAGTTAGTTTCAGATCCTTCCGCACTTCTGGTTGCAGTTGATACAGGAGGTGCGCACAAGCTGACACCTGGTAACCGTCCGCAAACTCACGCGTAATGGCTGCACCTCCGACCTGCTGATTGGCTTCGAGCACGAGTACTTTCTTGCCCGCCTTGGCCAGCAACGCAGAACACACCAGGCCGTTGTGGCCGGCACCTACTACAATCGCATCGTATTTATCAGTCATCGCCGAAGTTCTCCGGTACGGTGTTCGGTCGTTTGAGATCCATCAGGATCTCCCGTGCCGCATTTGCTCCAGGCGCGCCCATGATTCCGCCACCCGGGTGATTACTTGATCCACACATGTACAAGCCGCCGATCGGGCTTCGGTATTGTGCGAATCCGGGCACCGGCCGGTTAAACATCAACTGGTCCATGGTCAGTTCGCCGTGGAAAATATTGCCTTCGGTGATGCCGATTTCATTCTCGATATCTTGTGGCGTGCGCACTTCTGCGTGCAGCACCAGGTCCTCGAAATCCGGGCTGTAATTGGAAATCTGGTCAAAAACAGACTTCTGGAATCCGTCCTTGTCTTCCTGCGTCCAGTCGCGCCCGTTGATCTGGCGTGGACAATACTGAACGAAGCAGCTCATGAAATGTTTGCCCGGCGGCGCCATAGTCGGATCATTGGTCGTCGGTATCGTCATATCGATGTACGGATCTTTTGACCAGGTGCCGTCCTTCCAGTCGTCATACGCACGCTCCATGCGCTCCATCGAGTCCGTAAAGTGTATGTCCGCAAGATACAGTGGGCTGTCTTTCGGGAGCGCCGGAAATGTCGGCAACCCGTCAAGTGCAATATTGATCTTGCCCGACGAGCCGCGGATCTTGAAATTCTCAACACGTTGGTGAAATTTCTCCGGGAGATCGCTCTTGTCCATGCAGGTCAGGAAGGTCCGTTTTACATCCATGGCCGACACCACGACGTTCGCATGAACCTCGTCGCCGTTGTCCAGGGCAACGCCGACAGCCTTGCCGTTCTTGACGATAAATTTATCAACACCGGCCTCGGTTCGCAGTTCGCCACCCTCTGCCTGGAAAGCGCCGGCGATCGCCTTGGCGACCGCTCCGGTTCCGCCTCGCGCAAAACCCCAGGAACCTACGTTGCCGTCGACATCACCCATGTAGTGATGCAGCAATACGTATGCCGTGCCGGGCGAATGAATGCCCAGCGCGGTGCCGATAATGCCGCTTGCAGATAGTGCAGTCTTGATGACATCAGTTTCGAAATATTCGTCAAGATACTCGGCAACGCTCATCGTCCAGAATCGAATGGTCTCGCCAATACGATCCTCACCCATCTCATTGAGCTTGCCTCCAATACGCACGAGCTCCATCAGGTCTCGTGGCTTGAAGGAGGTTGGATCAGGTGGAGTTCGCAACAAGAAGTCACGGATCAACCGACATTGCCGCATCGTATCGGCCGTATAGTTTTTGTGCGCGTCCGCATCCTTGCGGGAGAAGCGCGCATCTTCCCGATACGCAGCTTCGGGGTCGTGGTAGGAACCGTAGTAATCACCATTTTCCATTAAAGTCACGGAACCACCGTAGGGCGTAACCTGCAGGCCATGCTTATGCAGTTCAAGCGATCGGTAGATTTCCGGTCGCAGGAGACTGCATACATAGGAGCAGTTTGAATACAACCAGTCCTTGTAGAGGTTTCGGCTGACCGTAGCTCCGCCGATGTAGTCGTTCTTCTCTACGCAAACAACATCGAGACCTGCTTTCGCAAGAAACGCCGCCGCTGTCAGGCCGTTATGGCCCGCGCCGACGACAATCGCATCATATGATTTCATAGGCTGGTGCCCGTTCGTTTTGCTTCTAATTTTGGCAGCGTAATGTCCACCGCACGCTCAAATTTGTCCAGAGTTTCAGCCAGGCATTCCACATTGTGAGACTCGCACAGGAACATGGGCTCACGAGAATCCGGTTCGACCAGGATCCCCTGATCATGAAGCGCCGGGGCAAGAGTATCGTAGAACTCGTAGTCCGAGTGTACCCATTCTCGATAGTTTGCCGGCGGCTTATCCGCGAAGAACAGGCCCATCAGTGCCGGTGCGCCTGTAAAGCTGTGCGGAATATCGCGCGCGTCCAGGATTCCGCTGATGCCCGCCTGGAGCTTGCGGCCGTAACTCTCGATATCGGCCAGCGCCGTCGTCTCATCGAGGATCTCGAGTGTTTTCGCTGCAGCTGCCAGCGATACGCTGTGGGCGGTAAACGTACCGCCGTGGACAACACCGTCGCCAATGTGGCGCATCACGTCCTCACGCCCGGCAACGACGGATAGCGGATAGCCATTGCCGACGGCTTTGGCGAATGTGCAAAGATCCGCCTTGATTCCATAGAGTTCCTGTACCCCGCCTTTCGCCACGCGAAACCCGGTCTTTACCTCATCGATAATGAGCAACACGTTGTAACGATCACAGATCTCGCGCACGTCTTTCATGTACTGCGCGTCGGCCGTAATAGCGCAGCAGTTGCCCATAATGGGCTCCATCAGGAATGCGCCGATCTCGTTGTGTTTCTTTTTCAGGAGGTCTTCGAGTGCATTGGCGTCGTTCATGGGCACAAGATGAAAGAGCTGCTTCGTTACGGCCGGAACGCCGTCACCCACGGGTTCTATGGCAGGCTCGGGCCGCCCGGGGCGCCAGTCATCGAATTCCTTCGCCCACATGACCAGGTTGGACAGGCCATGGTAGCCACCCTCCATGACGACATGTCCATCCTTGCCGGTAAAAGCCCGTGCCACACGCATTGCGGCCATCACCGCTTCGGTACCCGAGTTCGAGAAGCGGATAAGCTCTGCCGCCGGCACCATCTTGCTGATACGGCTTGCGACTTCGTATTCGCGCTCCGTTGACAGCGCGAACACACCGCCCACTTTCATGCCTTCGCGCGCAGCCTCATCAACGCGTTCGTCTGCGTATCCCAGAATGATCGGACCATAACCAAGGCGGTAATCGATGTACTCGTTGCCATCGATATCCCACATGCGTCCGCCTTTGCCGTGATCAACGTAGATCGTCTGTTCATCACCCCAGTAGCGAAAATTCGAGGCCACGCCGAGCGGCAGCTTCCTGACTGCTTTTTTAAAGTGCTCGTTAGAGCGGGAGAGTTTGCGCATATAGACCAGAAAATGAATGAGTATTCATTCATAGTATGGCAGAATAATCGAATGGCAGCCACACCGAAGACTGCGCGCCGCACAGCCAGTCGCGAACAACGCCGGGATCAACTGGTCAAGGCAACGATAAAGTGCATCGCCCGCAAAGGTATGGGCAGCACATCGATCGGCGACGTTGCGAAAGAAGCCGGCTTGTCGCAGGGCATCGTCAACCTGCATTTCAAGAGCAAGGACAACCTGCTCAATGAAACCCTGCGACACATCGCCGATGAGTACAAGGACACGTTCAATGCGACACTCGAGAATTCCGGCCCGGGCGCGGCGGAAAAGCTGCTAGCGCTCGTGGAGCTCGATCTGCGCCCCTCCATCATCGATAAACAGAAGATCGGCGTCTGGTTCGCGTTCTGGGGGGAGGTAAAATCGAGACCCACTTATCGCAAGATATGTGACGAACGTGACCAGTATTACGATGACATTATTGAAGGGCTGTGCGAAACAATAATCTACGAGGGAAAATACAAAGGGTTCTCTGCCGCAACCGTTGCCATTTCACTAAACTCGATAACGAACGGCATGTGGCTGTCCTCCCTGATCAGCCCAAAGTCATTTGATCGCAACAAAGCACTGACGGCCCTGCACGACCTCCTCCGCAGCTTCTTCCCGAAACATTTTTGAGACGCCTGACTAAGGACGCTGCAGTTCCTGCAAGATCCAATCAATGTAGATGTTCTCTTCCTTTTCCATACCCGAGAATGGCCCGGGTTGGTAGTACTTCGAGTGCACACCTTTCGAATTATTGACGATGATTTCCTTGTCGGAAATCGTTGTAATATCCCACAGCCAGGTCAGCTCATCGACATCGTAGTCTCTGCCCTCTTTCGCATCGCCGCGAACCATCCAGTAGATTTCACACTTCGAACTCTCATGGCCGGTCGGTGTGAAGACATAGGCGACGACGTGGTCACTGTATGCAAGCATGAAAGAGAACGGGCCGAAGTTGAAGTCTGATGCCCCGCCGTCATAGTCCTTGAGGTTGCCCAGCAGAGGAGCGACCGGGCTGCCATCCTTGCTGCCCGTCTTGTACTTTCCAAACAATGCGGTACGACTATAGCCGTAGCCCATCTCACCTGGTCGCGCCGCCGTATCAATACGATCGACATATATCTGTTTCAGGCCGCAGGCCACCATCTTTTCAAGCATGTGTTTTTGAACACGATCCTGCTTTTCGTTGTCCAGCATCAGTGTATGCATGCGGGCGTATTCGGGATGCGCAGTAGCGCAGTGGTAGCACTCCTGGTAGTTCTCGATCGAGAGTTTCCAGTTTGCGGGAATTTCGTAGGTCTTCTGCGC
>Ga0316201_10001034_pt1 | contig 17854 bp, 15 predicted proteins | sample CS6wburrow_MG_FD_204516 | JGI IMG/M metagenome (GOLD analysis project Ga0316201, IMG submission 204516) | Coastal sediment microbial communities from Delaware Bay, Delaware, United States - CS-6 worm burrow | ecosystem: Environmental > Aquatic > Marine > Coastal > Sediment | place: USA... | reverse complement strand
GTTCACTGCCGAAGTGCTGGATCAGGGTCACGGCACCTGTTTGCCATTCTCCTTGCACCACAACTGGAAAAGAAGCCACGCTTCTTACAGCTAAAAGCGACTAATTTTTCATCGCGGCAGGATTCGCAACGGACACTGAGAAAACCATGTTCAACTCTTCCGCACTTCAGATACTCATCGAATTCTTTTGTGCTGCACTTTTTAACCTTCGTTGATGGTTACAGCCTGGCCCGTCTGGATGCGTTCACCGCCACGTGTGATAATCCGGTCGCCCTGCTCCACATTACCAATGACTTCAACAAGTCCACCGAGGCCAATTCCGGTTTTAACCGCAATCTTTTCGACTGTGTTATCGCTGTTCACCCGCATAACATAAATGTCGTTACCCCTCAGTACCAGTCCATCCCGTGGAATGGCTACCAATTCTCGCGGTTCGCTATTGGGTAATGCAATCCGCACCGGGCTGCCGATAATCCATGCAGGGTCGTTAGCTGCGATACGCACTTCAAACATACGTGACCGGTCATCGCCAACCGGAATGACATAGCTGATTGGACTCAGCGATTCACGCTTCTGATGTTCAACTGAAACCTGCATACCTTCACGGATCCAGCCAGCCACTGAGAGCGGCGCCTGTGCCCTGATCTCCCGGTGTTCGGTATCGACCAGGCGTGCGACCTGTGCGCCGCGGCTGACAAACTCACCAACCTGCACGTCCCGCTCCACCACGATACCGGGAAATGGTGCCAGTACTTCGGTCTGCTTGATACGGCGCTTGATCTGGGCAATCGCAACCTCTGCGCGCTTGATTTCCTGCTGCGTCATGTCCAGTTGTGATTGCGCCTCGTCCAGTTGCGTTGCCGCGGCATTGTTGCTTTCTGCGAGCTTTTGCAAACGCTGCAGACTACTGTCCCGGTACTTGAGTTGTGATTTCAGGCTGGCCAGCTGAGCCTTGCTATCGGCGAGGTCCAGACGCAAGTCTTCCGCATCGATACGGGCGATGGCCTCACCCTGTTCTATACGTGAGCCGACATCCGCCACCCAGGTAATGCGGCCATCTGTTTCAGCGGCAATACGTGCGTCGTTCTGACTGATCACCGTTCCGGATACCCACAGGGTTGCCGAAAACGTATCACGTTGGGCTTTTTCGACCTTAACAGGTGATGCCGGCGCCTTGGGTTCAGCATCCTCCGCCCAGGAAACCATCGGAAACAAACACAGTGCGAGTGCAATTCTTGTATAACGATTCATTCCAACCTCCTTGATCAGGCCACGGGTTCCAGCGCGGCCCTTTGCGCCGTTTCCGGCGCGATAGTATCTACCTGCTTTGCTTTGCCAAGACGCAGCATGCAGGGTAATAGCAATAATGTGAAAATCAGGCTAAAGCTCATGCCACCCACAATCGAAGCCGCCAGCCCGCGATAGATAACGCTGCCTTCACCCGGTAACAGCAATAGCGGTAACATGCCAAAAATGCTGGTCAGGGTGCTCATGAATATCGGCCGTAAACGGATTTGTAATGCATGTTCAACCGCCTGGTGCCGTCCCATGCCATTGCGCTCTGCCTGCCGTGTCTGGTGCACCAGTAAAATCGCGTTGTTCACTACCAGGCCCAGCAAGATGATGAAACCGATCATGGTCAACAGATCCATTGGCTGAAATGCGACCAGGTTCAATGTCCGGATGGCGATGACTCCACCGACGCCTGCCAGGGGGATTGTCATAATTACCAGGGCGCTATCTTTTGGTGAGCGGAACAGGCCGGCCATTAGCAGGAACAGTATGAATAAGGCCAGGAGGAAATTACGGCCCATGGTCTCAATAGCCGTACTGAGACTGTCCGCGCTGCCACCATACTGGATTGAACCATCGGCTGGCAGCACTGCACGCAGACCGGGTTCGACGTCTGTCTTGATCTGTGCAATTGCCGTTTCCAGTGAAACATTATCGGGTGGGCTCAGATTGACACTGACCGTGCGTCTGCCGTTCACCCTGCGCACCTGGCCCGGTCCTGTTGCACGTTCGATAGCAACCAGTTCACCCAACGGGACCACTTCACCACCGGGTGTCATGATGGGTGTTGTTGCCAGTTGTTCAGGTGTTTCCCAGCCATCCGCCCGCATGATGATATCCATGCGGTTTTCGCCATTGAAATACTCACCCAGCCACAGGCCATTACCGAGGGTTCGCACCAGCGATGCAACACTGCGTCTGTCCATACCCACTTCGTTGATACGCGCGTCATCCGGAAAAACCCGTAATTCGGGCTCGGCCAGTTCAATACTCGGAAAAGTCTGGACATTGGCGCCTTCAAAAGACTCCCTGAGCTGAGTTTGCGCCTCACCTGCAGAGGCATATAAGCCGGCCTGGTCAGCTGATTGAATATGCATCGAAATATCACGACCACCACCAAAGCCACCAAACAGGTTGCCCTGCATGGCAAAACCCTGGAAATCGGGAATATCCACAAGTACCTCGTTTCGGACGATTTCAAGCAGTTCACCCACACGGCTCTGGTCCAGCGCACGCGCACCGATGGTGCCGCCACCCGGCCAGGTCAGGATGTAGTAATTCTTCAGCGCGGGCTCTTTAACACCATCCATATATGGCTGCAGACGATCGACCAGTATGCTAATCACCTCCCTTTCGTTCGTTTCTACATTATTGCCGGGAGGAAACTGCAGAAAGGCATCAACCGCATCACGTTTAACCGGCGGCAGGTAATCCAGTTGTGGGAATAGCATCCAGGTTACAAGCAGGGGTGCGGATATCAGGCTGACAATCAGAATTGAACGGCGTTTTCCGGTAGCGCTTATTTTCATCAGTGAATGGGCCAGCCGTGACCATCCCTGTGACGTGTTTTTGGACAATTTCTTCGGCTTCAACCAGCTACCGGCAACAGTGGGAAGTATGGTGAGTGCAACCACCAGTGAAATCACCACCGCGATAGATATGGTCAGGGCAAGGTCTGCAAATAATTGTCCTTCCACATCCTTCAAAAACAATACCGGCAGGAAAATGGCCACGGTGGTGGCAGTGGATGCCAGCAGTGCGCCTTTGACCTGGCCGGTACCTGCAAGGGCCGCGAGTGAGGGCGCTTCTCCTCGCTCACGCAGACGCAATATATTTTCCGAAACCACAATAGCTGCGTCCAGAACCATACCCACTGCAAATGCCAGTCCGGCCAGAGAAATGACGTTCAGGCTGCGTCCGGTCAGGTCAAGCACAATAAATGTGGTCAACAGTGACACCGGTATGGCGGTGGCGATCAGGATGGTAGCCCGTGTATCCCGTAAAAACAGCCACAGTACACCGACGGCAAACAGTATTCCCAGCAACAGGTTGCTGGTCACCATATTGACCGCACGTTTGATAAAGACGGATGCATCGAAAGATTGCTGGATATCCAGACCGGCAGCGGCCAGCGGGCCTTCGCGTAACTCGGCAACAGCCTCTTTAACCAGTGTCAAGGTACCCAGCACGTTGGCACCGTTCGCGCGGTCGACCCGCATGCTCATGGCCGGGTTACCATTCTGGATGGCTATCTGGGATTTCTTTCCGCGTGCGACCTGTACGTCGGCAATATCACCCAGCCGGATCGGCCGCCCTTCGCGCCACTCGAGGATCAGGTCCTTGAATTGCAGTGGATCATAACGACCCTCGAAACGCAGTGTGTACTGGCGCCGTCCAACATCGACAAAACCGCCTGAAACATCGGTGGAACGACTAGCCCGCGCTGCAACCGATCCCAATTCGATACCGTATTCAGCAGCCCGGTAAGGATCAATGGTGATCTGCAGTTCTTCTGGTGCACCGGCATTAATTTCAACACCGGCGACACCGTCGATGGATTCCAGTCTTGGTTTCACCGTATCCATGATGAACTGGCCATAGTCTTCAATACTGCCCTCTGTCCCTGGCAGGAGTTGTACAAAAAACCAGCTCAGTGCCTGGTTTGCACCGCCGCCACCGCCACCGCCCATGTTGACCACCGGTGGATCAGAATCGGCGGGCATCGACGGTAAGCGGTTAAGCCTGCCAATGACTTCCATCAGCGTGGCCTGCATATCGGTACCCAGCGTAAACTCCATGTTGATCCAGGCACCGCCGTTGAATGCATTGGAGGACATGACCTCCATACCCGGCATGCCCTGTAAAACGTCTTCCATCGGATCCAGAATTTCTGACTCGACCTCTTGCGGTGAGGCGGCGCGCCAGCCTGCAAAAACACTGATTTGGGGCAGGTCGATTTCGGGGAAAAGCTGTACCGGAAGACCTTTCAGGCTGAACAACCCAAACAAGGTAATGATGGCCACTGCCACGGCGACGCCGGCAGGATTTTTTACGGCTCGTTCAGTAATGCCCATGCCTCTGAGATACTCCCTACATCTTTTTCTGTTTCCAGATTGGACGCTCAAAAAAGCCAGAACGTTACCAACCCACTCGTCTCGTAGGAAGATTAGAGCCTTGGAACTTTATTTGGTTGTGACCAAAGTCATGTATTGCGATAACTCGTTGCCCGTGGACGGCAAACCGAATAAGCAGGGAGAGGAATAGCGCATAAAAGACCCCGGAAGACGACGTTATCCTGACCGTTGAGGTAATACTTGAGCGCACCGCACACCGGGACTACACTTCCATAGTCACATGGAAAAGCAGGGTCAAAGGTTGCCGGAAGGGTGCTTTGTCACCAGCAGCGGGACCAATCGCTCCATCGAAACCTCCTTTGGCCTTGCGCAACGTTACAAGTCGCCTGCACGGCAAGCGGAGGATAGCCATGAATATAGTGGTTGCTGTGGATTTGTCACCGGCATCCGAATTAGTTGTCGAGGCCGCGCGCGGTGTCGCAGAGCTCACCGGGGTCAGTGTGTATATTCTTCATACGGTGGAGACCGAAGCGGATTTTATCTGCCCTGATGATAGCCCGGAAGCCAGGCGCGCCAAGGTCGCCAAAGCCTTCCCGCTTGAACAGGGTCGTGTGCAGGCGCTGGCAGACAAGCTGGTGGATGATGGTCTGGATGCCGAGGCTCTCCTGGTCTGCGGGTCCGGTGTGGATGCAACGCTGCAGGAAGCTGATATCCTGGATGCCGGTTTAATCGTCGTCGGCACGCATGGTCATGGCGCTGTTTATGATGTGCTTATCGGCAGTTACTCCGTCAGCATCATCCGCAAATCAAGACTGCCGGTACTGGTTGTGCCGGTGCGGGAAGCCAACAAGGCAGCTACACCTGACGTTTGACCAAATTGGTTGATTGGTTTTCCAGATCTGGCGTGGGGAACCCTTCCTTGTCGTGCGATGCCAGCTCCGTTTTTTGAACGGTTTTTGAACGGTTTTTGCTCCTGAAGTTGACCTGGGTCAAGTCAATTCCTTTCTTATTGTAAATGCTATTGCGAATCATTCTCATTTGCATTACGCTCGCCTCACTGTATTTTCAAACCATAATAATGAGGCAAAAAAATGAGATTCTTCAACAGGCCAACGTCGTTGGTGGTCACCATCACGCTGGTTCTATTGCTCAGTGCTCCAACCACACACGCCCAGGTAAGTAATGCTGAACTCCTGGCCAAGCTCGAGTCCATGCAACAGCAGATCGATGAATTAAAACGCCAGATTGCGGAAAACGAAGAGAAGACCAACGAGACCGATGCCAAGGTCGAAGCGGTCGCTGAAGTGATGGAATCAGCCCCGCTGCAGGCCGCTAAAGCCAGCAGAACAACCATTGGCGGGTATGGCGAACTGCATTACAACAACCTGAATGCCAAAGATCCTTCCAAGGATGTCGAGATGATTGATCTTCATCGTTTTGTACTTTTCTTTGGTCATGAATTCAATGACCGGACACGTTTTTACTCAGAAGTCGAAGTCGAGCACGCCTTAGCTGGCGACGGCGCGCCTGGCGAAGTGGAGATTGAACAGGCATTTATCGAGTTTGACCTGCGTCAGGATCTATACGCCAGGGCAGGTGTGTTTCTGATCCCGGTCGGTATTCTGAATGAGACCCACGAACCAGATACTTTTTATGGTGTTGAACGCAACAGTGTAGAGAGCGTCATCGTACCCAGCACGTGGTGGGAAGCCGGCGCCGGAATGAATGGTCGCTTTGGCTCCGGTTGGAACTGGGATGTTGCATTAACTTCGGGTTTAAAGATGCCGACCACCGGCAGCAATGCATTCAGGGTTCGCAGCGGGCGCCAGAAAGTAGCTCAAGCCGTAGCCAGCGATGGTGCCGTCACCGGACGCCTGCGCTACCTGGGTATTCCCGGTTTGCAGGCAGCGGTTACCGTTCAGTACCAGTTCGATCCATCCCAGGTCTCGAATGACGGTCTGGACAGCGGCACCCTGTTAGAAGCCCATGTTGACTACCAGCGGGACGGATTTGGCCTGCGCGCACTCTATGCCCGCTGGGATTTCACCGGTGATGCGGTGGAGGCAGCAGGCGCAGACACCCAAACCGGTTGGTATATTGAGCCCAGCTATCGTCTGAACGACAAGATCGGCTTTTATGCACGTTATGAAGATGTCGATGCTGCGCGTGACCAGGACAATTTCGACCAGTGGGAAGTGGGTCTGAACTGGTGGCCGGCCAAGAACGTTGTCATTAAATTTGACTATCGTGACCGCAGTCACAACCTCGCCGGCCAAAATGGCCGCGACTTTACCGGAATCGACCTGGGACTGGGTTACAGCTTCTAGGATGCCTATGATCCGACGGTACGTGATTGTCATATTGGTGATGACCCTGTCATTACCGGCACTGGTTTTCTCAGCCTCGGTCTATGAGACCGAGGCTGAATTTCTTTCCCGTGCTTTCAATGATTCGCCGCCTGAGCCCGGTATCCTCTGGCTCAGTGGTGATAGGAGAGCAACTGTCCGGCAAATACTCGGTCATGATTACCCTGCCCTGCGCGTGCGCTATTGGTGTCAGGGCGAGCGCTCCGCCTGGGTACTTGACGAAATTGGCAAGGAACTACCTATCACGGTAGGTATCATCATCGAGCACACTTACATCAGCAACCTGCAGGTATTGACGTATCGTGAAAACCGGGGCGGCGAAGTCGCAACCCCTGCCTTTACCGATCAGTTCAATGATGCCGAACTGGATATCAACCATAAGCTCGATGTCACAATCGATAGTATTACGGGTGCAACTTTATCAGTACAGGCGCTGACCCGCCTGGCGACCATGGCGCTTTTTCTGAACACCGAGAGCAGTTGTAAAGATGGCTTATAAAAAGCGATCATCTTCTGCGATGCGTCGTCTACACCGGTCATTCGGTGCAGGTGCTGCAGTCTTCGTGCTTTTCATGGTGCTTAGCGGTCTGGTGATCAACCATTCAAATGGACTTGGTCTTGACAGGCAAACAGTGTCACAGTCTTTTCTGCTCGATTGGTACGGACTGGCCAAACCCCACAGAATCCAGAGCTTTGCAGTCGGCGACGATTGGCTGAGTTTTGCCGGTTCGCAGTTGTATCTCAACGATAAGCACGTGGCTACCCTCCCGGCAGGGGTAGGTGCTGTGTCCAATGGGCACCTGCTGGTTGCCGCGGGCAGAGACGAACTGCTGTTGCTTGATCGTGATGGAGGCCTGGTCGAAAAACTGCCCTGGAATGCCATAGGTCCGCTACCTGTAGAGTCAATTGGCCTGCACAAAAACTCGGTCGTTTCAGTGAAGGCGGACGGGCAGATTTGGTTGACTGATGCAGATTTCATAGATTGGCAGCGAGTCGATAAGGCCATCACAGAGCCGCTTTGGTCGATTTCAAAACCTGCACCTGCGGACCTTCAACAGGCCATCACACGCATGTATCGCGGCGAGGGCCTCAGCGTTGAACGGGTATTGCTGGACCTTCATAGCGGCCGCATATTTGGCAAGATCGGTGTGCTCGTCTACGACCTGCTGGCCCTGGCCCTTGGTTTTCTCTCGATCAGCGGCCTTGTCTTATGGCTGCGAAGCCGTCGCAACGGTAAGTCCAGGTAAACTTAGATTTACCTGGCCGTGGGTAACGCCGCCCTGCTGGTGGCTGAAGGTGGATTGCCGAACCCATGAGCTTCGATATTACTTCTGTTTGCGGACTGGCGGGATCAAAATAAGGCAGCTCTGAGACGGCCGAAGCTCAGCGCCGGCCCTGTCGACGCAAGGCCTGTGGTGTGAACTGCCTGACGGATAAGTCCTGATCAAAACGTGCCACTCCGTCGCGATGGTCCTGCCGGTAGGAGACAAAACGTCCCGATTGCAGATCGTGGTGGGTCTCGATGGATGTCCACAACATCGGAACTTCGTAATACACGATCGGATGTGCCTCTGAAAAACGCCATAATTCACCGCGGCCGTCATAGTGTTCCGCCATCAGGATCTGGTAGCTGTCTTCATCCAGGTAATAGGTCCGGCGGGCATTGATATGACGGGCCCCGTCGCGCAGGCGCGCCTCAACCACCCATACGCGATGCAACTCGTAGCGCAACCGGGAAGGGTCGAGGTGACCGGGCAGCACCATATCATCGTAGTCAACGTCACTGGCGTGCGCACTGTAGGCATTGTAGGGAACATAGATATCGCGCTTGCCGGCAAGTGTCCAGTCAAAACGATCCATCGCGCCATTGAACATGTCCGCCATATCACTCACCGCAAGACCATCGGTCGCCGAAGCGGGGTTGTCATAGGCCACATTCGGTGCGCGCATTACACGTCGTTGTGAAGGGTTGTATGTCCAGACCATACGCGGTTGTAAGGCCTGGTTCACAGATTCATGAACCAGCAACATTGTGCCGGCCAGCCGTGCCGGTGATTCAATGGTCTGCATCAGGTACAACAGGCGATTGTCGATTGATTCCAGGGTAGCACCGGGCTGCTGATACTGGCTTAGAACCCTGATCTTTATCCTCACCGTTTGGTAGTCACCACTTGCGGTGGCGTTGATCAGGTTGATGCGTCGCTCGCTGGCCCGGCCCCTGTATCTAAGCTTGTGGTTCCAGATCAGTTCCCGCCCGTTTTCCGGAAAGGGAAAGGGAAAACCTTCGGCCACTCCCAGCACCCCTTCGCCATCCGGCGTTAGATGCCCGGTCATCCCATTGGCTGCAGTTTTGTCATAAATACGCTGCTCAAATGCGGCGCTGCGATGCGTGGGGTAAACATTGAGAAAATATGAGTCGCTATACTTGCGCAGCATGGCGACCTGCCCGGGTGTCAGATTGTCGGCATACTCATCAAGCGTGGCAACCGTGATACGAAACAGCGGGGACTCGTCTGCATAGGGATCAGTGTGAACCTCACCGTGCTGGTAACCGGCCGGTGGTTGGCTGATACCGCCACGCCAGGCCGGGATACGACCGTCATCATTTCCACTGCGTAGAGCCCCAACCGGTGTCAGGTCAGTTTGCAGTCGTTCCACCTGTTCCGGATCAGCACCAGCCCACAAACTCACCACCGACAATGCGGACAGCCAGCAAAGTATCCTGACGATTTGCAGGGTTTTAATTGCAGGTCTCCCGATCATATGCGGGGATATGGTATCAGTTTGTGAATAATTTCGATGAGACACCATCAGGACAAGTGAAAAAGAGCAACAAAACGGAGTGGGTCGCCTGTAGCGCTACCAAATGGCACCGTACCACATCATTCAACGGTATATAATTTGCGGGTCGCCTACCATGGCTTATCGCTGAGGTTACCGCTAAAGATGCCAGGCACTGAACATCTCGATCAGAGAGCGCCTTCGAGAGCGCTTGACAGGACACAACTTCCAAACCTGGATCTGGCCCCCTTGTTTACGGGCGATGCAACAGCACGTGATGAACTGGAGCGACGTATCCGCAATGCCTGCCTGGAAACCGGGTTTTTTTACGTGCACAACAGTTGTGTCGACGAAGGCGTTATTCAGAACGCCATCGCAGCGGCGCACGCGTTTTTCCGGATGCCGGATGACGACCCGCTGAAACAAGCTGTTCACAACCGTCATTTTGGCAAGAAAAAGGGCTGGGGACCACTGTTCGGCGAGCCGGCATATCAGCCGGGTACGGTGGCTCATGTCGAGTCTTTCGATCTCGGTCAGCAGCTCGATAGCGAGCGGTATCGCGAATTGGGTATCGAGCCGAATGTCTGGCCGGATATCTGCGGGTTCCGGGATGCCGTGCAAGCGTATTACGAGGCCGTCACTGTCATGGGGCGCGCCTTGAGCGAAGTATTCTCGGATATGCTGGGCATGGAAAGGGAGTTCATCAACAAACATAGCGGTGATGGGGCACCCCGCACCCTGCGACTCCTGCACTACCCTGAGAACCAGGCCCAGGCTGACGAACGCAATGTCGGGATTTCCGCGCATACCGATTTCGAGTGCTTCACCATCATGAACCAGACCGCAGATGGCCTGGAGCTTACCAACATTGAAGGCGTATGGTGCCAGGCGCCTTCGAATATAGGCAGTTTCACAGTCGTGCTGGGTGACATGCTGGAGCGCTTTTCGAATGGCTACCTGAAGGCAACCGGCCATCGTGTGGTCAACACGCCGTGGCAGCGCTTTTCAATGGTGCTTTTTTTCGCAGTGAATGGAGATTACGAAGTATCACCGCTACCACAGTTTACCGGCCCCGACACCCCTTCACGTTATACGCCCGTTACCCAGGATCAGCACATCCGGAATGAACTGGAACGGGCTGCTGCCAATCAACAGTCCGGCTAATAGCGGCAATTTGTTCATGGTTAAGAACGCTGGATAGAAATTGCCTACGAATCAGGGGACGAATCAGGGGACAGTTTACTTAACTCCCACGGAATCAGGGGACGGTTTACTTAACTCCCACGACAATTGGGGACAGTTGGAATTGAAATTAAGTAAACTGTCCCACGTAGCTCGTCCCACGTAGCCCACGTTGCCTCATAAGCAAGTTCCCTGTTTAATCTCCAGCTTATGCATGTAACGGGAATTATGTTTTAGATATGTCCACCGATGCGTGAGTCCAGGTAGTTCTTGATCTGGTTGAGTGAGCCAAAATGTTCAATGATGATATCCTCGGCTGGTATGGAAGTGTGATACTCGCATTCAAGCCAGGTAATCAAGCGCATGACACTCAGTGAATCCAGTATTCCTGACAGCAAAAGGTCCTGATCGGGCTCCAGGTCGCGCGCTGAATCTTTGAGAATATCTGTCAGTATATGCTGGCGAATGGTTGAAATGCTTGACGTCATTTGGTTTGATCCTGGTGTATTCTGGAATGTTTTGTGTAATGTTTTCAGGTTTGATGAACATTCATCCACTGCTCAGCGAGCAACTTACGATTGATCTTGCCGCTGCTATTGTGCGGTAATGCCGACAACAGCTCAATACTTGCCGGCATTGCATAGGGTGGAAGCTTTTTTCGTGCGTAACCCAATAAATCTGCTTCATCAGTAACCGACCCTTGGGGCCGCGTCGCTGCCGCTATGATTTTGAGGCTGTCAAAGCCATCAGGAACCACAAAGGCGACGGCCTCAGAAATACCGGGATGACCCGCCAAAACTGACTCTACCTCATCCAGTTCTACGCGATGCCCCCGAATTTTTACCATTCGGTCCACTCTGCCAATGAATTGCAGGTTGCCATCAGCCTGTCGAACCACACGATCGCCGGTTCGATAGTAAACCAAAGGAAACGGACCGAAAGATTCTCTAAACAAATAGGCCCTTTCATTCAAATCAGGTCGATTCCAGTAGCCAACCATCAGTGTTGAACTGCGTATACACAACTCACCCTCTTGCCCGATCGCGCAGTCTTCATCGTTGTCATCCACGATGATGTCGGTGGAATTTCGAGAAACGATACCGATGGGGATGGGTTCGTTGCTGCCTTCAGCAGGTAGTGGCACATCATAACAGGTACACGATGGTGCCTCGGCAGGTCCGTAGACGTTCGTGAATCGCACGTCTTCAAGGGTTAACATTAAGCGTCGAAGCATATCGGGGGGAAATGGTTCACCACCATATAGAATCCAACGGAGCGAACTTAGATCTCGTTTCTCCATCGCACCTTGCTCAAACATGGTAATGAGTGTGTAGGGCACAGTGAAAACCACCGTGATACGTTCAGACTCGATTGTATTGGTCCAACTCGCGGGAAATCGCGTTACTGCCTCTGGAACCAGCACAACGGTTGCGCCTGCCTGTGCAGTAGAGAAAAAATCGAATATGCTCAGATCAAAATGAAGAGGAGCATGACTTGCCACGCGGTCGCCCGGTGTCAGGCTGACGTGTTCAACACCCCAACGCGCATAGGTAATGCTGCCGTGATGCGTGTGCATCATACCCTTGGGTACTCCAGTGGAACCGGAGGTATACATGATATATCCAAGTTCCTGATCAATAATCGGAAGGTCAGGGGACGTATCAGGCTGTTGGGCGATCTCAGACCAACTGGTCTTGTTGTTAAGGTTATCCGTATCAACGCCGTAGACATGCAAAGATTGCTCTTCGTTAATCGGAAGCAGCGCATCGCTGAGAGCATTTGAGCTGATGATGTGACGGATTCCGCAATCACGAATGATAAACGACAAACGGTCTGCAGGCATCAATGTATCAAGCGGCACGAAGATGCAACCCGCTTTCAGGATGCCATAAATTGCGGCACCCAGCTCAAGGCTCTTGTGCATGTAAATGCCAACCCGGTCCTGTCGTTGTGCACCGTTTTCTATAAGAGCGTGCGCCAATTGGTTACTGCGCCGATTCAGCGCGTCATAGCTTAACTCAACGCCCTGACAGGTCATTGCCGGATGCTCAGGTGACTTTTCGGCGTAGTACTCCAGTGGAGACTGGATGAGAAAACCTATCATTTACGGTATCTTACAGAGTATGGATGTCATAGGATACTTTATAAATGCTGCTGTGGTTAAGTGTTTTTGCGTTAATAAAAACTTCATTAAACAATCGCCAGAAGAACTGACTATGATCATCTGCATTTTTGATTTTTTTCCGGGCTCGTTCCCAGCCATGGTTTTGACCAGGCGTAAGTGGCTGCCAACGGCTTATTCAAACGAAAGAGCCTTTGTTCAGCTTGGTCGCGTTGAGGATAGGTTAATATACCTGCAGATAACCGGTCGTAACCGAAGGGGGATTTTTTGGCCGAAAACATGACATCGCCTAAAGTGGTCGGGATTGGACTCAATAAAACGGGGACCAAGACGCTGGGTTATTACCTCAAACAATGGGGTTTTAGACACAAGACCTATGACCTTGACGCATTCAATCTCTATCGCGCAGGACATATCAGTGAGTTGCTGGAGTTGATGGGGCAGTATGACAGCTTCGAAGACTGGCCCTGGCCGCTGATGTTCCGTGAGATCGACCATCACTTCCCGGACGCCCGGTTTATTTTAACGGTGCGCAGCAGCTCAGATATCTGGTACCGCAGCTTGTGTAACATGGCGGTGCGCATGGGTCCATTTAACCGGTTCGAGAAGCATATTTACGGATACGCTATGCCACAGGGACATCGCGAAGAACATCTGAAATTCTACGAGGCGCATAACCAGGCGGTCGAGGCGTATTTTGAGGATCGGCCATCCAAACTGCTTAAAATCTGCTGGGAAACCGGCGACAACGCAAAAACAGTCGCTGACTTTCTGGGGCTGGAGGTCGGCGAAATACCGCCGAAGCACGTCAACCGCAGCAGCCGTGCCGTGTATACCGGAGACAACCTCCATATCGCTCAGGTCTACCGTGTTGCCTACCAGTCCTGGCGACACGCGCTTGGGCAAGTGCACCGGATCGCAGGAGCCATACGCCGTCGCTTGTTACCACTAAAGTGACTGATATATGAAGCTGAATCCAGTCTTTGCCATTCAACTGGCGTGATGATTCACAACGAAATAACATTAATTTACCAGAATACAGTGAGTTTTCCATGGCTCAAATTATTTGTATCACCACCGGATTAACAGGGGTTCTCCACGCCAGTTTCGAGGTCGTTTCCCGATTGAAACAAGCCGGGCACCAGGTTATCTACGCGTGTCCGTGGGACGTTGAAGAAAAAGTGACCAGGCAGGGTTTTGATTACTTGCAGTTGGCTCCGGTCAATTTTGATCCTGCCCCGGACCTACCCGATGTTCGGGGCGGGCCATTCATCAGGTGGAGAAGGATGGGAAACCGTCTGATGAAGGCCAGGGAACGTCGTGCAAAAGCCATAGAGGCACTCGGCATGGATGAATTTGTAAAAGTCCTGGATACATTAAATCCGGACTTGATTTTGATTGATCTGGAGCTTCACGACTATATTTTGACAGCCATAGGGAATAAAACACCTACCGTTCTTTTGAGTCAGTGGTTTTCTCTTTGGGAGCGCCCCAACTTGCCTCCGGTTAATCAATCGACGATTCCGGGCATCAGTTGGAAGGGACACAGGCTCGGGATCAAGTTGGCCTGGTTAAAAATTCGCATAAAGCGTATCAGGTCTGTCTGGAAAAAACGGCTTTTAACTGCTTTTACGGATCGAGGCTCTATTCTTCTCCACTATGCCAAACAGGTAAGTTTTCCAACGAAAGAGCTCATCGAATACCATGCGTTCCCACCACCGTTGACGTATCGCACGCTTCCCGTTATCAGCCTTACGGCATGGGAATTGGAATTCCCACACAAGCCACGGCCAAATCTCTTCTATGTCGGGCCTATGGTCTATGTCGATCGGCAAGATACCAGCGAAAATGCTGGCGTAGACAAGCAGCTTGCCCAGATTTTCAAGGCCAGGCAGGAACAGAAGTCTAAACTTATCTATTGCTCGCTCAGCACCTTTCAAAAAGGGGACAAGGAATTCGTCAAGCGGGTAGTTGAAGCGGTATCGGACCGGCCCGACTGGCAGTTAATCATTGGCTTAGGTGGTTTAATTGAAGAAGGCTTTTTAGAAGACCCGCCAGAAAACGTTCATGCCTTTGGCTGGGTTCCACAACTTCAGGTTCTGCGTCAGGCGGACTGTTCAATTAATCATGGGGGCATCCATACAATTAACGAATGTATTCATTTCGGTGTCCCCATGCTCATTTACTCGGGGAAAAGGCATGACCAGGACGGATGCGCAGCGCGGGTGAGCTTTCATGGTGTGGGTATCATGGCAGACAAAGATGTGGATGATGCGCGGATGATTCAAAGTCGTATCGAAACGATACTGACTGATCCATCATTCAAAGCCCGGATCAATGAGATCAACATGAAAATAAGCAAACAAAAAGATCAATTGGTGAAAGTGGTCGAAGACTTTTTAGAAGCTCAGGTTTAGAACAAGGCCAACCCTTGACATGATAAAAATCGATGATGAGATTTTTACGCGATACACCTGTTTTCTATACTGCTTAGAATGTTGATCCAAGAAAAGAAAAGATTGTGTTTGATCATCGCCCAATCCTCTTAAAATGGCTTAAACTACATTCAAAGTCACACAATAGTGTATGATTATTCTATGAAATACGTGTTTCTGGCCATGTTTGTATTACTCGCAGCGCAGCCCATACAGGTTTCGTCGTGCGATATGCATGATTCCCAGCAAACCTCTCAACACGGTTCACACGACATGGACCCTGACGATAATCAGGGCATGGATTGTTGTGACCACGACCCTTCGAAGCCTTCCGATAGCTGTGATTCAATGTCAAGTTGTGGCGTCTCTACGACAAGTGTCCTGGCATTCGATTGTCTTTCGGTTAACACGATGTTCAAGATTAATTCCCACCTGGTTCTATCCGATAGCGGCGAACCTCTAAGCCGGTTCAACCCCCCGCCTTTCAAACCTCCTATCGCCTGAAAACAGAGTGATCCAAGCCGCCCTGTCGCGGTTTTAACCCGATTATTTGTTTTAACACAGGTTATATAGCCTGTGGTGTTGTGGAGAATACAATGTACAAGTCCTATGCCGATATGGCATTTCATCGCCTGTGTGCGGTGACGCTGCTGCTGTTTGCAGGCACGGATGCAGTTTTTGCTGCCGAACTGACCATTGAAGAGGCCGGCCGGCTTGCTTTGAAAGATGATTATACGCTGCAGGCCATTGATGCCCGCAGTCAGTCCATGTCCGAGTTAGCCGTAGCCACTGAAAAGCTACCCGACCCAAAGATCAAACTGGGTTTTGCCAACCTGCCCACTGACACATTCAACCTGGATCAGGAACCGATGACACAGGCCGTGATTGGTATTCAGCAGGTGATTCCCCGCGGTCAGACACGATCCCTCAAGAGTGCGGGCTTGAACGAATCCATTGCGCGTAACGATGCTGAAGCCCAGGATCGAAAACATTTGATATTGCTTGCCGTGCGTGAAGAGTACACGAAGATATTCCTGCATCGTGAGCGCCAGAAAATCCTGCAACAGTCAATTGTCATTTTTACGGATCTGGCAGAGATCACCCGTGACTACTACGCCACCGGTCGTGCCCATCAGCAGGATGTTGTGCAGGCCCGGCTTGAGTTGTCCAGGGTACAAGAGCGACTGGTTGGTATGCGACAGCAGGAAGAACAGGCGCGCGCCCGGCTCGCAGAGCGTATTGGAGCTGATGCCTTCCGCGATCTTGATTCGGGCTGGCCGCAGATTGGCCAGCCACGAGGCGCACAGCAAATTGTTGCCGAACTGGTTAATCACCCGCGTCTGCGCGCCTGGCAACACGAAATTGCCAAAAGCAGAACATCAGAAGAAATCGCCCGACAGGCTTACAAACCCGGCTTTGCCGTCGATCTCGCTTACGGTGGTCGAAGTGGCCGTAACCCCAACGGCACCCACCGCAGTGACCTGCTATCGGTCTTTGTGACGATGGATATTCCCTTATTCACAAAAAACCGTCAGGACCGCAGGCTCGCTGCCAGCATCGCAGATACGTCTGCAGTCGAATACGTCCGCGATGACGTTTACCGTTCAATGAAGGCCCGGGTAGAGGAGCATGCGGCAACCCTGACTCGCGAGCAGGAAAGATTGGGACTCTACCAGGAATACCTGTTACCACAAGCGGCCTATAACGCTGAAACAGCCTTTGAAGATTACCAGGATGCCGTCGGCGACCTGACCAACCTGATGCGCGCTCGAATCGGTGAATATGAACTCAAACTGAGCCATGCGGCCCTGCGCGCCGACGAAATTATTACACGTGCAAGACTACTTTACTTTCAGGGAGAAGCATCATGAGCAGAGACAGGAAACCGGAACGACATTCGAAAATGCCGCTGCTGGCAACCCTGGTCGTTGGCCTGGCGGGCGGTGTGCTGATCAGCAACTACACCATCCTCGGGGAAAAACTCGATTTCCGGTCTGCCGGCGATGAAAAAGTCGAAAAAGAGGTTCTTTACTGGGTGGCACCCATGGACCCTGCTTATCGCCGTAATGAACCCGGAAAGTCGCCGATGGGTATGGACCTGGTTCCCGTATACGCGGAAGACAAGAAGGAACCGGAAATTCTCTACTGGGTCGCACCAATGGACCCCGGTTTTAGACGCGACGGTCCGGGCAAGTCACCGATGGGTATGGATTTGGTTCCGGTTTATGCGAAAAATGGGGCCGATAGCGACGCCATCCATGTTAACCCAAGTGTTGAACAGAGCCTGGGTGTTCGCACAAGCAAGGCTGAACGCCGTTCATTGTGGCGCAAAATAGAAGCAACCGGTTATGTTGGTTTTGACGAATCCCGTGTCAGCCAGATTAATCTGCGCACCGAGGGCTGGATCGAACGCCTTCTGATCAACAACGAAGGTGAGCGGGTTTCAAAGGGCCAACCGCTGTTTGAGTTTTACTCACCGCAACTGGTTAACGCCCAGAAAGAGTATGTTCAGTCCAAGCGTCGCGGTGATACCCGGATGTTAGCTGCCACCAGGGAGAAGTTGGTGGCGCTGGGTATGGTGGAGGCCGACATTCAGCGTCT
>Ga0316201_10001033_pt1 | contig 17861 bp, 12 predicted proteins | sample CS6wburrow_MG_FD_204516 | JGI IMG/M metagenome (GOLD analysis project Ga0316201, IMG submission 204516) | Coastal sediment microbial communities from Delaware Bay, Delaware, United States - CS-6 worm burrow | ecosystem: Environmental > Aquatic > Marine > Coastal > Sediment | place: USA... | reverse complement strand
CGATGCCCATCAGGATGTAGAGCAGGGTCCAGACCGGGCCGAAGATCCAGTTGGGCGGATTCCACGAGGGCTTGACCAGGGCGGCATACCAGTCGCCGGGCAACCAGCGGGATCCCGCCAAACCGGCGGACAGGGAAAACCCCACCCAGAAGATCAAACCGAGAATCTTGGCGCTCTTGCTCATGTCGGCCTTGCCTCCAGGTCGTTTGCCCTCAACCGGGGCGATACCCCCGCGGAAGATCATACCCGGATTCCGGATCGACCGCTTCTGCTTTTCGCAGGTCGCCAACCAGCTGCACCGGTGCTAAGATCTTATTTTCCAACGGATCCTGGGTGACTTGAAAATCATCGCATTTATCAAAAAAGTGGTTGTATATGCTTTTTTGTGTTATAATCATTTCTCAGTGGTCAAGGATGCGGCGCTGTACTCCACCAGGAGCGGGATGATCAAGATGGATCGATCGTACAAGGTCACTCTCAGTTATGTTTTTGTCTGCACTGTGTTTGCGCTGGCGGCGGTTCCGGCTTCGGCGCTGACCTCCGACGACTTCAGTCAGCCTGCCTTCGATACCCAGCTGTGGAGTTTCGTGAATCCGGGCCTGGACGCCGTCTTTCAGCAGGCGGACGGCCTGCTGACGGTGACCGTCCCCGGTGGCAGCCCCCACTTTCCCGGTGTGAACGGCAACACCGCCGTGCGCCTGCTCCAGCCGCTGGCCGATGGCGACTTCGGGATCGAGATCAAGTTCGAATCGCTGCCCGCGCAGCCGACCCAGCTGCAAGGCCTGATCGTTCAGCAGGACGCCGCCAACTACCTCCTGCTCGACTTGCGGATGACTCGCACCGGCATGATGGCGGTCTGCACGACCGTCACCGCCAACTTCCCGACGGTGCGGGGCATGATTCCGGTCGCGCCGGCGACCGGACTCCGCCTCGGGCTCGACCGTCAGGGCGATTCCTGGAGCGGCCGGTACGCACTGGACGACCAGCAGTGGGTGACCGCCTTCGTCTTCGAGCACGCTCTGGCGGCGACCGCCGCCGGGCCGGTGGCCGGCAATGCCGGTCACGACGACCCCGTCACCGACCTGGAGTACGACGATCCCGCCACAGGCGACAAGGCCGCCGACAACCCGGCGCCGCCGTTCACGGTCCGGGTGGATTACCTCTTCGACACCGACAACCCCATCGTGCCCGAGGACGGCGTCACCGTCACCGGCCTCCGCACGTTTGCCGATCTCCAGGCGCTGTACCTGTTCAGCCAGGGCAGCGGCGAGGATGTCTTCGACTACTCCGCCGCCCAGCCCAGGCTCGATCTGCAGATTCCCGACACCGCCGGCGTCACCTGGCTCGCCGCCGGCGGGCTCAGGCTGGACACCCCCACGCTCCTGGCCGCGGCAGGTCCCGCCGACAAGATCAACACCGCCTGTGTCGCCAGCGACGAGATCACCCTGGAAGTCTGGGTGGATCCGGCGACGACCGAACAGTCGGGTCCGGCCCGTATCCTGACCGTCTCGGGCGACCCCTCCAACCGGAACGCCACCCTCAGCCATGGTCAGTGGAGCACCCTGCCGAAGACCGTCTTCGACGCTCGGCTGCGGACCACCACCACCTCGGACAACGGTCAGCCGGACCTGGTCACTCCCGCCGGATCCCTGAGCGGCCAGCTCCAGCATGTGGTCTACACGCGCGACGCCACCGGGACCGCCAGGATCTACGTCGACGGCGCCGAAGCGGCCAGCGGTACAGCTGACGGCAGCCTGGACAACTGGGATCCCACCTATGCCCTGGGGATCGGGGCGGAGCTCGACGGCACCCGCGGCTGGCTGGGCACCATCCACCTGGCGGCCGTCTACAGCCGGGCCCTCGATCCGATCGATGTGCAGAACCACTTTGTTGCCGGGCCCGACGGCGGCGTGCTGCCCGCCCTGGCGCCGGTAGTCGCGCTCAGGGGCTTGACCCCGGGCGACCGTTTCTATTTCGACGAGACCATTGCCCTGCATGCCGTCGCGGGCGATGCCGACGGTACCGTGGCGGAGGTTTCGTTTTTCGCCGGTGAAACTCTGCTCGCGGACGTCACCGCGCCTCCCTACACGTTCGACTGGACCCAACCCACACCGGGCAGCCATCAGATCCGGGCCGTCGTTACCGACAACGAGGGTCGGCAGGGCGTTACGAAAGCGATTCCCGTCCTGGTGGAAGTCAGACCGGAATTCCTGGGTGCGTCCTTCGTCTCCGATGATTTCTCCGGCGCCTCCGTCGACCCGCGGTGGACCGTGACCGACGGCACCGGCGGCGCGACAGTGGCCCAGAGTGGCGGCCACCTGATCATCGACCTGCCCCCGCTGGCGCAGGATCCCTGGGACAGCGCCGCCGAAGCGGTGTTCGCCCACCAGACCGGCGATCCCGGCGACCTGGCCCTGGCCGTGAAGCTGGCGACGACCGACTTCTCCGGCGGGGCCTTCGGCGGACTTCGTTGCGCGGGATCCGACGGTCAAGGCGTGCAGCTGATCGGCGAACATCGGGACGGCGCGTGGACGGTGAGCTGGGGCCAGGCCATCGCCGGAGGGTCCGGATACCTGGGCGCCGCGCCCATCACGACGGCACCGGACGGCCTGTGGCTGCAGGTGCGCCGGTCCAGTGACGATTGGACCCTGCTGTACTCGGACGACGGTCACCGCTGGTTCCTGGCGGCGGAGATATTCCAGCCCATGACCCTGGACCGAACCGGCATCATCGGCGGCGCCCTGGCCGCCTCCGGCGCCGCGCCGGCTGTCGCCTTCGACTACGCCTTCAATCTGGCGGCGCCGATCAACCCGGAAGACGGTGAAGGCGGCGACGTCACCGGCCCGGCCATCGGTCCGGTCAGCGTGGTTCCCGGCCTCGACCAGGCGGTGCTGACCTGGCAAACCGCTGAAGACGCGTTCTTCAGGGTGGCCTACGGGACGACCACCAGCTACGAGTCGGGCCTGCTGCTCGGCGAGTTCTTCGCCACGGACCACGAAGTCACCCTGTCCGGGCTCGCCCAGGGTACGATCTACCATTTCCAGGTCACGTGTATCGACACCGCCGGCAACGTCAGTTCAGCGGTCGATCAGATTTTCCACACGGACCTGGAACCGGCCCTGTCGTCCGGCCCGGGCGCCGGTGATGTCTATCGGGAGATCCGCCTGCCCATCGGGCAGGTGCGCGACGACTGGCGCGTCACCGATCCGGCCGCGCTGAATCCCGGCGCGGCGGCCTTTCTGCCCAACCCCGTGCTCGAGCTGCCGGTGCCCGCTCTTGCCGGCGCGGTCCGGGCCGAATTGATCATCGACCGCTGGGGCGGCCACCCGGGCACGTCGAACAAGCGTATCCGGCTGAACGGCGCCTCGTGGCTGCATCTGCCGGAGCCCGCGGGCATTACCGGAGCGCCCGCCGAGTGCTACATGTACCAGGACAACCTGATGATCGAGATCCCCCTCGACCAGCTGCAGGACGGCAGCGTGACCCTGGAGGGAACGGCCGACAACCAGGTCTGCAACAGCTTCAACTGGGGACAGTGGGGCTGGTACGGCGCGATCATGAGGATCTATTACGACGGTTCGGTCGCTCATCCCACGGGCGCCATCCTCACGCCGACTGTCGGCAGCACGATTACCGACGCGGTCGACATCACGGTCGACGCCGCCGGCGCAGTGTCCGCGGTGGCCGCGGTGGAGGTCCTGGCCTGGTACGACGGCTACGACATCGACGGGGACGGCATCTTCGCCGAGTGGCAGGGCGAGTACCGCGGCGACAAGCGGGCCAGCGCCGTGGCCACGCGGGGCATCGTCGGCAGCGACGACACGGCACCGTATGAAATGACCTGGGATGTCACCTGGATACCGGACCAGCAGCCCGGCACCGTTGCCCTGCAGGCGCGCATCCGCGACCAGGACGGCGTCTGGTACGTCACCGATTTCGTGACCGGACTGTCGCTCGACCACCTGGACCGCCAGGTCAAGCAGTACCGTCTGGTCGATGTGCCGCGCGCGTTCTGGGTGCGCGGCGGCCAGGCCAAGACCGCCACCTTCGAGATCCCGGCCCAGGACGACCTGGCCCTGGCGACCGCGGCGCGCTTGACGGCCAGCACCTGGAACGGGTCGGACACCGGCGTCATCGATGTCAACGGCCTGTGGTCGGTCACCAGCTTCGGCGCGAACCACTTCCACGCCCACAACGAGTTCGGTCTGGCCGTGGGCGCCCTGGTGCCGGGCGTCAACGAGGTGACCATCTCGGCGACCAGCTTCGACCACGGCATGGAAATGATGTGGCCCGGACCGGTGGTGACGGTCAGCTACACGGGCGGCGTGCCGACGTCCGCCACCACATCCCCCCTGACGGATGTGGCCCTCGCGTGGCGGACACCGGTGGTCTCGGACGGCACGATCGAGCTCGTCCTTGAAGCGACCGGTGCCACCGCGCCGATCCGCTCCCTCCAGCTCGATCTCAACGGTACCGGCGACGGCGGCGTGCTCGCAGTGCGATCGGAACTCGCAGAAGCGGGCGATCTGGCCTGGACAACGGTCGACGGCAAGGTGCAGGTCACCTTCAGCACCACGGTGCCGGTGTCGCTGCCCGAGCGCCTGTTCACGATCACCGTCGATCCCCGGGCCTTGACCGACAAGAGTGCGTTCACCGGCCGCCTGGCGGCCAACGGTGCCGCGCCCGTGGACCTTCCCGCCACGGAGCTGCCGGTTCAGCCGGTTCGCTTCGCCCTGGCGCCCAACTATCCCAACCCCTTCAATCCGGTGACCCGGATCGATTTCGCCCTGCCTGTTTCCGGCCCCGTCCGGCTGCGGATCCATGATCTGCACGGCAAGGTCGTGCGCACACTGGTGGACGAACAGATGCCTCTGGGTTTCCACTTCGTCGACTGGCGGGGGGATGATGACCAGGGGCGGCGGGTGGCCAGCGGCGTTTACTTCTATCGTATGGAGGCCGCCGGGTTCAACCAGACCCGGAAATTGATGCTCGTCAAATAGATGCCCCGGAGGACCGGCCGGCATGGAGTTCCCCCTCGACTTCCGCTCGTGGCGCAGGGCGCTGATGCTTCTGCTCGCGGCGATCTGTCTGTCGCCACGGTCGGCGGCCACAGCCGCCGGCGACTGGCCATTCCCCGACGAGCTCCGCTCCCGGCTGGTCTTTGTTCACCCCCTGGTGAACTACGCCATCCATCCGGTGTGGCAGCGGCAGTGGGAACGCTCCCTCGCCCGGGGCAACGGCGTTCAGATCACCGTGGGCAGCGTGACGTCGGCGGACTATCTCACCGATGTGCGCCTCAACGTGTCCGAACCGCTCACCGCACGCTTCCGTTTCCTGTACCGGATGAACTGGCTGGACGGACTCCACATCGACCGCAACCGCCAACAGCACTGGCTCGGGTTCGAAGCCCGTCTCTACGACCGGCTGGCCGGACAGATCCAGGTTCACCCGGCCGCCGACAAGGAGGAGTTCGACCTGATGGTCGGCTTCCTGCTGACCGACCAGTCGCGGCGACGGTACCTGCGCCTCGGTCTCCGCTTCGATGATCTTCTGTACGGCCGGAAAAACGACAGGGGCGGCGAGTCGCAAAAGGAACCGGTTTCCCTGCAGTGGGAACTGAGGCAGCGGCAGGGGCGGTGGGAGCTGTTTTCCAGCGGCCGGTACGGCTCCGGATCCCGGCGGACATTCCCGGATTCCACCCTGTCGCCGGCCGTTGCCGCCACCGGCGACCAGGAAGGGGGGTTCACCGCGCGACTGCGCTACCTGCTCGCGGTCGACCAGTTCGTTGCCCTCGAGACGACACACTACGTCTTCGAGGCCGCCGAAACCCGGCGCGATGCGGAACGCGGCTACACCTATACCAACGAATTTGTCCATCTTCGGGGCCTGGCGGTCTTCACCCTGGCCGGACCATGGAGCTTGCGGCCGGAAATTCACTGGTTGCGGCAGTGGGCCGGCGCCACAGGCCGCCGGGACTTCAGCCTGCGCCGCGAAGACTTCTTTCCGGCCATCTTCGTCGAACTCCACGCACCCGGCCGGTCCACCTGGGAGCTCGGTTACCTGGCCACCAGCCACCAGTGGGACTACCGGCAGACCGACCTGGACGCCCCCTTCACGGGCTACACCGACAAGGTCAAGCTGGGCTGGACCTACAACTTCACGTCTGCCGCCAGGATCAATTTTTCCCTGAGCCACGAGGTCGACCTCAACCGTTTCGGCGGCGGCAACGTGCAGTACCAGATGATTTTCTGACCGTCGTGGGGCCTATTCCGGCTTCCAGCCGAAATAGGTATCGGCGAGCGCCACGTGGGCGACCTCATCGGCGGCGATCTCCCCGAAGATCGCCGCGGTTTGCGGATCGCTCGCCGCCAGATGAGCCGACACTCTTTCCCCGGCGCGGCGACCTCTTTCTTCAGCGCTGGCGATCCTGATGCAGAATTCTTCGGCGGTGACGCATTGCTGCAGGGAATCCCACAGCGCGGCGGAAACCGGGCGGTCCGTCAGTGCGAAGCCCAGCTCCTCCATGCGGTGGCGGATCATGCCGTAGTGTCGGGCCTCTTCGGCCACCTGAGCCGACCAGGCCTCACGCAGCGACGGCGGAGCGTCCTGGAAATGCCCGGCGGCCCAACGGAAGGCGGCCACCGCCTGGAACTCGGCGAAGGCCGCGGTGCGCATGCGGTCACCCAGGCCGGCGGGTGTGTCCAGCGGGCGTGGCCTGGGCGCGCGCGTGCCGGCGGGGCAGGTCACGAAGGGGCTGAAGTCCATCGGTTCGTTTCTCCGGTGAAGGTCATGCGGCGATCCGCACCATCAATATCCCAGCTGCTTGTCCACCACGTTGAGCAAGGGTTCGCCCGCACCGAAGCGGCGGGCGTTCTCGACAAACATCTGCCAGCGCCGTTCGCTGGTCAGTTCGGCGCGGCTGGCCACATGGGGTGTGATCAGGACCCGTTCGTTCCGCCACAGGGGATGGTCGGCCGGCAGGGGCTCCGGATCGGTGACGTCCAGGCCCGCTCCGGCCAGACGCCCGCCCTCGAGGGCCGCCAGCAGGTCAGCGGTAACCACCAGGCCCCCGCGTCCGATGTTGATGAAGTAGGTCCCTTCCTTCATCAGGGAGAATTTCTCCGCATCGAACAAGCCGCTGGTCTCTTCCGTCAAGGGGAGCGCCACGGCGACCACGTCGGCCTCGGCCAGGAACCGGTCAAGGTCCGCAGCGACACCCAGCGCGTCCACATAGTCCGGCGCCGGGCGCGGTGTCCTCACCGTCGCCAGGACCCGCATGTCGAACGCGTGCGCCCGCCGGGCGATCTGGCTGCCGATGCCGCCCATGCCGACAACCAGCATGGTGCGGCCGGAAAGAGTGGTCAGCCCGCTGCCGGCGCTGCGGTCCCACGCGGCCTGATCCTGGGCACGGCGGTAGGCGTCGAGATCCCGCGTGAGCGACAGCAGCATGGCGAAGACGTGTTCGGCGATCGCCGGTCCGTGGACACCCTTCATGTTCGTCAGCACGATACGGTCGTTGCCGGTCAAGCCCGCGAGCCTGACGTAGCGGTCGACTCCCGCGCTCCACGACTGCGACCAGCGCAGGTTCACTGCCGCGGCGAGGAAATCCTCGGTCAGCAGGTGGGCGTCGGCCCCGTGGAACTCGGCGGCCCTGGCCAGGGCTTCCGTGTCGGTCAGGCCGACCACGAAGCGGATGTTCGGCGCGACGGCCTCCAGTTCGGACCGCTGGTCGGCATCGAGCCGCCCGGCCAGGTAGGTCAGCGGTCGGTTGCCGCCGTCGGTATCCACAGCCACGACCGACTGGTTCCCTGAACTCGACAGCCCCTGGCCGAAACCAGGGGCTGCTGCGAGAATCAGGAATACCAGCGGAACCAGGAATCTCATCCGGTTCGACAAGGTATCTTCCTCTCTATTTCAGCATGACCATCTTGCGCGTCTCGGCGAAACCGTCCATCTCCAGGCGGTAGAAGTAGACGCCCGAGCCGACCCGGCGGCCGGTATCGTCGTTGCCATTCCACTCCACAGTGTAGTCGCCGGCGGCCATGGATTCCACCACCAGGGTGCGCACCAGGCGTCCCCGCGCATCGTGCACCACCAGATTGACGGGACCGGCTTGCGCCACCCGGAAATCGATCCTGGTCGAGGGATTGAAGGGATTCGGATAGTTGGCCCCCAGGGCCGCCAGCGCCGTCGGCACGTCGGGCGTGGCCGAGATCCGGGGATCGAACCAGCCGATGTCGTCGAAGTGCTGCAGCGTCAGGTCGACCTGATCGTTCAGCAGCGGCGTGATCGCCGGCTCCATCAGCAGGCTGGGATTGGCCGAAACGTCGAAGTGCGAGATGGACGATCCGCCCTGGATGGGATTGGGGGCGAAAAGCTTGACCCGCCCCTGGCTGTCGGCGCCGGCCAGCTCGCTGGGATCCAGTTCGAGGGTCACGTTCACGCCGCCGGTGAGCTCGGCCTTCAGTAGATTGCCGTCGGCAAGGGTGACGCTCACCGCAGGAATGGTCAGGCCGGGATCGGTTCCGCCGAGGAACGGCGGGGACGCGGCGACGACGTTGTCGACGATCACCACGGCGATGGCGCCGGCGGCCTCGGCCGCCTGGGCCTTGCTGATGAAGGCGCAGGTGCCGCGGTCGATCAGGGCGATGTTGCCGCTGATCTGGGCCCCGTTGATCAGGGCGGTACAGGCGTCGCTGCCGGTCCCCACACCGTCGTCGGCCAGCACCAGGTTGCCGGTGACGGCGCCGTCACCAAGCAGGGCGCCGAAGCTCGCCGAGCCCAGCGCGATGGTCGCCGGCAGGGTGCCCGGCGAGTTGACCGTCATGATCGGCGGCCCTTCGAGGAACAAGGCGGAGGCTCCGGTCACGCCGGGGCCGTCCCACACGAGATTGCCGTCGTTGACCGCCGATGCGGCGCGCTGGCCGTTCGTCATCTCGTTCCAGTGCAGGCCGGTGGTCGTGTCCAGGATGAACCGTTCGTAGATATCGGGAAAGCCCAGGAACTCGGACCCGGTCGCTTCGTTGGTGAACGTGCTGAAGCCCAGGCCGTGGGCCATTTCGTGCAGCAGCACGGGCAGCAGGGCGATGTCCCCGCCGGCGTTGCCGTCGAAGCCGTAGTACCAGTTGGTGCCGGACAGGCAGGCGTTGTTGTTGTCGATGTCGACGTTGAAGAACGCGCGGATCTCGAAGGAACCCGGATCGAAATTCACGCCGGACCGCTTGTCGGCCAGGGCGCCGTGATACCAGGTGCCGGGGAATTCGGCGCCGATGAAATCACGGTTGATCACATTGGCTCCGGCGGCCCCGAGGACGGCGCCGCTGGCGTCGCAATCCAGGGGATCGAAGCTGGATTCCACTCGAATCTCGACGGTGCTCACGAGGAGTCCGCCCCAGATGTCGGCCGCCTGCTGGAAGAGGTTCAGGCGCTGGTCGCCGATCGTGGTGCCGGGGTTGCCGCCCACCGGTGTGGCGGGGGTCGTGTCGTTGAAACCTTCGCCGGGACCATCGACGTTGATGATCGTGATGGTCGCGCCCTGGGCGGCGCCGGCGAGCAGCAGGGCTGCGGCCAGGATCAGAAGATGCTTCTTCATGCTACCGCACCTCCCAGCCGTTGGCGTCCGTTTCGGGAGCGGTCTTGGTTGAGGGTGTGGCGTCGAGGAACTCCTGAGCCTCGTCGAGACTCTCGGCACAAAGGGTCTCCACCTTGCCGTCCGCGCCGATGCGGGCCACGCTGGCGTTCATGAAGCGACCGTCGAGGTGCACGCTGACGCTGCCGTCAGGGTGCCGGACTTCTTCGAGGCCCTCGGCCGAGCGGCTCAACATCTTCTCCAAGCCGACGGCGGCGGCTTTTTCGTCCCCGGCCAGGCCGGTGGCGCCGGCGCCGATGACCAGTTCGCCGGTCTCCGGATCGATGGCGGCACGCAGGGCGGCGGTGCCGGGAGCTTGGTGATCAGCGGGAATCGAGCGCTGTGCGGAATTGAAGGCGGCCAGGCCGGCAACGGCCAGGCCAAGGCACACCAAACCGAGGCGTACATAGGCACGTCGGGATTGCATCGGGGGGTTCCTTTCAGTGTCACCCTGGTGGGCGGGCGAGTTGGTGACAGTCCCTTGATATCGAGACCAGCAATCAATCTAAGGAAAATGCGGGGACCGGCAACCGTTTGTCATGTCCCTGCCGTCGAAGCGAGCGGGCCGCTGCCGGGCAGCGGCCCCGGGCACGTGGAATCGCCTATTTGACGAGCATCATCCGCTGGGTGGCCCTGAACTGCCCCGCCTCCAGCCGATAGAAATAGACGCCGGCGGAAGCGGGCCGGCCAATCTGATCCTGCCCTTGCCAGAACACCTCGTGCTCGCCGACGGCCAGCGTTTCATCCGCGATCAGCGTGCGCACCCGCCGACCCGACAGGTCGTAGACGGTCAGGCTGACCTTTTCCTGCCGATGAAGACTGAACTTGATCGCCGTCCGGGGGTTGAAGGGATTCGGCGCGACATGCAGCCCGGTGACGATCCGTGAGGCGGAATCCTCGGCCTTGTCCTTCTTGGGGGCCTTCTGCGGCGGAGCGAATCGCCAGACCTCGTCATCGACCCTGAGGTAGTTCTCGGGATCCTGGAAGTCGAAGGTCTCCCGGTCGCCTCCGAACGTGAAGATGGCCGGCTTCTGACCGACACCGCCACCGCTGGCCACCAGGGCGTCGAAGTCGTACTTGATGTCACCCGGTGACATGGCGTTCCAGGGCGAATCGCTCACCTGGGTCCAGGCCGCTCCGTCCTTGCTCACCCAGATATCCATGGGGTTGGACGGCAGGAACGGCTGGGTCGGATCGGGGCTCAGACCGAATCCACCGAACAGCACGAAATGGTTGTTCAGCACCAGGCACTGGTGCCCCGGCCGGGAAGACCAGTCCGCCTCGGCCGTCACCAGTTCCCAGTCGGCACCGTCGGCGGTGCGCCAGACGTCGTTGTAATACGGCGGACAGCGCAAGCCCGGCAGGCAGGTGAAACCGTCTTCACCCCCGACCAGGTAGAGGTGACCGCCCTTGACCACGGCGATGCCGCCGGCACGGGGTGCCCAGGGAGCCTGTTCGGTCATCAGTTCCCAGTTTTCCCCGTCGGTGGACTTCCAGACATCGTTGAAATAGACCCTGAGGGGGGGGCCGCCGATGATGGACGAATCGTCGTTGAAGGACCCACCCATGACGAAGATCGCGCCGTCGAACACCGCGGCGCTCAGACCGGCCCGGCCGGCCCAGGGGGCGTCATCGGTATGCTGCACCCAGGTCACGCCGTCCCGACTGCTCCAGACATCGCTGAAGAAATCGGACTGGGGCACCAGGGGCGGCCCGCCCGGGAACGGGTTGTCCACCAGCTTGAAGTTCTGCCCGCCGAGCACGAACATGCGCCCCTTCAGGGTGACGGCCTGGAAATAGGCGCGAGCGGGCCAGGTCTCCGGCAGGTCGGTCGCGAGGATCTGCCGCCAGGTACGGCCCTGATCGCTGCTCTTCCAGACGTCCGACCAGATCGTGCTGGCGCCCGGAACCGGCAGGATGGCCGGGTCGATCGGGGTACGCCCGCCCATGAGATAGAACTCGTTGCGCAATTCGACGACCTGGAGGCCGGCGCGCGGCGCCCAGCCGGGATCGTCGGTCAGCAGGGTCCAGTCGAACTCCTCGAAGCGTAAGCCTCCCCCGGCGATGGCCTGGCCGAAGCTGGACACCAGGAGAAGGACAACGATCAATAGTCCAAAGGGGGTGGGCGTGCGGCGTTTCATCATATCCCTCCAATAAAGCAACAGGCGATGGAAGCCCCCGTAGGGGCTTCCATCCAAACCTCATTTATGAATGGTGTATTATATCAAATTGAGACATGGAAATGTGTTTTTTGTCAGCATCGCATCAACACCGGTCATGGTGACGAGGCCACCACCGGCGCGAATTCGAAGCTGATGACCGTCACCGGCTCGGCGTCCGAGGTGGTCTCTTCGCTGTTACCGCCACCGACGCGCGCCATGACGGCGTTGAACAGATCGGTCACCACGTAGGCGCGATTTCCGGCAAAGAACAGGCCGTCCTCCACCGCGTCCGCGTCGGCCACCAGGTCGACCCGCTGCAGGTAACGGCCCACGGTGTCGTAGACGTCAAAGCTGGTGAACACACCGTCGGGTGTGCGCCAGCGGTAGGCACTGCTCTGCACCCAGAGGGTGCCGTCGTCCCGGAAGAAGATCTGCCCGATGGCCTGATGCTGATCGCTCACCTTGAAGGTGCTCCCCCGGTTCCAGCGCGTGAAGGCGTCGTACATCGTCTGAAACCGCTCCTTCTCCGCCGCGGTCCGCTTGACCGCCTGGTAACCGGGCCGCTCGATGATCCGGTCCACGGTACCGTCGGCGTTCCACACATGGATGCGGTAGTCGTCGAAGGAAAGCCCGGCCGCAACCCGGCCGTCCGGCGCGACGGCCCAGCGGCGCTGGAAGTCCACGTATTCCTCTTCGATGAACTCGTAGTCGCCGAACTGGGTTTCCTTCGAGGTTTCCTGGAAGGTGGCCAGCTCGTTGCCGGCCGCGTCGTAGGTCTTGAGGTAGGTGAACTGGAGCTGCTTGCCGTCTTCGCGCGTCCAGGCCGTACCGGCCAGGATCAGGTTGCCGCCGTGGCCGGCGCCGCGGGTCACCGACTGCCAGCCGCCGCCGTCACGGTAGGGCAGCGCGAAGGTCGTGCCCGGTTCCCCGTCGGGCGTGATCATCACGATCTTGCCCGGCCAGGCCTGGACCACGCCGATCTGACCGTCGGGTCCCCAGAACATGTCGGCACCGTTCTGGAATTCTCCCGGGCCTTCACCCTGCCGACCGATCGTCCGCAGCAGCTCGCCGTCGGGATCGAAGACGTGGATCTCCGACAGCTGGCCGTCCAGCAGGTAGATGTTGCCCGCATCGTCTTTCAGAAACTCGGCAATGGTTCCGAAGAAGACCTCTTCGTCGTCATCGCCCCCATGGCGCCACAGCTCGCGCAGATCCTGCTTGTTCACGCCATAGGCGGGAGTCTCGGGGTTCTTGACGACCGTCACGCCGTCGACATCGACCGTATCGCCCTCCCACCCCGCCAGGGCGACCGTGGCCATCATCAGCAACAGGGTCACGGACCCCCATCGTTTCAAAGATATCATGGTAGTTCCTTTGCTTATTACAGGGGCCGCGCGGCTACCTGCTGGTCACCGGAACGGCTTTTGTCGTCCGTTCCAAGTCCGGAGTCGTATCACAAGTTCCCCCAGAATAGGAATGGGGACCGGATTTCGCCTCTTTTTGACGGCCGGATGTCGGTACGATTCGATCGGGCGCAACCCGGCGGTGTCTGCTAACCTGTCCGCGGCCCCCGACCCGGATCCCAGGAGAATCAGCGTGAACATCCCGATTGAGCCCACTGCCAGCTGCGCACAGACCCTGGACCGTAACGATCCTTTGGCGCCCTTTCGTGACCGTTTTCATCTGCTGCCCGACACGATCTACATGGATGGAAACTCGCTGGGCCTCCTGTCGAAAGAAGCCGAAGCGTCGCTCCTGGCCACCCTCGAGACCTGGAAGAAACGAGGCGTCAACGGATGGTTCGAAGGCGACGGGGCCTGGCTGGATTCGGCCGGACAGATCGGCGGCCTGTCCGCCGGCATGATGGGCGCCGCACCCGACCAGGTGGTCCATTCCGCAACCGTCACGGTCAACATCCACGCCCTGCTGGCCAGCTTCTACCAGCCCCGGGACCGGCGGGTGAAGATCCTGGCCGATGAGTTGAACTTCCCCACGGACATCTACGCGTTGAAAGGACAGCTGGCAATCCGCGGACGCAGCGTTGCCGAGGATCTCGTGTTCGCGCCCTCGACCGACGGGCGCACGCTCGACGAGGACACGATCGCCGCGATGTTCACCGACGAGATCGCCGTGGCGTGGCTGCCCTCGGTGCTGTACCGCAGCGGGCAGCTCCTGGACATGGCGTACCTTACCCGGCAGGCCCACGCCCGCGGCATCCTCATCGGGTTCGACTGCTGTCATTCGGCAGGCATCGTTCCCCATGAACTCGACCGCTGGGGCGTGGATTTCGCGGTGTGGTGCGGTTACAAGTACCTCAACTCCGGTCCCGGCGGTTCGGCGTTCCTGTACGTCAACCGGCGGCATTTTGCCAGGGAGCCCGTCCTGACCGGCTGGTTCGGCAACCGCCGCGAAACGATGTTCGACATGTCGCACGAGTTTGAAGCGGGGTCCGGCGCCGGCAGGTGGCAGATATCGTCGCCCGGCATCCTGGGTTCGTCCACGCTGCGCGGATCCCTGGCGCTGATCAACGAGGCGGGCATCGACAACATTCGCGCCAAGTCGCTGGCGATGACGGGCTACCTGATGGCTCTGCTGGACGAACATCTGGCCGGTCCGCCCTATGACTTCAAGGTGGGTACGCCCCGCGAGGCGCGGCGGCGCGGCGGTCATGTCGCCGTCGAACGCGCCGTGGCCGCCGGCGGGGTCTGCGACGCCCTGATCGCACGGGGCGTGGTGCCCGACTTCCGTCCCCCCAACGTGATCCGTATCTGTCCCTCGCCGCTCTACGGTACCTTCGACGAGATCTGGCAGACCGTCACGCACCTGAAGGCCATCATCGCCGGCGGCGAACACCTGGCCGCCCGCTGACTCCCGCAATGGACAAAAAAAAGCGCCCGCCATCGGTGGCGGGCGCTTGGCGGCACCTGGGCCGCTGATCGACTAGTTCGAGCTGTCGGCGTTGTCCGCTTCAGCGCTGGCGACCTTGGTGGCGTCCACCGTCTCGGCATCCGCACCGTCGACGGCCTTGCCGGAGCAGGCGGCCTTGGCGGCGGCGGAGCAGGACGAAGCGGCGTCGGCAACCTTCGCGGTGGCGGAGCAGGACGCACCCTCGGCGACCTTCGCGTCGGCGAAGCTGGCCTCGGCAGCGGTCGCGGCCTTGTCACAGCAACCCGCCATGGCGGCGGAGGTGGCGCAGGCAGCCTTCATGGCTTCGGTACACTCACCGGCGGCCACAGCGGTCTGGGCCGTGGCGGACTTGTCACAGCCGCCCGCAGCGGACGCGACCTTGGCTTCGGCGGACTTGTCACAGCCGCCCGCGGCGGACGCGACCTTGGCTTCGGCGGCCTTGCTGCAGGACGCACCGTCGGCAGCGGCCAGTTCAACCTTCGCGGCCTTCTCGCAGGACTTGGCCGAAGCGGCCTTGGCCTTCTGACCGCAGTTGTCGCCGGCCATCACCTGGACGGCTCCGAAGGCGACGACGGCCAGGATGAGCAGCATGCTCATGATCTTGGTTGTCTTGTTCATTTTATGGGTCCTTACCGTTGGGGTTTTCGGGGCTCGTCAGTACAGGATAGTAGCAAATGTAAAACACTCGCCACCAAAAGTTCCGACAATTTTTATCTTCTATTAATCTTCTGGGCGATAATAACTTATCATGTTCATGAAGCCCGTCCCGAATCCGGCCCCCCGGCAGGTCCTTTCCCTGCGGGCTGGCGCCCCGGAGCACTTGCCGTTAGGTATGTTCCGCATCCGGCGACCGGGACGCCGCACATCACCCGTCACCTGCGACGGACCAACAGGGAGACAGGAAATGGCGCCAGACAGGAAATACCTCATCGTCGGCGGCGGCTCGGGCATCGGTCTGGCCACCGTCCGCCGGCTGCTCGAAGCTTCGGCCGAGGTCGTGGTCGCCTCGCGGACCGCGGAGTTCCTCGGCGAGGTACCCGCCGCGCGTCATGTGGCCTTCGACGCCGCGGCCGACACTTTCGATCCCGCCGAGCTGCCCGCCCACCTCGACGGCCTGGTGTACTGCCCCGGCACCATCAATCTGCGGCCCTTTGCCCGGTTGTCTACCGAGGAATTCCTGCACGATTTCAACATCAACCTGCTCGGTGCCGTGCGGGTCATCCAGGCGGCTCTGCCGGTGTTGAAGAAGGCCCCGGAAGGGGCGTCCATCGTGCTGTTCAGCACCGTCGCCGTGCAGACCGGCATGTCGTTTCACGCTTCGGTCGCCAGCGCCAAGGGCGCGGTCGAAGGACTGACCCGTTCCCTGGCGGCGGAGCTTGCCCCCGGAATCCGGGTCAACGCGATCGCCCCCTCCCTGACCGACACGCCGTTGGCCGCAGCTCTTCTGGCCAACGAAGCCAAGCGGGAGGCCGGCGCCAAACGGCATCCCCTGCAGGCGGTCGGCGATCCCGACCAGGTGGCCGCCTTCGTCTGCACGCTGCTGGGCCCGGCGGGACGCTGGGTCACCGGTCAGATCCTCCACATCGACGGCGGCATGTCCGCCGTGCGGCTGTTCGGGCGGTGATGCGGCGGCAACTAGATACGGAATTGCTCCCGATTTATTCTTGATCCAGTCCAGGTGTCATGGTAGTGGTGGGCGCGATTAGGTTCTGCCAACCAGTTCTCGAGCTTAGAAGGAGCTTTCATGAAACGCTTTGCTTTTGTTGTCCTTGTCCTGTGTCTGTCCGCCTCCACCGCTTCGGCTGCCAATTTCGGCGTCCGCGGCGGTCTCTCGGTGAATCCGGATCAGTTTCACGTTGGCGGGCACGTCGATGTCGGCACCATTTTCGAGCCGATCCGCTTCGTGCCGAACGTGGAGATCGGTTTCGGCGACAACCTCACCCTGGTTGCCATCAACGGCGACTTCCTGTTCGACATCCCCGAGGCGCCCTTCTATGTCGGCGGCGAAATCGGCGTAAACATCGTCAGCTACGACAACGACCTGGTCGACGGTTCGAATTCCGAGGTCGGCCTCAGCGTGATGGGCGGCTGGCATTTCAGCGGCCCCTGGCTCCTCGAAGCCAAACTGGGCCTGGTGGATTCGCCCGACTTCAAGGCGACCGTGGGTTACACGTTCTTCTAGAGGCAACGCTGAATCGAACAAGCGGCGGAAGGCAGGGCCTTCCGCCGCTTTGTCGTTACGGGAATGGCGTCGAATGCGCGATCGCGTGGAATGTGCTAGATTCCTGAAGTTCGCTCCCGCAGCGACCCGACGAAAATTCCCAATCTTGCGAAAGGTTTCCAGCCATGAACCCAAGGGTTCTGATTACGGCCTGCAGTTTGATTCTGGCGTGCGCCGGTCCAGCCGCCGCCCAGCCGCCCCAGCAGCCGGTCCTTGCGGCCAATCCCGACAGCGCCTTGTCCGCTGCCATCGACGCCCTGCCGGGCGAACGGCTGTTTCTGGGGGATGCCGTGGCCAACGCCTCGGTCCAGGCGACAGGCGCGCGGGTCGCCGAGGCCCAGCTGGACGCCGCCGAAAACGCCGTCCGGCGCGAAAAAGGCATCTTCGACCCCGAGCTCTTCGGGACCGCCGACTGGGGCGGAGCTGACACACCCTCCTCCAGTCCTTTCGCCGGCGCCGATGTGCTGAAGACCGAGACCGTCGATTTCGAGGCCGGAGCCCGCATTACGACCCGCTTGGGCACCGAACTGACCGCGTCGATGAACTCCTTGCGCACGACGACCAACTCGGAGTTCGCCGCCTTGCTGCCCGAATACCAGTCCTTCGGCGCTCTGACCCTGCGCCAGCCGCTGCTCAAGGGGTTCGGCCCTTCGGCCCGCAGCGATCTGGACTTTGCCGAGAGCAACCGGGAAGGCGCCAGCGCCCGCTACGACGGCAGCCTGCTGGCGGTCCGCACCGAGGTCGAGACCATCTACTGGGAACTCTACGCCGCCGAGCGCAACCACGCGGTCACCAAGCTGATCCGCGACCGGGCCGCCGCGTTTCTCGACGACACCCGCCTGCGGGCCAAGGCCGGCATGATCGGACCCAGCCAGGTGGCCAACGCGGAGTTTTTCCTGACCGAGGCCGAGCAGGCCGTTCTCGACACCGAAGAGCAGATGGA
>Ga0316201_10001032_pt1 | contig 17880 bp, 12 predicted proteins | sample CS6wburrow_MG_FD_204516 | JGI IMG/M metagenome (GOLD analysis project Ga0316201, IMG submission 204516) | Coastal sediment microbial communities from Delaware Bay, Delaware, United States - CS-6 worm burrow | ecosystem: Environmental > Aquatic > Marine > Coastal > Sediment | place: USA... | reverse complement strand
GGAAATTGTCCGAAGGTCAGGTTCTGCAGGTGATGCTTGATGTACTCACTGGCGGTCTGGGCTTCAGCCGACATTATCAACTCTCATGGTTATTCATTATTATATGAATCCCGATTCCTGCGTGCGCTAATGGCAGCCAGCAGGGCGGGCAGCATGTGTACCAAAAAATAAGCAGCCAGCAGGGCTGCTGCGTTGATCGGCTTCAGCAGTATAAATACTGCAACGAACAATGAACCGGTCAAAATTAATTTGTTTATCTCGGCCGAGTAGAAACTGCGTAATACCTGGGCCGGTTGTTTGCCTTTGGCGGTAAACACCTTGAGTGCAAACCAGCCATTTGCCAGCGCTGCTATCAGGCCGCCGATCAGGGCGGAATAGGCCGCTGTCAGATCATACAGCAACATCAGGGCTGCAAGCACAACGCTGGTGATTAACTGCGCTATAACGAAACCTGAAGCCTGTTTCGATTCCCTGGCGGCGAGCTGGTTTATCCTTGCCTCGTCCACTCAGATGGCCTCGAAATTCCTCAGCGCAACATGATGACAAACGCGCGAGATTATAAGGAGTGGGTGAAATTTGGTCAAGGCTTGTATGTCACTATAAGGAATATCTATGTGTGCTATAAGCCAGGCTGACACTGATTTGCCGGCTACTGTATTCTGCTCAGTATGCCTTCCAGCGCATCCAGGCTGCTGTAATGGATCTCGAGCACGCCCTTGTTTTTGCCCTGCTGGCGCAGGCTGACCTGGGCACCGAGTTTTTCACCAAGCTCGGTTTCCAGCCGGGTGATATCAGCGTCTTTCTTCTGTGTTTTCGGTTTTGCCGGCGGATTCAGCGTGCGTTTGACCAGCGCCTCGGTTTCGCGCACCGACATGCCGCGCCGGGCGACATCTTTTGCCAGCCGGCTCTGGACCATGCCATTCACTCCAAGCAGGGCGCGGGCGTGGCCCATTTCAATTGCGCGCGTTGCCAGCAGGTCTTTGACATCGCTGTTCAGGTCCTGCAGGCGCAACAGGTTGCTCACACTCGCCCGCGAACGCGCCACGGTGTCGGCGACCTGCTGGTGGGTCATATCGAATTCTTTGATCAGCCTGTGCAGCGCGGTGGATTCTTCCAGCGGGTTGAGATTTTCACGCTGAATGTTTTCGATCAGCGACACCGCCGCCGCGGTCTGGTCGTCAAAATGCTTGACCACCGCCGGTATCCGGTCGAGCCCGGCCAGCTGGGTGGCACGCCAGCGGCGCTCACCGGCGACGATTTCAAAACGATTGTCCGCTGCCGCGCGCACCACGATGGGCTGGACCACACCCTGGGCTGAAATCGAATCCGCCAGCTCCTGCAGTGATTCCTGGTCAAAATGCACCCGTGGCTGCCACGGGCCGCGCTGGATCAGGTCGACATCCAGCTCACGCAGTTCATCTTCGTGTTGCGCCGTGGTCATCACCTGCACGGTGTCGCTACCACCGAGCAGTGCATTCAGGCCCCGGCCCAGTCCGCGTTTTTTTGGTGTTGCCATAATAGTATGTCCGCTGGTCAGGCCGGTATGCTGGTCGATGAATGTCGGTAGTTACGACGCAGCATTTCGCCGGCGAGTGATAAATACGCGAGCGCGCCGCTGGAGGTCTTTTCATACAGCAGGGCCGGCAGGCCGTGGCTCGGGGCTTCGGCAAGGCGCACATTGCGCGGCACGATAGTGCGATAGACCTTGTCACCAAAATGTTCAATCAGCTGGGCAGATACATCATTCGACAGGGTATTGCGCGGATCGAACATGGTGCGCAACAGGCCTTCAACCTTGAGATGCGGGTTCACCGATGACTGCACCTGGCTGATAGTATCCATCAGCGCGGTCAGGCCTTCCAGCGCGTAGTACTCGCATTGCATGGGAATGATCACACCGTCTGACGCCACCAGGGCATTCAGTGTCAGCATGTTCAGTGCCGGCGGGCAATCGATCAGCACGTAGTCGTAATTGTGCTTGATGGGGTCGATGGCGTCCTTCAGGGTATTTTGTGCATTGTCGGTACGCATCAGGCTGACTTCTGCCGCGGTCATGTCGGCATTTGACGGCAACAGGTCGATGCCGATATTGTCCAGCGTCATCACGCATTGTCTGACATCAAAGCCCGACAGCAGCACATCGCAGAAGGTATGTTCCAGCGCATTCTTGTCCACGCCCACGCCCATGGTGGCATTGCCCTGTGGATCGAGATCGATCAGCAGCACCTTGCGTCGGGTCGCGGCCAGTGATGCGGCAAGATTGACGCTGGTGGTGGTTTTGCCCACGCCGCCTTTCTGATTCGCCAATGCTAAAACTTGCACCATAAGATTAATGTGTCTGTGTGATTTCGAGTAAGTGTCTTTCAGCCGCAAGGCCGGGTACATATAATGTGTGTGACCGCTTTACCTGGTATCCCGCTGCGCTCAATGCTTCATCGCGCTTGCCCTGCATCACCAGAATCCGGGTGTTTGCATGGTGCAGATGCCGCGTACTCGCGACAATGATGTCGCTGGCCGCCCAGGCGCGCGCAATCACGAGGTCAAAGTATATCGCACGGCCATCTTTTGTGGGCCGGTATTCTTCGATACGCCGGTTCACCACTTCGACATTATCCAGCCCCAGCACCAGTTTTGCCTGGGTCAGAAACCGGGTTTTTTTGCCACTGCAGTCATTCAGCACGATACGCATTTCGGGCCGGCACAGCGCCAGCGGTATCCCCGGCAGGCCGGCACCCGTGCCGACATCGATCATCGATTGCGCTGCGCCCAGGTGAGGCAACACCGCCAGCGAGTCAAGCAAATGCTTGCTCACCATTTCGGCAGGATCGCGAATGGCGGTGAGATTGTATGCCCTGTTCCAGTGAATCAGCAGGCCGATGTAGTCGATGAGTTTTTCCGGTACGCTGGCCGGCAGGCCCAGGCCCAGGGAGGTGATGCCGGTATTGAGTTCATCGAGCAGCTGCCGTGTCATAGGCCTATTCTCGCATGCTACGCAGCACCGGGCTTAATCCTTAACTGATCAGAATTGCGTCAATACCTGGATTTCCAGTCCTGGTGCCAGCGGATGACTTCATTGCCCGGCATCGGCCGGCCGATGAAGTAGCCCTGCGCCGAGGTGCAGCCCAGTTCTGCTACCAGCTCGATGCCGGCTTCATTCTCGATGCCTTCAGCAACAATAGTCATGTTCAGCTTTTGAGCAAGCTCTACACTGGATTGCAAAATCGCACGTGCCGCCTTGTTGTGCTGGGCACCGTTTACAAATGAGCGATCTATTTTGAGTTCTTTGAAAGGCACGCGCTGCAATTGTTCCATCGATGAATAGCCGGTACCGAAATCATCGATCGACAGACCGATGCCCTTCAGGCTAAGCCGGGTGAGGATATCGAGCGCCGAAGTTATATCCTGCATCAACCGGCTTTCGGTGATTTCGAGCATGATTTTTGAAACATCCAGCTGGTGTTGTTGTGCACAGCTCACAATGTATTCCGGCAAATCTAGACGATCGAGTGAATCGACGGATATATTGACGCTGAGATTGATATCGAGGCCCTGTTCACGCCAGTGCGAACATTGCGCCATGGAATCTGACAGAATCACATCGGTCATATGGTTAATCAGGTTGTGCTCTTCGGCGACCGGGATAAACACATCGGGCGGTATCATACCGTGTTGCGGATGGCTCCAGCGCGCGAGTGCCTCTACACCCGAGAGCTGCATGCTGGCGATATCAATCTGCGGCTGGTAGTACACCATGAACTCACCGTTCTCGATACCATTTCTGAGGTCATTTTCAGTGATTGATATCTTGTCTTTGTGCGGCCGCGTCGCCTGTTCTGTACCCACCTGTAACAACAGGTCAGTCAGCGGCGGAATAGTAACGGGTTTTTCCAGCGCGCCCAGAATATTCAGTTTGCGGTCACGCGCAATATTTTCCGCCGAGCGCAACAGCCGGGTGTCTTCTGCACTGATCAGAATAATATTGCCCAGGTAGGCCTGTTCAGAAAGATGGCGCAAAAATTCAACGCCATCCATGCCGGGCATGTTGAGGTCGAGCAATAAAACAGATGGCGGCGCGGTCGCGTTTTTCATATAGGATAAAGCATCCTCGCCAGAGGATGCCGTGATAACGTTATTGATCCCGAGGTTATTCAGGTGCGCGGTGATCAGGTCGAGTACAAACCGGTCATCATCGACAATCAAAACATCTTCAAAATTGAACTCGGCTTTTTCCGTTTCCTGTTCTGTCAGCTGCGCCTGTATATAGTCTTCGACGGCAACCATCGCAGTATCAAATTCGGGTATGGCTTTATCGAGCTGCGCCCAGTTCTGTTTTTTTGAAGCCGACTCGACCTTCTGGCACAAATTCGACAGCCTGTCTGCGCCAATGGCACGCGCGGATGATTTTAGTTTGTGGCAGGCGTCTTCGATCCCGCTGCAATTTCGATCTTCATACGCCTGGTGAATAAACGCTATCGTTTCGGGCGCAGTATTCAGAAACAGTTTGAAAAAGCGCCGGTGCTTGTCCGGGTCGGGCCCGACGTAGCGTATCAGCAACTCGGTATTAATGGCCGGTAATAGCGTGGCCTGGTTCGATATTGCCTCTGCTTCTGCATGTGCCGGCCTGGCATGGCCAGTTTTGTATTCCGAGGGCGCATCAGCTGCCTGCGCCTCGCGTGGTAACCACTGGTCAAGCTTGGCTTTGAGTTCATCTATATTGACCGGCTTCGACAGGCAGTCATTCATGCCGCTCTCTATACAACGCGTTGCTTCATCTGCAGATGCATTTGCGGTAATGGCAACAATATGAATGCGCCTGATACGATTATTGGTAGACGCTCTTATTGCCTGCGCCAGCTGGTAGCCATCCATTTCCGGCATATGAATGTCAGTCAGTACCAGGTCGTAATTATGTGTCTGTAGATTTTTTATGGCCTCGGCGCCATTGGTTACTACGTCCGAAGTAAAGCCCAGCACCTCGAGTTGTAGCGCGATTAGCTCCTGGTTGGTGATATTATCTTCTGCCACCAGGATGTGTTGTTGCCTGTTAAGCACATCATTGTTCTGCCGGGTATTACTGGCTTCGCTGCTGTTTACTTCGACCATGGCTTCAGCGACCGGCAATTCAATCATGAATGTCGAGCCTTTGCCCTGCTCACTTTCAACACTAATACTGCCACCCATCAGCTCAACCAGTTTGCGTGTAATCACCAGGCCGATACCGGTACCTTCTATCTCACCCTGTTGTGCACCCAGCCGGTTGAAGGGCTGGAACAAGGTTTCCATGTCTTTGTTACTGATGCCGCGCCCGCTATCTGTAAAACAGATTTGATGGAACCCGGGCCTGGTCACCTGGCACCAGACATTCACCGATCCATTTTTTTTGTTGTACTTGATTGCGTTACTGAGCAGGTTGAGAATCACCTGCATGAGCCGGGTAATGTCTGCGCGCACCCATATCTCCTGGTTGCAATCTAGCTGCACGTCTTTAGTGTCGTAACTCAGGCTGATGTTATTTTTTTCTGCCAGCGGCCTGATCAACCTGAAACTATCCACCAGCACCGGGCACAGCCTGACCGGTTCGATTACAAGATCGATATGGCCGGCTTCGATTTTAGCGTGGTCCAGCACGTCATTAATTAATTCAAGCAGCAGGCTGCCCGCGTTATAAATAACTTTCGCGTGCTTCTGTTGTGCGCCGGTTAAGCCCTTGTCTAATTGCAACAAATGAGCAAAGCCCATGATGGCATTTAACGGCGTGCGCAATTCATGGCTCATGCTGGATAAAAATTCAGACTTGGTGCGGTTTGCCTGTTCAGCTTCATCCCTGGCATCAATCAGCGCGATTTCCATCGAGTCGCGCAGGGCCTCGGCCTTCTCCGCTTCGAGCAGGTTAGTGCAGGTAGATAACAATGGTTGCAGCAACTTAATCACGCCGGTGTTATAGCCCTCGGCGCGATTAGCAATGCCAACCAGGCCGGTTAGCCTGTCACCGAGCTTGAGGGGTATACCCATGAAAGATTCCAGTGTCGGATGGCCCGGGGGCAGGCCACCCGATCTCGGATCATTGACAGGATCGTTCGAAATAACTGTTTCGCCACTGGTAATAACCGCGCCCAGTAAATTATCGAGTTGCTTGAATTCGAGCCCGGTCGGGGATTCTTCCTCATATAGCTGCCGCATTTCGCTGTTCCATGCGATGTTGGTGATATGGCGCGTGCGCAAGTACGGCGGCTCATCAACCGGGTATATCACCTCACTGATCAGGCCGAATTCACTTTCGGTAATATCGAGGACACCATTGAGCAATTGCTCGAACACTTTTCGCCTGTCCTGGCCCGAGATGAATTCATCCTGCACTTTGTAAATATGCTCTAGCAGGGTTCGTTGAATATAATTCTCGATTTCCGAATTTTTTCGCTCTGAAATATCACGCACAATTGCTACAAAGCGTGGCGAGGTATTAGCAGGTGCAATATATTGAAGATGAACTTCGACCGGCTTTTGTTCACCGTTTTTGCGTAGATGCATGGTCTCGAAGTTCAACGAGTCGCCGGGACTGGTCTCCAGAGTTGACAACAGCTGCCTGAAGGTTTTCTCGGTAAACTCCGGCTTGATGTCTACCGGTGTCATTTGCATCAGTTCTTCTTCGGTGTACCCGGTATCATCGATTGCGCTTTTGTTTACATAGAAAAACCTTAGCGTGTCAGGATCAAACATAAATATGTTTTCCGAGATTTCGCCCAGCGACTGCTTGAACCGGTTCAGGTCATCCTGTATTTCCTTGAGATCGGTAATATCAGTGATAGCGCCGGAAACCCGGTAGGGCTTGCCGGTTTTATCGCGCAGTGCGCTGCCCCTGCCACGAAACCAGCGGTATTCACCGCTATTGTTACGCAGTCGAAACTCTACATCATATGGTTTATTTGCATCTTCGAGATGGGCATTAATGGAATCCTCGGCACGTTGCCGGTCATCGGGATGCAGGTGCGATAACCAGAAATCATATCCCTGCTTGAGATCTTTGCTTTCATACCCCAGTAATTTCATGTACTGCGGTGAACGGTATACTTTATTGCTGACCAGGTCCCAGTCCCATAGACCGTCGTTTGCACCGGCCACTGCAAGTTCATAGCGCTTTTCAGATTCTTTAAGATACTGTTCAGCCTTGTTGCGTCGGCAGTTGTTCATCACCATGGCGATATGGCCGGCCATTGAATGCGCAAAACTCAGGTCTTCCATCTGCCATTTTCTTTTTTCGCCCACCTGTTCATGGCATATAACACCAATACTTTCGCCATCAAGCATGATGGGGGCACCGAGTAAGGCAGTGATATTGTTTGGTTTCAGGTAGTCTTTTGCGAGTTCTTTCGTCCGTGAATCGGTGTAGACATTTTCTACGCTTAGCGCTTTATGCTCGGCAAGGGCTTCAAAATAATTCGGGTAATCACTTGCACATAGAACCTCGCAATCCACCGCTTTTTCATTGGTGTAGAGGCTGGCGCAATGCAGCTGCTGACGTGCATCATCGAACAACCAGATGCCAACCCGGGACACTGCCAGCGCGCGGCTGGCCGCAGAAGTGATATCACCAAATATCTGATCCATATCGCAGGGCTGCGCCTCACCATGGTCATTGATACTGGTTAGCACACTGTGCTGGCGGGAAATACGCTCGGCATTGTTTTCTATTTGCCGATAGGCGGGGGCCGTCGCCCTGATGAAAACAAAAGCCGAGACGAATACAAAAACGACGGCAATCACACCCGCTATCAGCACAATAACCAGGTAGGGCGTAACGATGTCTTCAATAGCCACTTTGCAAACCATGCCTAGCTGGTACTCGGGCAAATACCTGTACGCTGCCAGCACATAAATATCGCGATAATCGCGCTGCATACGCGTACCCGATTCACCCAAAAGCGCAAGCCGCATGGCGGTGGCACGTTTGTGGTTAAAACCAATTGCATGTTGCTCAGCGGGTTGATGCAAAGTTGCATTGGAATACAGGTGGATTATCTGGTCGCCTTCGCGGCGGGCTAGCGCAAACTCGCTGGCAATGCCGGTATGCTGCCTGTGCGTATCGGCCTGCCGTAGCTGATCGATGGCCAGGCGAATCAACGCATCATTAGACATATTCCCGCCCAGGCGCTGATCAATCGAACGCAGGTTGTTTAGCCAGCGCGCCTGGCTATCCAGCTGGTTGGTCAGAATCGTCCGGTGTTGCTGGATGGATACGGTATAGAGCGCAAATACAATGATTAAAATCGCGACGACAGCCAGCACTGACAGCACCCCTGTCAGTCTCATCAGGCTTTTGTTTTTGATTATTTCAAGGAATTTCATAATTTCCGGCAGGTGGGCCTGTCTTCAGCGCAGACAAAACGGAGCGATACCCGCCTGTTTTGCATCACAGCAAACAAGTCCCGAGCCGCACTGTCCTGAGCGTATCGCAGAACACTTACACACTAATATGGTCGGTTTGAATCGCAAAAACTATACCTGTAACGATTGTTTACCCTGATTCTGGCAGATTTCATAGACCTGGGAATCCAAACCATGCCTGGCTGATTGATTGATAGCTAACATACTTAATTTAGCAGTGAATAAGGCACCCTGCCTGTGATAGTGCTGTAAGCAGATTCAGCCGGACGACTTTTTGAGATGCACCATGAGAAGGGATATGGCGGCGGGCGTGACCCCGGGGATGCGCGACGCCTGGCCGATGGTTTCAGGCTTATGTGCATTGAGTTTCTGGCACACTTCTGCCGACAGCCCGCGGACCTGCTGGTAGTCGCTTATTTTTGCAATCGACGTGCATTCGTGGCGTTTGGCTTTTTCGATCTCGTTTAACTGGCGATCCAGGTAGCCTTCATATTTTGCCTGTATCTCCACCTGCTCGGCGACCTGTGGAGCGAGTGGCGCTGGCGTGCCGATGATCGCGGTGAGCTGGGCATAATCGATTTGTGGGCGACGCAATAACTCGCTGGCGCGAAAATCACGTGCCAGCGGTTTTTCAAGCAGCCTGGAAATAGCACGGCCCGGGTCAGAATTCGGCTGGACAGTGAGACTGGCCAGCCGCTGTTGTTCTGTCACGATGGCCTCACGCTTGCGCTCATAACTGCGCCAGTGCTCATCGTTCACCAGGCCCAGCTGACGCGCGATCTCGGTCAGGCGTAGATCAGCATTGTCTTCGCGTAACAACAGGCGGTACTCCGCGCGCGAGGTAAACATGCGATAGGGTTCTGCCGTACCCATGGTCACCAGGTCATCGACCAGTACGCCGATATACGCCTGGTCACGCATGGGTGTCCACGCGTCTTGTTGTTGCACCTGCCGGGTGGCATTGATGCCGGCGAGCAGACCCTGCGCGGCCGCTTCTTCATATCCGGTGGTGCCGTTGATCTGGCCGGCAAAATACAGGCCGTTGATAAATTTTGTTTCCAGCGAGGCTTTTAGATCCCGCGGATCAAAATAATCATATTCAATCGCATACCCGGGCCGGGTGATATGCGCGTTTTCAAACCCCTTGATTGTGCGTACAAATTCAAACTGTACGTCGAACGGCAGGCTGGTGGATATACCGTTGGGATACACTTCGTGGGTGTGCAGCCCTTCCGGTTCAATAAATATCTGGTGCGCGGTTTTATCGGCAAAGCGCACGATTTTGTCTTCGATCGAGGGGCAGTAACGCGGGCCAACGCCTTCGATTTCGCCGCTGTACATTGGCGAGCGATGCAGGCTGTTGCGCAGCAGTTCGTGGCCGCGCGCGTTGGTGTGCGTAATGTGGCAGTCGAGCTGCTCGGGATGTTGATTCACCGAGCCGGTAAAGGAGAACACCGGCAACGGCGTGTCCCCCGGCTGTGACTTCAGTTCCGAATAATCAATCGTGCGCCCGTCGATACGTGGCGGAGTACCGGTTTTCAGTCGACCGACGCGAAATGGCAGATCGCGCAAACGTTGTGCGAGCGCAATCGATGGCGGATCACCGGCGCGGCCACCCGAGTAATTGCTTTCACCAATGTGGATCTTACCGCCAAGAAACGTGCCCACGGTGAGCACCACGGCTTTTGCAGTAAACCGCAGGCCCATCTGCGTGACCACGCCGGTAACACGCTCACCCTCGCAGGTGCTTTCCACCACGATGTCATCCACCGCCTGCTGGAATAGCGAAAGATTGGGCTGGTTTTCCAGCGCCTCGCGCACCGCGGCTTTATACAGCACGCGGTCGGCCTGGGCGCGGGTGGCGCGAACCGCCGGCCCCTTGCTGCGATTGAGTATGCGGAACTGGATGCCACCACGGTCAGCAGCTTTGGCCATCACCCCGCCCATGGCGTCGATTTCTTTCACCAGGTGGCCCTTGCCGATACCGCCAATGGCCGGGTTACAGCTCATCTGGCCGAGGGTTTCGATGTTGTGCGTCAGCAGCAGGGTTTTTGCACCCATGCGCGCGGCCGCAAGCGCAGCCTCGGTGCCGGCGTGGCCGCCACCGATGACAATGACATCAAAAGATTCGCTGTAAAACATGAACGCTCCGGGTTGAGCTGCGAATTATATGCCATATCAAAGTGTTGGGTGAATACCACCTGTGGTCGAGGTTGTTATGTAGCGGTGGCAGCTGCTAGTCTGCGCGGCATGAAGCCACACGTCCTGGTTGTCTCGATTCTGCTGTTCAGTACCGCCTGCCCGGCAGCGCCCGAGCAACCCGCGCACCATACTGACCAGGGATTTATAAATCCCTACAGCCAGCGCGATAAGCCTAAAACGTTTTTTACCTATCTGAAAATGCGTTATTTCAGTGATGATGTTTTCGCCGATCACGCGCCAGACGCCGCTGCCATGCCGGTTGCCGAACAGGCCGTCGAGCACATGCTGGCGCCGCTCGAAGCACCCAAAATCACCTGGCTGGGGCACTCCAGCTTCCTGATTCAGTATCGCGGGGTAAACATCCTGACCGATCCGATACTGTCAGACCGCGCCTCACCGGTGTTTTTTGCCGGGCCGGCTCGGCTGGTGGCAAAGCCGATTTCGCTTTCCGAGTTGCCCACTATCGACTTCGTGCTGATTTCACACAATCATTACGATCATCTCGATCAGTTCACGATTGAATACCTGGGCAACGTACCCGAATACCTGGTGCCCTTGCGGCTGAAGACCTGGTTTGAGGATATCGGTATCGACGGCGATCGGGTCCACGAATTCGACTGGTGGGATGAACGCACACTGGCGGGGATCCGCTTTATTGCCACCCCCGCGCAGCACTGGTCCGGGCGCGGGCCGGGTGATCGCTATGCCACCCTGTGGGCCAGCTGGCGCATCGAGTTCGGTGACTTTAGCACCTGGTTCGCCGGAGATACCGGCTACAACGAGGTTCAATTCAAACAGGTCTATCAGCGCTATGGCGCCGTCGATGTCGCGCTCATTCCCATCGGATCCTATGCGCCACGCTGGTTTATGCAGGCCACCCACGTGAATCCGGCAGAAGCCATCTGGATCCATAATGATTTGAAAGCAGGACTGTCGATCGGCATGCACTGGGGCACCTTCCAGTTATCCGCCGAACCTTTTTTCGAACCAGAACAGAAACTCAATGCGCTGGTCGCCGCTGGCGCGCTCGACCAGGGCCAATTTATCACGCTCAAAATCGGTGAAACCCGGGCACTAACATCGCTCGATCAGCACGGGGAAAAAACCTCAGCAGCGGGTAGTGATATGTATCAAATATTACCTTTGCATATTAGCAATCAATAATTTATTTATATAAGCTTCAGTATTACTAATTGGTCAGCCGCCGGTTTTTTGGGCTAAATGGCCGCCACCCGGAAGTCCGAACAGGAAAACATGATGTCCAGACCCTTGCATGACCCCTTATCCAAAGCGACCGATAAAGCCAGTCGCATCGAGGTCAAGAACACCACCTGTTATATGTGTGCCTGTCGTTGCGGCATACGGGTGACACTGCGCGATGGCGAGGTGCGTTATATCGAGGGCAATCCCGATCACCCGCTGAATAAGGGTGTGATTTGCGCCAAGGGTGCGTCCGGCATCATGAAGCAATATTCACCCGCACGCCTGACCCAGCCGCTGATGCGCAAGGCCGGCAGTGAGCGTGGTGAAGGCAAGTTTGAAGTGGTGAGCTGGGAAAAAACCTTCAGCCTGCTGGAAGAGCGCCTCGCCAATATTCGCCACACCGATCCGAAAAAATTTGCCCTGTTCACCGGCCGCGACCAGATGCAGGCGCTGACCGGGCTGTTTGCCAAGCAGTTCGGCACGCCGAATTATTCCGCCCACGGCGGATTTTGCTCGGTCAACATGGCCGCGGGCATGATCTACAGCATCGGCGGTTCGTTCTGGGAATTTGGTGGCCCCGACCTGGAGCGCGCCAAACTGTTCGTTATGATCGGCACCGCCGAAGACCATCATTCCAACCCGATGAAGATCGAGCTGTCGAAATTCAAGCGTCAGGGCGGCAAGTTCATCGCCATCAACCCGGTGCGCAGCGGCTATGCGGCGATTGCCGATGAATGGATCCCGATCAAACCCGGCACCGATGGCGCGCTGTTCCTCGCGCTGATCAACGAGATTATTCGCCAGGGACTGTACGATCGCGATTTCCTGGTCAAGTACAGCAACGCCGCCGAGCTGGTCAACCTGGATCAAGCCTCGACCGAGCACGGTATGTTCGTGCGCTTTGAAGTGCCCAAGGAAGAAGGCTGTTTTGATGCCCAGAACAAGCTGTGGTGGGATCGGGATCTGAACAAGCCGATCTCCATGCACACCTCGGGCTCAGACCCCTTCCTGCTGGGCGATTTCAAACTCGACGATGGCACCCCGGTGAAACCCGCGTTCCAGTTACTGGTCGATCGCGTGCAGGAATACACCCCGGAATGGGCCTCGGAAATTACCGGTATTCCGACCGAGACCATCCAGCGCCTGGCCTACGAAATGGGCATTACCGCGCGCGATGAAAAAATCGAACTGCCCATCGCCTGGACCGACACCTGGGGCAACGAGCACGATCGTATTACCGGCAACCCGGTGGCGTTCCACGCCATGCGCGGACTTGCGGCACACTCTAATGGTTTCCAGACAATCCGCGCGATGTCTATATTAATGAGTATCCTCGGCACGATTGACCGTCCCGGCGGTTTTCGACACAAGGCGCCGTTTCCACGGCCAATTCCGCCCTGCGCGAAACCCCCGACCGGGCCCGACGCGGTCCAGCCCGATACCCCTTTAGACGGTATGCCGCTGGGCTGGCCGGCAGACCCGGATGACCTGTTCGTCGATGACGCCGGTGAACCGGTGCGTATCGACAAGGCGTTCTCCTGGGAATACCCGCTGTCGGTGCACGGCCTGATGCACAACGTGATTACCAACGCCACCCGCGGTGACCCCTACAAGATCGACACGCTGCTGATTTTTATGGCAAACATGGCGTGGAATTCGAGCATGAACACCGAGCAGGTGCGCAAGATGCTGAATGAACGTGATGAAGACGGCGAATATAAAATTCCGTTTATCGTGGTGTGCGATGCATTCGAATCCGAGATGGTGAGTTTTGCCGACCTGGTGTTGCCCGACACGACGTATCTTGAACGCCATGACGTGATGTCGATGCTGGACCGGCCGATTTCCGAATTTGACGGCCCGGTGGATTCGGTACGCATACCGGTGGTACCGCCGACCGGCGAATGCAAGCCCTTCCAGGAAGTGCTGATCGAACTCGGCTCACGCCTGAAACTGCCCGCGTTTGTGCATGAAGACGGCACGCGCAAGTTTCGTGATTATCCCGACTTCATCGTTAACTATGAAACGTCACCCGGTTCGGGTATCGGTTTTCTCGCCGGCTGGCGCGGCAAGGGCGGCGAAAAGTTCATGAAAGGCGAGCCCAATCCGAAACAATGGGAAATGTACGAAAAGAACAACTGCGTGTTCCATTACGAACTGCCGAAGTCATATCAATACATGCGTAACTGGAACCAGGGCTATCTCGAATGGGCCAAGCGCCACAGCCTGACGCGTTATGTTGAGCCAATCAATATTCATATTTATTCCGAAGTGCTGCAAAAATTCCGGCTTGCCGCACAGGGCAAATCGTTTGGCAAACAGCCGCCGGAGCGTTTGCGCGCACGTATTAATGAACATTTTGATCCACTGCCGTTTTATTCGGAACCGCTGGAAACCCTCGCCACCGATTTACGCAAGTACCCGTTGAATGCCATTACTCAACGGCCGATGGCGATGTACCACTCGTGGGATTCACAAAACGCCTGGCTGCGACAGATACACACGCACAATTACCTGCATGTGAATTCAAAAACCGCGCGCGCCGCCAACATCGAAGACGGCGGCTGGATGTGGGTGGAATCCATGCACGGCAAGGTGCGTTGTATGTGTCGTTATTCCGAAGCCGTTGAACCCGGCACGGTGTGGACCTGGAACGCGATTGGCAAGGCCTCGGGTCAATGGGGCCTGAGCAAAAATGCCAATGAATCAAAAAAAGGTTTTCTACTCAACCACCTGATCAGTGAAGAGCTACCTGTCAAAGCTGACGGCAGTCATTTTTCAAACTCGGATCCACTGACCGGGCAGGCCGGCTGGTACGATGTGCGCGTGCGCATATACCCGGCTGGCGCCAATGAGCCCGAAGTTACCTATCCACAATTTGATGCACCGGACAATATGCCTGCGAGCAAAACACGTCGCAAAGCTGTGCGCTGGCTGAAATATTTTGCCGGCGGGAGAAAATCATGAAACAGCTCGCTCTCGTCATCGACCTGAATGTGTGCGTGGGCTGCCATGCCTGCGTCACCAGTTGCAAGGAATGGAACACCTCCGGCAGCGCTGGCTACATGTCGGACTTTAATCCTTACGCCGAAGACCCGACAGGTACTTTTTTCAATCGGGTGCAGACATTTGAAGTGGGCGAATACCCCAACACGCAGACCGTGCATTTTCCCAAAAGCTGTTTGCACTGCGAAGAACCGCCGTGCGTCACCGTGTGCCCGACCGGCGCGAGCTACAAACGCGAAGAAGACGGCATTGTGCTGGTCGATTATGACAAGTGTATCGGCTGTAAATATTGTTCCTGGGCCTGCCCGTACGGCGTGCGCGAAATCGATGAAAATCTCAAGGTGATGAAAAAGTGCACCCTGTGTGTCGACCGCATCTACGATGAGTCATTGCCAGAAGCAGAACGCAAACCGGCATGCGTGCTCGCCTGCCCGACCAGCGCGCGCCTGTTTGGTGATGTCAATGATCCAGACTCGAATGTGTCGGTCAACATCCGCGAAAACGGCGGCTACCAGTTAATGCCGGAATGGGGCACCAAGCCCGCCAACCATTATCTGCCGCGGCGCAAGACCAGCATCACGATTCACCGTGATGAACTCACCCGGGTAGACAATCCGCTGAAGAAAGAACGCCAGCTACCCATGCCCGGCAAAGACGAACAAACGCTGGACGATATCACCAGCTGGTAACCACACAGGAATTATTATGCATCCCGCATTTTCAGTTATTTTTCTCACCACCCTGATCGGTGTCGGCCAGGGGCTGTTCCTCGCGCTCTACACCGGCCAGCTGTATTCGGTGTTTAATGTATTGCCGGTACAGGATTCGCACAGTTTTTACGGCTTTGGCAGTTTGCTTGCGCTGGTGTTTCTGGGCGGCGGTTTGCTGGCATCTTTTTTTCATCTTGGCCACCCGGAGCGCGCATGGCGTTCTGCTGCAATGTGGCGCACATCGTGGTTATCACGTGAAGTGATTGTGCTGCCCGCCTTCATGGGCACAACATTGCTCTATGGCATTGTGCATTATTTTGATTTAAACCCGGTGCTGTTCAGCATCAGCGGTGCGTTTACTGTCGATGTTTCTTTGATGATCGGTGCGATCAACACCCTGCTGGCATTTTCACTGTTTATCTGTACCGCCATGATATATGCCTGCATCAAGTTTTTGCAGGAATGGGCCAGCCCGTTGACCGTGATTAATTACACCCTGCTTGGGACTGCATCGGGGTTTACCCTGGCCGCACTGTTTGCTTCATTCTCGCAGTCCGAACTGGTCGGCTTTTATGCCAGCTGGGCGATTATTATTACCCTGGCCGGATTTACCACGCGTGTTGCATCACTGATACGTAATGCAAAAATAAAATACAAATCCACGCTGGCTACGGCTATCGGAATACGCCATTCAGATATCCAGCAAAAATCTCGCGGCTTCATGGCGAGCTCGTACAATACCCGCGAATATTTTCATGGCATGTCGATAGTGTTCATGAAAAATATCAAGTGGCTGTTTCTGGTGCTGGTGTTCGCTGTTCCCGTTGCGCTGCTGGCGGCAGGCCTGTATCAACCGGCGATCGCGGTGTTCCTGCTGGCGTTTTTTGTGCAGTATGTCGGACTGCTGGCAGAGCGCTGGTTTTTCTTCGCCCAGGCCAACCATCCGCAGAACCTGTATTACCAGACGATCTAGGACTCTGCGGTTTTCTTCGGGTAGTCGAAATCGATCAATATACCTGCGCTGATATCAGCCCAGCGGGATGATTCAAATTGCAGGTAACACACGCCGCAGGTGGGTACATTATCTATGTGCTCGCCGCACAACTGGTTAACCACAGCTGTAATCGCAGGATTGTGGCCAACGCATAAAATACGCTGGTTTGAATTATCGAACTGCTTAATCTGTTGCAGCAAGCTTTCGGCATCAAAACAGTACAGATTGCGCTCCAGTTTTATTGCTGATTGCTTATAGCCAAGCTCGTGCGCAATCAATTCAGCCGTGTTGCGTGCGCGTTCAGCCGCGCTGCTGATAATCAATTCAGGTTGATATGGGCCATGTGCAATACGCCTGCCCATTTCCGGCGCATCGCGCAGTCCACGCGGATTTAATGGGCGCGCTATATCATCATGTGCCGGCACATCCCAGCTTGATTTTGCATGCCGAACTAGTATCAGCTGCTTCATTTATAAAATACTTATTCCGGCACACCCTGCCAGAGCATTTCATAGCCAAGCTCATAAGTTTCATCACAGAACTCTGCCAGTTCAGAAAACTTTTCCTTGAATATTTTATCGGCGTGGGATTTTTCGTGCTGGTCAAAAGACTTCCAGAAGGTCACTATCGCGAGCTCGCCCTGTTTTATTTTGGCGGCTATTTTGTTATCACCTGGTGCTTCACCTACCGAGCCTTCGTCCGAAATAAAGCCAGAATACTTGTACACCTGGCCACCAATGAAGCCACCTTTGTCATCACCATAGGTGTTTTTTACCACGTTGCACATTTCGCCCAGTACCAGCTCGACATCTTCTATCTTGACGCCATCCTTGAGATCGACAACATTGAAAAGCATGACACAGCCAAATGGAATCTGTATTGGTTCAAACATATTACCCCCAGAAATATTGAGATTAAATACGGCACGATGCTTTCTTGCACCTGCCAGAAGTCGTCATTGTACTCCGACGCACTTGAAATTTTCCGCAGAAATCATGGTTATTACATTGTTGAAACAATTGCCGGAAACCTGGTCAACCGACCAGCTGCCTGAACTCTTGTGTATCAGTCGTGTCTGTATGCGGACGCTAACGACACGGACTGCCATGTTTCGCTGTTTTCATATTATTCTGATTGTTTTTTTCCCGCTAATCCTGTCGGCCAGCACTGTGCAGCCGGTTAAATCAGAGCGCGTTAGTACGCAGCAGGGATATAGTGTTCTTAAAATATTTCTCGAGGACGAACAATACCTCACCGCTATTCGTTACTTTAAAACCGTGATCAGTTTTAGTGCAACCCGGCAACCGGTCGCGGACCTTGTCGATGATATTGCCGACATTTCTGAATATTCACTGGAGCAACTCGAAGAACTGGCTGAAGAAA
>Ga0316201_10001031_pt1 | contig 17885 bp, 15 predicted proteins | sample CS6wburrow_MG_FD_204516 | JGI IMG/M metagenome (GOLD analysis project Ga0316201, IMG submission 204516) | Coastal sediment microbial communities from Delaware Bay, Delaware, United States - CS-6 worm burrow | ecosystem: Environmental > Aquatic > Marine > Coastal > Sediment | place: USA... | reverse complement strand
TACTATTCCAATGTCAGATGCCTCCATACGCATACCTCCCAAAATACTGAACTTATTGATTTTTGTTCCTAATTGGGTATATGCAGCATTTACATATTCCTTATAATTTAATTCGTTGCTAAAATTTGGATCACTATTCAAAATTCCATTTTCAAGAATACCAAAATTGAAATCGGTATTAAAATTATTGAAGGTGCCGCGATAACCGAATTCAAATTGCGATTTGTTGTCCTTGCCTAAGGGAAGAACATAATCCATTTGAACCAGTTGTCTTATTTGTCTTTCATCGTTAATGGTTTGCTCGGTTGGTAATTCTGATGTTTCACCTATAACAATCTCGTTTATTATTGAATTTTCAAGTTCATTCCCAGTTGAATATTGATAGTCCATTGTAAGCTCATGGCCATCTTTATCAAACCTCTTTTTATAATTTACAGAATATTGAATGTCCTCATCTTCCTCATCCTCTATTGTGAATCTGTTCCTTTCTATAGTAGGATTATTTGCAGCATCAAAGTTGAAGAAGTCGATATCTATGGTGTCCTCACCTTGCGATTTTCTATATACAAATGAATTGGTGATGCTACTAGTGGAATCAATGAAGTACTCAAACCCAATGTTAGTATTGAAACCATCATTCTGTCTTTGATAATCTCTTATTTCGTCTTGAAAACTTGCCGTACTTCCGTCACTATTAAAATTTTCTTGCTCAAAAAGAGCATTTCCGGGGCCACTGCGATAACGATATGAGGTATTTGTGAAGATATTGAACTTTTCCCGTCTTAGATTAAGACTAAGGTTACCACCATAACTTTTTGGGTTACCAACATTTAAACTTGCTGAACCATTAAGTCCTGCCGTTTTACTTTGCTTTAGTACAATATTTAATATTCCCGCCGTTCCTTCAGCATCATATCTTGCAGAGGGATTTGTGATTACTTCAACTTTTTCAATGGCTTCTGCAGGCAATTGTTGCAATGCTTCAGTGCTAAGTCCAGATAATGCAGATGGCTTGCCATTAATAAGAATGCGAACACTTTCATTTCCCCGTAAACTTATATTTCCTTCAACATCTACTGTAACAGAAGGTACATTATCCAAAACATCGGTAACAGAACCGCCTTTGACCGTAAGATCGGAGCCTACATTGTATATTTTCTTATCCAGACGTAACTCAACAGTAGTTCGTTCACCAACTACTTCAACACCGTCTAGCTGTTCAACATCAACGCCAATCTTTATCGTCCCTAAATCAGTTGAGGTTCTAAATGTCTGTTCTTCTTTTGAATAGGTCTTATATGAAATATACTCAACACGCACATTATACCTGCCAGGCATAGTCTGTACATTGAATTTTCCGAACGCATCTGTAATACCTCCAGTAACTCTATCAGGATTGCGCAAACTTTGAAGGATCAATGTCGCATATTCCAATGGCTGGCCAGTATCCTGGTCAAGCACTATTCCCGTTATATTTATTGGTTCTGGTCTTTGCCCTTGGGGTCTTTGCGCTATTGAAATGAATGAAGTGAAGGCAATCAATAACAAGAATAGTTGTTTCATTTTTATTTTTCAGTTAACCTTTATCGGTCTTTTTCTTCTTCTTTTGTTTTTTTTGCTTCTTCTTTTTCTCTTTGTTCGTCTTTGCTACTCCGTTTTTCTGAAGTTCAACGAAAGCCTCATACTTTTCCATTGGTAATCCGGCTTTGAGCTCTTCATCTTGGCGTTCTGTAATTTCCTCCATTTTTTCGCGCATTTTATCAGGAGTCAATTTTAGTATTTGCATCTCAATACGCTCTTGAACATACTTCTTAAGAACACTGCTTAAAACAGCAGTTTCAAATTCATTTAATTCCAACGCTTCCGCTATTGCAGGCATTTCTTTATCCACAATTTCGTCGGCGGTGAAATTTTCCGGTTCTTTCTGTGGTTCTTGGGCTTGTGGGATCGTACTTCTTCCACGCCCACCATAAGAGCCTCTACCGCCATAACCATAGCCTCCGCCACCATAGCCATATTGCGCTTGTAATTCTACTCCTGTTAACAATAAGGTGAACAGGGCAACCAAGTATGTTTTATTGATTTTCATAATGTTGCTAGTTTTTAGATTTCAAAAATAATCGAAGGTTTAACTCCTAAGGGTTAAAACTTTGTTAAAGAGTGTTTATTCGTATTCATTAGCTTAACAAGAAAGATGCCAAAAATTTAAGAATCCATCTCTATTTTAAAAGGTCATATATCTTTTCTGTTGGTCTGCCAATCACAGCTTTATTGTCCCTAAGAACTATCGGCCTCTCGATTAGCTTTGGATATTGAATCATGGCATCCAAAATTTCCTCCTCGCTTAAATTTTTTCCACGATAGTTTTCCTTCCAAATGGCCTCATTTTTACGAACTAGATTTTCTGCCGAAATATTCAAATAACCTAATACCTTTCTTAATTCATCTTTGGTTGGAATGTTTTCCAAATACTTGATGACCTCAAATTGTTTCCCTGATTTCTCTAAAGCCTCTAGACCTTGACGGGATTTAGTACATCTTGGATTATGGTAAATTTTTATCATTTTAATTGATTTTAATTAGATAGCAACGTTCATTGCCCTTAAGTCATTTCGTAATTGGGCAGCACTTTTGAAATGGATCCCATTGAGACCCAGTTTTTCAGCGGCTCGTACATTGTCAAAATTGTCATCAATGAATACCGCCTTTTCAGGATTAATACTATAGCGCTCTAAAGTAATGTCATAGATTTTTTGAAATGGTTTTCTTGTTTTTTCTGCTCCAGATACGACAATACCTTCAAAATACTGTAGAAAATCAAATCGATCCAAAGCAACGGGGAATGTTTCTGCACTCCAATTGGTCAATGCATATAAATTATAGGCATTCGTTTGCTTTAACTGCTGCAATATATCCAATGAATCAGGGATAGGACCCCCCAACATTTCTGGCCACCGATCATAATACATTCTTATCAAAGATTCAAATTCAGGAAATTGATTGACCAATAATTCAGTTCCTTCTTTCAGAGGCCTTCCTGCATCATGTGCAACATTCCATTCCGAAGTACAAATGTTGTTTAAGAACCAATCTACCTTTTCTTCGTCACCATCAAAAATATCCCTATAAACATATTTTGGATTCCAATCAATTAGCACTCCACCTAGGTCAAAAATGACTGTATCAATTGTGAGCATATCAAAAATTTTGCTGTTTATTCTTCCTCTTTTTGCCCCATCATCATTAAAAAGGCCTTTAAGAACTGATCTATATTGCCATCCATCACAGCATCAACATTCCCAGTCTCTTCTGCTGTTCTAACATCTTTCACCAATTTGTAGGGGTGCATCACGTAATTTCTAATTTGGGACCCCCATTCAATTTTCATCTTGGAGGATTCAATCTCCTCCCTTGCTTCCATTTTCTTTCGTAATTCAATCTCATATAATTGGGATTTAAGCATTTTCAATGCCGTAGCCCTATTGTCGTGCTGCGAACGTGAATCGGAACATGATATTTGTATTCCTGACGGCTTGTGAACTAATTGTACTTTAGTTTCTACTTTATTCACATTTTGTCCGCCTGCACCACTTGATCTAGCAGTGGTTATCTCAATGTCGGCAGGGTTTACATCAATCTCTATACTATCATCCACTAGGGGGTAAACATAGACCGAGGCGAATGAAGTATGTCTTTTGGCATTGCTGTCAAAAGGTGAGATGCGAACCAAACGATGCACCCCATTTTCACCTTTAAGCCATCCAAAAGCATATTCACCGTCAATCTCTAGAGTGACTGTTTTTATGCCAGCCACATCACCTTCTTGGTAGTTGAGTTCCTTTACCTTGTAACCATTTTTTTCGCTCCACATCATATACATGCGCATAAGCATAGCAGCCCAATCGCAGCTTTCGGTACCACCTGCGCCAGCTGTGATCTGTAATACTGCAGTGAGTTCATCGCCCTCTTCGGAAAGCATGTTTTTGAACTCTAATTTCTCTATTAAGTTGGTCGCTTTGTGGTAATGGGCGTTGACCTCAGCTTCGGAAACCTCACCTTCTTTATGAAATTCAATCAATACCTCTAAATCCCCAACTAAGGTCTTTGCGGCGTTAAAGTCATCAACCCAATGTTTTTTGGATTGTATGAATTTCATTTGTTCCTGGGCTTTCTTCGGATTATCCCAAAAATCGGGGGCAAGTGTTTTTTCCTCTTCGTTTTCTATTTCAATAAGTTTGGCATCTATGTCAAAGATACCTCCTTAACGCACCAAGGCGCTCAATGAGATCTTTAGATTGATCTACTGTTATCATTATAAAACATTTTTAGCAAAAATAGGATTTAACTATGGTTGTGCAATCTATTTTATATAAATTTAGTCCAGACTAATTCAAGCTTTAACCCATTATGAAAAATAGTTACATCTTCACCTTGATTTTATTTATCGGACTTACAATAGGCAACGCACAGTTTGCTGAAAAAAGCAAGGATTTTCAAAAATACTCGGGCCTGTTCAATTTTTATCACGATGACAAAACCGACAAGATGTATATGGAAGTCAATGATCTTGAGAAAGAGTTTCTTTATGTCTACTCATTGAGCAGCGGTATTGGAAGTAATGATATAGGTTTGGATAGGGGACAACTTGGAAATGAACAGGTTGTGTTTTTTCATAAAGCAGGTGGAAAGTTGATGTTGATACAACCCAATTTAAAATTCAGGGCCTTAACGGATAATGAATTGGAGCGTAAGTCGGTAGAGCAAGCATTCGCAAAATCCGTCTTATTTGGATTTAAAATTGAAGAAGAAAAAGATGGTAAGTATATTATTGACATTACTGATTTTTTAATGCAAGATACCCATGGTGTAACGTCAAGATTAAAGCGATCAAAACAAGGAACATATAGTCTTGATAAGTCAAAAAGTGCTTTTGCCCTGGATCGTACAAAAGCGTTTCCAAAGAATATTGAGTTTGATGTTACCCTGACCTTTAAAGGGGAACCCAAAGGCGGTTATATTAAGTCGGTTGCCCCTAATGCAAATTTGGTAACTGTTGCACAGCATCACTCCTTTATTGAATTACCGGATGATAAGTATCAGAAAAGAGTATTTGATCCTCGATCTGGTTCGTATCCAACTGCCTATTATGATTATTCTACACCCGTGCAGGAACCCATTATAAAAAGGTTCATAACAAGGCATCGCCTTGAAAAAAAGGACCCTATTGCAGCGCTGAGCGAAGCCGTTGAGCCAATCGTCTATTATTTGGATAACGGTACTCCAGAACCCATACGCTCCGCACTTTTGGATGGCGGTAGATGGTGGAACCAAGCCTTTGAAGCAGCAGGTTATGAAAATGCATTTCAATTGGTCATGTTGCCGGATGACGTTGATCCCTTGGATGTTCGTTATAATGTAATACAATGGGTGCACCGATCTACAAGAGGTTGGAGTTATGGTAGTAGCATTACCGACCCAAGAACTGGTGAAATTATAAAAGGCCATGTTAGTCTTGGAAGTTTACGAATAAGACAAGATTATTTAATTGCACAAGCTTTAATGAACAAACCCTTTGCAGAAAGCGATGATAATTACCAACCTATGTTGGATTTGGCGTTGGCCCGTATTCGCCAACTCTCTGCCCATGAGATAGGGCATACCTTAGGTTTTGCACATAATTATGCTGCTTCAACCAATGATAGGGCATCGGTTATGGACTATCCGCATCCACAATTCTCCTTAAATAATGGAGAGATTGATTTTTCAAATGTATATGATACCGGTATTGGTGAATGGGATAAAGTTACCGTTGCCTATTCTTATACTGACTTTCCAGAAGGATCCAGTGAAAAAGATGGGTTGAACAAAATATTGAACAATGCCATAGGAAAAGGCTTAAGGTATATAACAGATCAGGATGCCAGGCCAATGGGCGGTGCTCATGTTTTGGCCCATTTGTGGGACAATGGTAGCAATGTTAGTGAGGAGTTGAATGAAATGCTTAAACTACGTTCTGCGGCTATTGACAATTTTTCTATAGATAATATAAGAACTGGCGAGCCCAATACTGTTTTGGAGGATGTTTTTGTTCCGCTTTATTTTTTCCATCGCTATCAAACCGAAGCCGTAGCGAAAGTTGTAGGTGGTATGGAGTATAATTATGCAGTTAAAGGGGATGGTCAACAAACGATGTCAATTGTCAATAAAAAAATGCAGCAGCAAGCGTTAACCAGTATTCTCAAAACTTTGGATGCTTATCAAATTGCCATTCCCAAAGAAAAACTGTCACTTTTTCCACCTAGGGCTTTTGGTTATGGTAAAACAAGGGAATCCCTCAAAGGAAAGACCGGTGTTTCTTTTGATGCATTGTCTGCGCCAGAGACGGCAGCTGATATGACATTGGGACTCTTACTGCATCCTGAGCGCGCTTCTAGATTGATTCAACAAAAGGCTTTGATGGCCAATAATTTGAGTCTTTCTGATGTTTTGGACGCAGTAGTGGCTGCTTCAATCAACAAACAGCATAAAGACGATTATATATCTGAAGTACAACAGAATATTAACTATAGGGTGCTTTATCATTTAATGAACCTTGCAGCACATGATAAAGTACATCCTCAAGTGAATGCTCATGCGAATTTAAAACTAAAGGAGCTTAGAGGACAATTAATGCTAAAAAGTGATGTCAATGGACCTGAAATGGTGCGTAGAATAGATAAATTCATGAAAGCACCAGAGAAATTTGAAATTATCCAAGTGTCGACAATTCCTGATGGCTCACCAATTGGTATGGATTGCATGAATTAACGTTTAATAGACTTTCCATCCTGGAAATAGTTGCTATAAAAGATAAAATTACATATAACGCTAAACCAAGTATTAAGAGTGAATATCAATTTGATTAGTGATACAGTAACCAAGCCATCCCATGGGATGTTAAAGGCCATGATGTCTGCTGAAGTTGGCGACGATGTTTTTAAGGCCGACCCTTCGGTAAATTTATTGGAACAGAAGACCGCAACATTGTTTGGCAAAGAAGCGGCCTTATTTTTCCCCAGTGGTACTATGGCCAATCAAACCGCAATTAAATTACACACACAACCTGGTCAGCAATTAATTTGCGATAAGTACGCACATGTTTATAATTATGAAGGCGGGGGTGTTAGTTTTAACAGTGGTGTTTCATGTAAGCTTGTCGATGGTTATCGGGGCATGATGTCTGCCGAACAAGTTGAAGCTGCTATAAATCCGCCAGATTTTTATCATAGTCCGCTGACAACTTTGGTTTGTATTGAAAATACAACAAATAAGGGTGGTGGTGCTTGTTGGGATTTTCATGAATTAAGGAAAATAAAAGAAGTTTGTGTTTCGCATAATCTGGCATATCACCTTGACGGGGCCAGGATATGGAATGCACTGGTGGCCAAGAATGAAACTGCTGAACAGTATGGTAAGCTTTTTGACACTATTAGTATTTGCTTCAGTAAAGGATTGGGCTGTCCCGTGGGCTCGGTTTTGGTGGGTAGCAAGGTTATGATGGACAAGGCTTTGAGAGTGCGAAAAATTTTAGGAGGAGGAATGCGACAAGCAGGATATTTAGCCGCTGCTGCAGTATATGCTTTGGATCACAATATTGAAAGGTTGGCAGAAGATCATCAGAAAGCCTTGGAAATTGGTCGGATTTTGGAAAATCTCCATTTTATTAGAAAGGTCGAGCCTATTGAAACTAACATTATCATTTTTGAAATTGATGAGGAAGTTATTACGGAAGAGGATTTTGTAAGCAAATTGGCCGAAAAGCAAATTTCAATAATTGGCATGGGCCAAGGAAAATTGAGAATAGTAACGCATATGGATTATACAGATATCATGCATGATTCTTTCTTAACTACCCTGAAAAAACTATAATTCCCCAAGATTTGCAAGTGATGCAATTCTGTTTTTAAGGTTTTTGATCCCATTTTCCATACCAGCTTCCGAATTATATAATTGACTATGGCCAATAATCTGGCCAGTAGCGTTCTTGAGATTGAACAAAAACTTTCCGTCATGATTGGTTTTACGTTCAAACCCAATACTGGTCCTAATAATTGGATTCAGGCGTTTTACTGTTTTCCTTACTTCTTCTTCATCGGTGAATTCTACACTTTTTAGTAAGGTGTGTCCTCCTTGTGTATTTAGGTTGAAACTGAACTTGCCAGTTTCTCTTTTTTTGATTTCTATCATAACCTATTTAGACTATTCTTAAAGGTATAAAAAATTTTGTTCTAGAGTATAAAAATTGTATTTGCCATATTGAAAAATATTTATTTGACAAGCGATCGTTAGTTTAGCCAGCACTAGCCAAAATGAAAAAAGGGCCCTGACATTATCGTCAGGGCCCTTTTTAATTTTAATAGATCTTGATTATCTGTATTTATTCAATAATTCTAAATGATATTGAATTTTACCATTCATACTATAGCCTGAATATTCATCCAGCGCATTGCCTTTGGCATTTACTATTTTGAGTAAGGGGAATAGACCTTTCTTATTGTATATTCCCATTACTTGTTTGTTATGTGCCATTTGCTCAGGAGAAAGTAAGTCTTTATTTCTAGGCATATCTACATATAGAAGCACGTAATCTTTAGAGAGCGTTTTGAACTCTACCGAATCAAATAAATCTGTTTTGAGCATTTTACATGGTGGGCACCAATCGCTACCAGTAAAATAGACCAAAACGTTCTTATCTTCCTTTTTTGCCTCCTTTATGGCATTCTCAAAGTCTGTTAACCATTTTGACTCATCAATAACATTAAAATCAGCCTGTGCGTTTAATAAAAAGGGAAGTAAGAATATAACAAAAGCTTTTTTCATTTTGTTGTTTTTCTATGAATAATAAAACACTTGCCAATCATTTATTTGAATAACGAATCCATTCCGGGAATATTCGGCATTCCTTCTTTAGCAACAGCTGCAAGTTCAGTTTCATTAACATTAGTTGCTTTTTCTATAGCTTTGTTCAAGGTCAAGATCAAATAGTCCTCAAGTTGTTCTTTGTCTGTTAACAGACTATCATCTATTTTGATTTCCTTAATCGCTCTATTGGCCGTAATTGACACAGATAACAAACCATCGGATGAAATTTCCTGTAGGTAGACTGTATCCAACCTTTTCTTGGTTGCGGCTACTTTTTCTTGGGTTTCTTTGAGTTTCCCCATCATACCCATCATATCTCCAAACATAATTACTTTTTAAATTGATAAGTTCAAAATTACTAAATTGCGCCGATAAACAAAGATGTATGATACATATGGGAAAAAGAATGTTAGTTTTTATAGTAAGTCTTACTTTAGCCGTTTCATGCCAAAATGAAAAGAATACGATGATAAAACCCGAAGCCCCAGTCGCTAAAAAAGTTCCAAAGGAACTAACTATTCATAATGATACTAGGATTGATGATTACTATTGGATGAATGATCGGGAAGATTCAGAAGTAATCGCCCATTTAGAAAAGGAAGACGCTTATTATAATAAATTGACCGCCCATTCCAAAGATTTTCAAACAAGTTTATTCGAAGAAATGAAGTCTAGGATCAAGGAGGATGATTCATCAGTTCCTTATAAACAAAATGGATATTGGTATGTGACCAGATATGAGACTGGCAAGGAATATCCTATTTATAGTCGTCATAAAGGGTCTTTGGACGCTCCTGAGGAAATCATGTTCAATTGTAATGAAATGGCCGGAGAACATGAATTTTTTAATTTAGGAGGAATAGCAATTAGTCCAGATAATAAATTGGCCTCATTTGGGGTTGATACCGTTTCTAGAAGACAATATACCATACAAATAAAAAACTTGATAACCGGTGAGATATATGCTGATAAAATTGAGAATTCAACTGGTGGATCCGTTTGGGCAAATGATAACAAAACCTTGTTCTACAGTAAAAAAGACCCGATTACATTGAGATCAGATAAAATCTACAATCACAAATTCGGAACTGATAGTTCTGAAGATAAAATGGTTTTTCATGAGGCGGACGAAACTTTTAGCACCTATGTATACAAGTCCAAATCAAAAAAATATATAATTATTGGATGCTATAGTACGTTGACGTCTGAGTTTCAAATACTCAACGCAGATACTCCAGATGCTGATCTTAAACTGTTCTCGCCTCGTGAAAGGGGATTGGAATATTCTATTTCGCACTATGGGGATTCATTTTATGTGCTTACCAATAAGGATAAAGCAAAGAATTTCAAATTAATGAAAGTAGGTGAGGGGAGTACTTCTTCAGATAATTGGGAGGAATTTATACCACACAGGGAAGATGTTCTACTTGAGGGCATAGATATCTTCAAGGATTATTATGTGCTTTCTGAGCGTGAAAATGGTTTGAATAAATTGAAAATTTCACGTTGGGACGAAAAGGATAGTTATTATTTACCCTTTAAAAGCGAAACATACACTGCATATGTTAGTAGAAATCCTGAGTTTGATTCTGATACTTTGCGATATGCATATAATTCAATGACCACTCCAAGTTCAGTTATTGATTTTAATATGAAAACTAAAGGTCAAGTTGTCAAAAAGGAACAGGAAGTCCTTGGCGGTAAGTTTAAAAAGGAGAATTATAAATCTGAAAGAATTTGGGCTACGGCAAGGGACGGTGTCAAAGTGCCTATGTCAATAGTTTATCATAAAGACACAAAGATAAATGCTAATACACCGCTTTTGCAATATGCTTATGGATCATATGGGTCTACGATCGACCCATATTTCTCAACAGTAAGATTAAGTCTCTTAGATCGCGGTTTTGTATATGCTCTTGCCCATGTTAGAGGCGGACAATATTTGGGGAGGCAGTGGTACGAAGACGGTAAATTATTGAAAAAGAAAAACACATTTACAGATTTTATAGATTGCTCCAAACATTTAATTGAAAATAATTATACAAGTGGAGATCACTTATATGCAATGGGTGGTTCTGCCGGCGGCTTATTAATGGGTGCAGTTGTAAATATGGCACCGCAACTATATAATGGGGTAATCGCTGCAGTCCCTTTTGTTGATGTGGTCACCACAATGTTAGATGATTCAATTCCTTTGACCACTGGCGAATATGATGAATGGGGTAACCCGAACGATAAGGAATTTTATGATTATATGAAATCATATTCCCCGTATGATAACGTTATAGCTATTGACTATCCCAATTTGTTGGTTACCACAGGATTACACGATTCTCAAGTGCAGTATTTTGAACCAGCAAAATGGGTAGCTAAAATGAGGGATGTTAAGACCGATACTAATTTATTGTTATTTGATATTAATATGGATGCAGGTCATGGTGGCGCTTCTGGACGTTTTGAGTCCTTGAAAGAAGTTGCTAAAGAATATGCATTTATGATAGATTTAGAAGGAAAAACCGAATAATTAAAAAAAAATAGTAATTTTGTCGGGGAATTTTAACAATTTCTTAATTGTTCTAAATTTCAAAACTTAGACAGCCTTTATGGAACATAAGATAAATGCTTACAACAGTATCCTAGATTTAATAGGAAACACTCCACTAATCAAACTGAATAAATTAACGGCCAACTTAACGGGTAATTTTTATGCCAAGGTTGAAGGCTTTAATCCCGGACATTCGGCCAAAGATAGGATAGCATCCTATATCATAGAACAAGCTGAAAAGAAAGGAATTTTGACTAAAGGGAGCACCATTGTCGAAACTACTTCTGGTAATACTGGTTTTAGCTTGGCCATGGTGAGTATCATCAAAGGATATAATTGTATTTTGGCAGTTAGTTCAAAATCCTCTAAGGATAAGATAGATATGCTCAGGTCAATGGGTGCTACAGTTCATGTATGCCCTGCCCATGTCAGTGCTGATGACCCAAGGTCTTATTATGAGGTTGCTAAACGATTGCATGAAGAAACCAAAGGTTCAGTATACATAAATCAATATTTCAATGAATTGAATATTGATGCACATTATGCTACAACAGGTCCTGAGATATGGGAACAGACAAATGGAAACATCACCCATCTTGTGGCTTGTAGTGGTACTGGTGGAACTATTTCGGGAATTGCTAAATTCTTGAAAGAAAAGAACCCAAATGTAAGAGTCATTGGTGTTGATGCCTTCGGATCAGTACTAAAAAAATATCATGAAACCGGTAAAGTTGATATTGATGAGATTTACCCATATAGAATTGAAGGGTTAGGAAAAAATTTGATTCCGTCAGCCACTGATTTTGATTCAATAGATGAATTCATTAAGGTAAGCGATGAAGAAAGTGCCCATTCGGCGCGGGAGCTGGCCTTGACTGAAGGAATATTTGCTGGGTATACCAGTGGAGCGGCAATGCAGGCCATAAAGCAATTGAATGCCCTGGATAAATTCGAGAAAGATAGCAATATTGTTGTTGTTTTCCCAGACCATGGTTCTCGTTATATGAGTAAGATTTATAGCGATCAATGGATGGAAGACCAAGGATTCCTCGGTGCTGAGGTTGAGAAAGAAACACAAAAAGTACAGTTTGTAAAATAGTACTCAGTTTATTCAAAAAATATAGAAAGCGACGATGGTAACATCGTTGCTTTTTTGTTTGGTCATAAATAAGTTATGAATGCTAATGAAAAATCTATATTTTTGCAGATAAACCAACAAGGTATAATGAAAGACTTATTTGAAAGAATAATTGAGAATAAAGGTCCGTTAGGAAAATGGGCTTCTCAGGCAGAAGGATATTTTGTTTTTCCAAAATTAGAGGGTCCTATTTCCAATAGGATGAAGTTTCAGGGCAAAGAGGTAATTACTTGGAGTATCAATGATTACTTGGGCTTGGCAAATTTACCAGAAGTTAAAAAAGTTGACGCCGATGCAGCTGCCGAACATGGTTCGGCATACCCAATGGGCGCTAGGATGATGAGTGGTCATACCGATTTCCATGAACAATTAGAACAAGAATTGGCCGCTTTTGTACAGAAAGAATCTGCATATTTATTGAATTTTGGTTACCAAGGAATGGTTTCTGCTATTGATGCTTTGGTTTCTAAAGATGATATTATTGTTTATGATGTTGATTCCCATGCCTGTATTATAGATGGTGTTCGTTTGCATATGGGCAAACGTTTTACTTTCAAACATAATGATATTGAGAGTTTAGAGAAAAACCTTGAACGTGCCAAGAAAATGGCAGAACAAACCGGTGGCGGAATTTTGGTGATTTCGGAAGGTGTCTTTGGAATGCGGGGCCAGCAAGGTAAATTAAAGGAAATCGTAGCTCTTAAGGAAAAATATAATTTTAGATTATTTGTAGATGATGCGCATGGTTTTGGAACTTTAGGTAAAACCGGTGCGGGAGCAGGGGAAGAGCAAGGTGTACAGGATGATATTGATGTTTACTTTGCAACTTTCGCCAAATCTATGGCCGGTATTGGTGCATTCTTAGCTGCTGATAAAGGAATTATCGATTATTTGAAATACAATTTACGTTCACAGATGTTCGCTAAATCGCTTCCTATGATATATGTCAAAGGAGCTTTAAAACGATTGGACATGCTGCGTACTATGCCAGAGCTTAAAGCCAAGCTTTGGGAGAATGTGGATGCCCTTCAAAACGGACTTAAGGAAAGAGGTTTCGATATTGGGACAACCACTAGTTGTGTAACTCCAGTATACTTGAACGGAAGTATTCCTGAGGCAATGGCATTGGTCAAAGACTTGAGGGAGAACTACGGTATTTTCTGTTCTATTGTTGTTTATCCTGTAATACCTAAAGGCTTAATATTATTAAGATTAATTCCTACTGCTACCCATACTATGGCAGATATTGAGGAAACCTTAGAGGCATTCTCTGCAATTAGGGAGCGTTTGGAAAATGGTACTTACAAGAGATTATCAGCGGCTGTCGCTGCTGCAATGGGAGAATAGATCAAATTCTTTAATAAGATAAAAATACTGAATTCCAAATTCCAATACTAGTATTGGAATTTGGAATTTTTTTCGGGTAATTACTGCAAATCTTTCCTATACGTTCGTCTTCGTTTATAGATTTCTGGATTAAAATGTTTCCAGATTTGTTTTATGGCAATGTTTTCTTCCAATTCCGGGGTACGAATACAATTTTCAATCTTTTTCGCTAAAAAAGTCTTGTAATATTCATTGAAAATAACAGCTGTTACGCCCTTGTTTTGATATTCAGGATGTACACCTATCAAGTAAAAAATAACATCTTTACTTTGCTTCTTCGCCTTTAATAAATGAAAGATGCCAAAAGGGAACAATTTACCCTTGGACTTTTGAAGTGCTTTAGAGAATGATGGCATTACAATACCAAAAGCGATAAGCTCATCATTTTTATCTAAAATAAATTTAATGTATTCGGGATTTATAAAACTGATGTATTTCTTTTTGAAATAGGCTTTTTGTACCTCTGTAATGGGAACAAAGGAAGATAAGCTGGCATAACTATCATTGAATAAATCAAACATCTTATCAATCATTGGTAAGACGTCTTTGGTCTTTGTAAAATTAACTGCTTTAACACCGTATCTTTTTTTAACCAATTCATTTGCTTTGATGAAAAATTTTGGGTCGGCATTTGAAAAAGGAAATCTGTTTTCCATGTATTCTTTTTCCTTTACAAAACCCAAGCGTTCATAATGACTGTGGTAATATGAATGGTTATACCAAGTAATCATAGTTCCCATTTCATTGAAGCCCTCTATAAGCACCCCAACTTTATCTAAATTTGAGAAACCCACGGGCCCTTCCATGAACTCTAAATTATTCTCAAGGCCAATTTCACCAACCTTTTGCAACAATGCTTCCGATACCTCAGTATCATTGATGAAATCGAACCAACCAAAGCGCATTTTTTTTACATTTTGCTGATCAATTTCAATCCTATTGATTATGGCTACTATTCTGCCAACAATTTTATTGTTTTTATAGGCAAGAAAAAACCATGCCTCCGCATTTTTGAATGCAGGGTTCTTGGTTTTATCAAACGTTTCTATTTCGTCTTTGATAATGGGAGGAATCCAAAAGGGAGAGTTTTTATAAAGGGAAAATGGAAACTGGACAAATTTCTTTATTTCGGCTTTTGAAGTAGCTTCTTTTAGGGTGACCATGCGATTGTTTTGTAAGGTCAATATTAGCGATATTAATCAAAAAGAAGAAATTAACTAACTAATTTTTAATTGAATATCCGTGAATTATTTCAATAAGTTGCTAGTCTATTTAATCGTTATTTTTCTTTTGGTCTTTTTTGAGTTTTCGAAGTTGTTTTTTGGAAGGGCCTAAATCAATATCTTCAGCGCCAGAACCTCTATTCTTTTTCTTTTTCTTCTTCATCGATTTTTTATTGATTGCCCCGCCATTTTCATCCGCATTTTGATCTTCAATCGCTTTAGGCGCATCCTTATGGAAATCAAATCTATAGGACACACCGGCGCTAACAAAAACACGAGATGGGGTGTTCTTGAAACTCGCCCCAAGATTAATATCAGCCTGCAGATTTTCATTGAATAAGTGCGCAACACCACCACGCAATAGAATATCTGAATAACGGTCACTTTTAATACCCTGGTTTTCAACGAAAACACTCCATTTAGGATTTCTAAAGGCGTGCGAAAGGGATAACAAATAACTCATTTCGGGAAAATCGGTGCCAATACGGTCATAGGCTAAATTTGAGATAAGCACGAATCTCGGGGTTACATGGCTTTGCGTAGCCACCATAACACGTGGAGATACTGTTGGGTCACCCGCATAAAAAGGATTATCACCAAGGACAAAATTGGCCCCAGCATATATAGAAACAGATGGAATAAGATTCTTCAGTTGAAAAACATTGTTGGCTCTCCAGCTGTACAAATTGGGTTTAGTTCGTTCAGCACTTTTGTAACGGTCATATATTAAAAATTTAAGCCCTAAACGATTTCTGTAAAAATCAGTTCTTGATTCGCTGGTGCCAAAATTCGCAAAAGTAATATCCTGGTTTTGGAAAGTACTCTCCCAATTCAGCTCAAGTTGCTCGAATAAGAGTCCATATCGCAATGATATGTCAGTTCCCCAAATATTACTTTGAGTATTCAACAAACTGTGATCTTGTTGTTCGTAGAATAAACCTGTTTCCAATTGAATTACATTTTTACCTATGGCATAGGCACTAACGGATAAACCAGGTCTATTGGAATTGATTACATCAGTATACTGGGAAATCCCTAAAATAGGAATCGTGAGGAATAGGATTAAAGCAAAATATTTTATTTTTTTTAATTCAAAATAACCACCCATAGATTGATTTTATTATTATTTTAAGACTTTTGCTCTCCTATTACAACGTTAGAATTGTATTTTTGATATAAATTATTGAAAATTAGTATGGCTTTTCTGAAAACGATTTTAATTATTCTGCTGGTATATTATCTGCTGAAAATTTTGGCTAGGTGGTTTGGTCCGAAAATATTCAGTTATGCTGCAAAGAAAACCGAAGAACGATTTCGTGATAATTTCGAAGGTTTTACTAACCAACAAAAGAATAATGAAGAACAAATAGGTGATATAATCATTGATAAGAAACCAACAAAACAAAATACTACTTCTAAAAAAGTTGGAGAATACATCGAATTTGAGGAATTAGATTGATTATTTTAGCAAAACCAACCACTTATACAAACCAATGAAGTCAGGTTTAAGAGCATTTTACACCCATTTTTTTGTTCTTGTTTTTTTTGTAATCGCGGCCTTGGCATATTTTAATCCTGTGCTACAGGGCAAGGTAATTGAACAGTCCGATATTCGTCAATATACCGGTATGGCGAAGGAGCAGAACAATTTTCGTAAGAAAACGGGTGAGGAACCCTATTGGACGAATAGCGCCTTTGGTGGCATGCCCACCTATCAACTTGGGGCCTATTACCCCCATGATTATGTTAAGAAGCTCGACCGATTGATCCGCTTTTTACCGCGACCTGCAGACTATCTCTTTATTTACTTTTTGGGATTCTATATATTGCTTTGCTGTTTAAAAGTGGAGTATAGGCTTGCTGCTTTGGGAGCATTGGCTTTTGGTTTTTCTACGTATTTGATTATAATTTTGGGTGTTGGCCATAATGCAAAGGCCCATGCCTTGGCCTATATGCCTATGCTCTTGGGAGGAATTGTCTTAACCTTTAGAGGTAAGTACCTTTGGGGATTTGTTCTGACCGCGATTGCCATGGCTTTGGAAGTTGGTGCCAACCACTATCAAATGACCTATTATTTTATGCTTTTAGTATTGATATTGGGTGTGGTTTATTTGATTAGTGCTATTCGCAAGAAAAAGTTGAAAAACTTCTTCGCTTCGGTTGGGTTGTTACTAATTGCAGTAATATTGGGGATAGCTGCCAATGCAACAAGTTTAATGGCTACTAAAGAGTATGCCGATTGGAGTACACGGGGAATGTCAGAGTTGACCATTAATCCAGATGGTTCAGCAAAGACCAACACAAAAGGCCTCAGCAAAGACTATATTACGCAATACAGCTACGGTATAGTAGAATCTTTGAACATATTTGTACCCCGTCTTTTTGGAGGTTCAAATGGGGAAGATTTAGGCGAGAATTCCAAGACCTATGATTTCCTTATCGACCAAGGCATTTCGAGAAGTCAAGCTTTGGACTTTTCAAAGAGTTTGCCCTTATATTGGGGCGATCAACCAGGAACTGCCGGTCCTGCCTATATTGGGGCAATTATCTTCTTCCTTTTCATTCTGGGTCTTATATTAGTAAAAAACAAGTCCAAATGGTGGCTTTTGGGTGGCGTGATTATGTCACTTGTTTTATCGTGGGGCAAAAATTTTGGATTACTCACAGATTTCATGATTGATTATTTTCAGCT
>Ga0316201_10001030_pt1 | contig 17892 bp, 15 predicted proteins | sample CS6wburrow_MG_FD_204516 | JGI IMG/M metagenome (GOLD analysis project Ga0316201, IMG submission 204516) | Coastal sediment microbial communities from Delaware Bay, Delaware, United States - CS-6 worm burrow | ecosystem: Environmental > Aquatic > Marine > Coastal > Sediment | place: USA... | reverse complement strand
CACCAACAACGGTTCGCTGAGTGACCTGACTGCGACTAACAACGCAATCACGCCGTCTAACGCGGAGGCGTTCAGCCCGAGCGATTTCGGCCTCACCGGCGCCCCGGGTGAACCGTCGGTTGACGATGTTATTCGCTGGGCGCGCGGCCAGGACGTTCTCGATGACGACAGTGACGGCGACGACGAAGACGCACGTAACGTCATGGGTGATCCGCTGCATTCGCAGCCGGCGGCTGTGGTTTACGGTGGCGATGTTGACGATCCGGAAGTGGTCGTCTACACAGCGACGAATGACGGCTACTTCCATGCAATCGACGGCGAGACAGGCGTCGAGCTCTGGTCGTTCATACCCAAGCAATTCCTGCCGGATTTGCCGGAGCTGATGCTTAACGGCGATGCGACCTACAAGCACTACGGTATTGACGGTGACATCGTTCCTGTCGTCGCCGATCTGAATGATAACGGGATCATTGATGGCAGCGACTTTGTCTACGTTATCTTCGGCCTGCGCCGCGGCGGAACGGAATTCTATGCGCTTGATGTGACTGACAAGGACGATCCACAGCTGATGTGGACCGCCAGCTATCCGGAGTTCGGTCAGAGCTGGAGCAGACCGGTTGTGGCACGTGTCGACATGGTACATACGGGCCTGAACGCGCAGAAGGCGGTCGTCATTATCGGCGAGGGCTACGACACCGTACACGATACGGCAGCATTCCCCGGTACCCCTGACAATGTCGGCGCCGGCATTTCGATGCTGGACCTGATGTCGGGTGAGCGCCTGTGGCGTGCCGGGCGAGCTGATGCCGACCTGGTCCTTGAAGACATGACGCGGGCGATTCCCAGCCAGATTCAGGCTATTGATTTCAGCGGCGACGGCTTTGTCGATCGTCTCTACAGTGTCGACGTGGGCGGCCAGGTATGGCGCTTCGACGTATTCCGCAACAAAGAACCCGATGATGCGGACGACCCGCTCGTCACGGGCGGCGTCATCGCACGGTTTGGGGGCGAAGGAGTAGCCACAGCAGGCGCGACGGACACGCGTCGTTTCTATTCCGCTCCGGACGTCTCGATCTTTTACGACCCGGTAATCAATCGCCGATTCGTCGCAATCGGCGTAGGCAGCGGCTACCGGGCGCACCCGCTCGATGTCAGCGCAACGGATGCGTACTATTCGCTGCGCGATCCGGACCTCTTCGCGAAGCTCAATCAGGATGCATACGACAATTACGATGAAAATGCCGGCATTGCATTGGACGGCGACATGGCTGAGGTCAGTGGTGAGGTCAATACCGTGATCGGTAACGACCAACGCGGCTGGAAATTCACGTTTCCGGTGGGTCAAATGATGCTGTCGGCGTCTGCGACATTTAATAACTCTGTGTTCTTCCTCGGCTTTGAACCCGACGTGGCGTCTGCGGCAACCTGCCAGGTAAGACCGGGAAGAAACTATCTGTATCGCGTCAATGTCGCGAACGGTGATCCGGTTGCGAACAACCTTGACGAAATGACAGGGACCCAGGCTGACGCAGCTCGGACCACGGCCCTGAAACAGGGCGGCATAGCACCGACGCCTGCATTCCTGTTCCCGGGTCCAGCCGAATCTTGCGAAGATGACGCCTGTTCAAACCCTATCGGCTGCGTTGGCGTCGAGTGTTTCAACCCGGGCTTTGCCAACAATCCGGTTCGTACTTTGTGGACTCAAGATGGGATTGAATAGCCGGACGGAATTGGCGCGCATGTCTGCCAGAGACAGAATCATGAAAATGCGCGTATACATGCGTGGCATCACGCTGGTGGAGCTGATGATCGTGCTTGTGATCGTCGCCATACTCACGGCGATCGCTTTTCCGAACTACCGCAATTTCGTTATCCGGGCCAAGCGCACCGAGGCGAAAGCGGCGCTGCTGAAAGCCGCGACCAACCAGGAGAAGTACTATCTGCAGAATCAGATATTCTCCGACGAGCTGGCCGAGCTCGGTTTTAGCGCTCCGTTCAAGACTGACTCAGGCGCTTATCAACTCAGTGTTTCCGAGCCAGCCTCGGCAAGCAACTTCACGGTGACAGCGACATTGGTGGTAGACGATGGCGAGCATCTCACGTGTAAGACGTTCACGATTGATGGCGGTGGCAACAAGACGTCGGCTCCAGCGACCGATTGCTGGAGCCGTAAGAACTAGACGCCGGCATCGCCCTCAGGCGCGCGGGCTCAAGGCGCCTTCGATGGAGCTTGCCTGCCTGAGAAGAACAGCGCATCGAGAATCAGCAAGGCGGCGCCGACGGTAATGCCGGCGTCAGCGACGTTAAACGACGGAAAGGCCCACGCGCCGAACCACACTTGAATAAAATCCGTGACGTGTCCAAACCGGACACGATCGATGAGGTTGCCGAGGGCCCCGCCGAGCACCAGCGCGAGACCAATTGACAGGACTATCTGCCCTTCTTTACGAATCCGCCAGATCCAGACGGCGATGACGGCACTGACAACGGTGGCCAGTGTCACAAAAAACCAGCGCTGCCAACCGCCTGCATTAGCAAGAATACTGAACGCGGCACCCGAGTTTTTCTGGTGTGTCAGATTGATAAACGAGTTAAGGGGAACCCTGTCATAGAGTGGCACCCACTCGACGATTGCCCACTTTGTGAGCTGGTCGGCGACGACAATGACGAGCGCAATGACCATCCACGTGATGAACCTTGCATTGCCGGCGTTGCTTTCCTGTACCTGAGTCAAAGTCATTTCCTCTCAGACCGCATGAGCGGCGAGTGCCATACGTGCATTTTCGGCATCGATCGCCATTTGCGCAACCAGTTCGTCAACTGACGCATACTTCTCCTCAGCCCGAAGGTGAGCAAGGAAGTCGACATGAATGTATTCGCCGTAGATATTTGCATCGAAATCAAACAGGTGTACTTCAAGTACGGGCTTGCATAGATCGAACGTTGGACGCGTTCCGACGCTGGCGACACCGTCGATCGGGCCATTCGGCAGCCCGTGCACGCGCACGGCAAAGATGCCGAGCACAGCGCTTTGCCGCCTTCGGATGTCGACATTCGCGGTCGCATAACCGAGCAGGCGGCCGACTTTCCGACCTTCGACAACTTTCCCGGACATTCGATACGGTCGCCCCAATAATGCCGTCGCGCGCTCGACATTGCCATCTGCGAGCGCTTCGCGAATTTTGGTACTACTCACTCGTACGCCATCAACAATAATGCTCGGCACCTGATCCAGGTCGAACTGCAGCGCCTTGCTAGCCCGCCGCAAATGCTCGATCGTTCCCTCTCGTTTGCTCGCGAACTGGAAGTCATCGCCGACGACAATGTATCGTGCATTGAGGCCCTGAACGAGAATTTGTCGAATGAACGCATCCGCTCGAATGCCGCGCATCGCTGCATCGAAACGCGGGCAATAGAAAATGTCGATACCGTAGTCGGCAAGTGCTTCGTATTTTTCCCGAAAACGCATGAGCCTGGCTGGTGGGCTGGCGGCCGAGAAGAACTCCTTCGGCGTCGGTTCGAAACTCATGACGATCGCCGGCCAGCCTTTTTCCCGTGCTGTCCTTTTGACCCGATCCAGCAACTGTGTATGGCCGAGGTGCAGGCCATCGTAAGCACCGATGGTCACGACGCTGCCACGTGCCAGTTCACTGTGCGGGAGGTCGACCAGGTGTCTGACAAGCCGCACGTCAGATAGCCCTTAACCGGAATTGCGATGGCCGCAACCCCAGGATCAACAAACTCACGAAATACGTGGCCGCTCCTGCGACCACCGACACGCCCAGCCAATAAACGCGATCGAACGATCCGACGCCCAGCCACCATACCAGCGGACGGTAGAGCAGCAACAGAACTGCGCACATAGCCATGTTCGCGACGATAACTCTAACCATCAACATCAACCATCCCGTTGAGTGCTGAATTACGTCATCTTTGTGCAGGCCGCGGTATAACAATGCGGCATTGAGTATTGCCGCGACCGAGGTAGCGCCGGCCAGCCCCACATGAGGCCCCGCGAAATCAACCGAAGTCAGGTACCAGGCCGACGCGATGCTCAGCACGAGGTTGACGCCAAGAGCGACCAGCCCGATTAGCACCGGCGTCCGCGTGTTTTCGCGAGCAAAGAATGCCGGCGCCAGGATCTTCACGAAGGAAAACCCGATGAGCCCCAACGCGTAGGCTTGAAGAGCAAGCCTGGTCATACCGACCGACTTCTCGTCAAAGATCCCGCCGTAGAACAATGTCGCTATCAATGGACCGGCAAGAACCACAAGTCCTGCCGCCGCCGGCACAACGATCAACATTGCGAGTCTCATCGACCAGTCCAGCGTCTGCGAAAACTCCGTCTTGTCGTCGCTGGCCCACAGGCGCGACAGCGTGGGCAGCGTGACGGTTGCCAGCGCAATACTGAATAGGCCCAATGGAAACTCCATGAGCCTGTCAGAGAAATACAGGTAACTGATGCTCCCCACAGGGAGCAGCGAAGCAATCACTCCGCCAACCAGCACATTGATCTGCGCCACAGAGGAGCCGAAAACCGCCGGCACCATCAGTCGGAACGCCCGGCGCACGCCGGCATGCTGCGGCGCCCAGATCGGTCGTGGGAAAGCGCGTATCTGCGCGAGAAACGGTAGCTGAAACAGCAGCTGCAGAATGCCCGCGACCAGGACCGCATAGGCCAGGGCCATTACCGGTTGTTCGAGTGTGGGCGCAACCCAGATCGCCGCCACAATCAAAACCACGTTCAAGATAACCGGTGTGAATGCGGGCACTCCGAAACGCCCATAAGTATTCAGGATTCCACCGGCGAATGCCGTAAGCGAAACAAACAACAGGTACGGAAACGTAAAACGTAGCATCAGTGCGGCAAGATCGAAGTCACCGCCATCGCCGATGAACCCGGGGGCGACAATCAATACGAGTAACGGCGATGCAATAACGCCTAGCAGCGTCACCAGGAACAGCACGATGCCGAAAGTCCCGGCCACTGCATCGACAAATTCACGCGCGTCTTCGTGATCATGCTTTTCACGATAACGAGCCATGACCGGGATAAAGCCGGCTGAGAATGCGCCCTCCGCGAAAAAGCGCCGCAGCATATTCGGAATGCGTTGTGCGACCAGGAACGCGTCCATCACGAGCGACGCCCCGAAATAGCGGGCGAAAACTATGTCCCTGATCAGTCCCAGTATTCTGGAAATCAGCGTCATGCCGCTGACGACCGAGGTCTTCAGCGCCAACTTCAGTCCGGAAGTGCGTTTCTTGGTCGTCATGGGAGCGACGAGTTTAGCCTAAAAAATTCATGAAATCAGTCATTTACACATTATGTCGAGCCTGTCCAGCTGCAGCTTCCGACTAGCATTGACAATACCTCTCCGGCCACGAATAATACGCGGCTCTTCGAGAGCAGGACACGGAAAAACCAGTGGCAAACATCAAATCAGCCCGCAAGCGCGCCCGCCAGGCCGAGAAGACCCGTAAGCACAACATGGGAATGCGCTCAATGATGCGCACACAGATCAAGAATGTCGTCAATGCTTGTGATGCCGGGGACAAGGACGCCGCTGTGGCCGCCTACAAGGCCGCCGTGCCGGTTATCGACAGCATGATCAACAAGGGCATTGTCACCAAGAACAAAGCTGCCCGTCACAAGAGCCGCCTGAACCGGCGAGTAAAAACGCTCAGCGCCTAACTCGAGGCCGGGTCGAACTCCTCGACAGCTTCGGCTTCCTGATCAGTCAATTCCAGTTGCCGCATTACAGCCTGGGCCAGTTCCTCGGTCCCTGCGCCTGTTGCTGCGCTGACCTCGAACACCGGGCCCGACCATTGCAGCGCCTCCAGCAGCATGTCACGGGCGATCGGTAGATCCTCGTCACTTAACAGATCAATCTTGTTAATCACGAGCCAGCGCGGCTTGTCGGCAAGCTCTGCAGAGAATTTCACCAGCTCACTGGCAATTGCCTTGACCTCGTTGGCCGGCTCCACGTCAGGATCGATCGGTGCGATATCCACAAGATGCAGCAGCAAGCCCGTACGCTGCAGGTGCTTGAGGAATTGAATCCCGAGCCCGGCACCTTCTGAAGCACCCTCGATAAGCCCCGGAATATCCGCCATGACGAAACTCTGCAGCTGACCTACGCGAACGACGCCAAGGTTGGGATGCAGTGTCGTAAACGGGTAATCCGCAATACGCGGCTTGGCCGAGGACATTGCGGCGATCAGCGTCGACTTGCCCGCATTCGGCATGCCCAGAAGACCAACGTCCGCCAGCACCTTGAGTTCGAGGCGCAGGTGCCGGCCTTCGCCGGGCGTACCTTTCGTGATTTTTCTTGGCGCACGATTGACGCTGCTTTTGAAGCGAGTGTTGCCAAGGCCGCCACGGCCACCGTCAGCGACCTTCTGGCGTTGCCCGGGCTCGGTCAGGTCACATATAAGCTCGCCTGTATCGACGTCATGAACGACCGTCCCGAGTGCAACCATTACGTCGAGGTCGTCACCGGACCGGCCCGTCTTGTTGCGCCCGGAGCCGCCCTGACCACCTTCTGCTTTGAATTTTCGGGCGACCCGAAAATCCGCGAGTGTATTCAGCGAGGGGTCAGCAACCAGGTATACGCTGCCGCCGTGGCCGCCGTCACCGCCGTCCGGCCCGCCCCTTTCGACGTATTTCTCACGCCGAAAGCTCAGGCAACCGTGGCCACCGTTGCCTGCAAGGACGCGAATCGTTGCTTCATCGACGAATTTCATCTGTGTGCCATTTCATGAATCAAGAACGAAAAACCCCGCAATAGCGGGGCTTCATAATTCGTTTTTTGCCCTCTACGCGATTGCTCGCCGGGGCAAGCTCCTGCTACGCGTCGAGGACGCTGACGAACTGTCGGTTTCGCGGACCCTTCTTCTCGAACTTTACGTGCCCGTCTTTCTTGGCAAACAGCGTGTGATCGCGGCCGATTCCGACATTCGCGCCGGGGTGGAAACGTGTGCCACGCTGACGAACGATAATATTGCCCGCAATGACTTTCTCGCCGCCATAGATTTTAACGCCTAAGCGTTTACTTTCTGAATCGCGACCGTTCTTGGTGCTACCGCCTGCTTTCTTATGTGCCACTGTACCGTACCTGTCTGTGTCATGACCCAGCCGAAGCCTGGTCTAAAAAAAATTACTTGCCTGTCTTCTTTGCGGCCTTTTTCTTGGCCGTCTTTTTGGCAGCGGGTTTTTTCGCGGCCGGTTTCTTCGCGGCCGCTTTCTTTGCCGCTGGTTTATCCCCGGCAGGGGCTTTCTTGGCTGCCGCTTTCTTCACCGGAGCCTTCTTGGCGGCCTGTTCGTCTTTCTTCGGCGCCGCCTTTTTCGCACCTGTGGCGCTTATGTCCGTGATCTCGACCTCGGTAAAGAACTGGCGATGCGAGCCCTGCCGCAGGTAATTCTGCCGGCGCTTGAACTTGACCACCGGAACCTTCCTGCTCTTGCCCTGGCGCAGCACCTTGGCGCTCACCGAACTGCCCGAGAGTACCGGGTTACCGACCTTGATATCGCTGCCTTCACCAATCAGCAGGACATCATCAAAAGCGACGGATGCGCCCTCATCGGCCTCGATTTTCTCGAGACGGAGAACATCACCTTTTGCCGCGCGGTACTGTTTGCCGCCGCTGCGAAATACCGCATACATTATATTTGCTCCAAAACGTCAGCCGCAATCTCTGCAACTCACTGAGAATTAAGAATTTTCTGTGGGACGATCAATCTGCCGCGCAGGCAAAAACCGGCGGGCGCCACGAAAGAGCGGGAATTCTATAGACTCCGCCGCCCGGGGTCAACGTTCGGAGGGTGCAGAATTCTATCGAATTTCAATAGCTTGCAATCCCGCAAGGCAATCCGGAAATCCGCTACCCATCTCGCCAATGGCAGCGCTTTCAGGCATTATCGCCCAACCTATGCAAGTGGCCGAAAAAACAGCCGTTCCTCCCTGCTTCGACGACGTCGCAGCGCTAGCCGCTGACGACATGCAAGCCGTCGACCGGCTTGTTGCCGTGAGCCTCAAGAGCGACGTCGCTCTCGTGTCGCAAGTCTCGGAGCACATCGTCTTGAGCGGCGGTAAACGGCTGCGCCCGCTCATTGTGCTGCTCGCTGCCCGCGCACTGGGCTATAAGGGTGAGCAACACGTTCGCGCCGCGACCATCATCGAGTTCATCCATACGGCCACCCTGCTCCACGATGACGTCGTCGATTCATCGGATCGCCGCCGCGGCATGGATTCGGCGAACACCGTGTTTGGCAACCAGGCCAGTGTCCTGGTCGGCGATTTCCTGTATTCGCGGTCATTCCAGATGATGGTCGACATCAATGACATGCGCGTCATGCAAATCCTCGCCGACGCCACCAATACGATCGCGGCCGGCGAAGTCATGCAGCTCATGAATATCCACGATCCGGATACGAGTGAGGATGACTACCGCCGGGTGATTTATCGAAAAACAGCCCGGCTGTTCGAGGCCGGTGCCCAGATTGCCGCCGTGCTGGCAGCACGCGAATCGTCGGACGAAGCCGCGATGCTCGAATACGGGCAGAATCTCGGTACGGCATTCCAGCTCGTCGACGACGCACTCGACTTCAATGCATCAGCCGAAGAACTCGGCAAGAATCTCGGCGATGACCTGGCCGAAGGCAAGGCAACGCTGCCACTTATTCATGCAATGCGCGTCGGCTCGGAGAGCGAGCGCGAACTGATCCGCGAGGCTATCGTCGAAGGCGGGCTCGGAAAGCTCGACGAGATCCAGGCGATCATTGAATCCACCGGCGCGCTGGAGTACACGGCACAAAAAGCACATGAGGCGGCCGATGTCGCGATCAGCGCGCTGTCCGATATTCCTGACTCGGAGTACAAACAGGCACTGATCTCGATTGCCGAGTTCGCCGTAAAACGGCGATCCTAGTGCGGTGTAACGCCTAGATGAATCGGTTCAACACGCCGTGGCGGGTCACGTCGGCCGCTATCTACACAACGCCCACCGATTCCCGCGTCTACGGGACGCTCGACATCGATGTCACGCGTGCCAAACGCTTCCTCGAGAAGAAGCGTGCGGCAGGTGTGAAGATTACGATGACGCATCTCGCTACGGCCGTGCTGGCGCGCGCTGTCGCTTTCGACGTACCCGAGATGAACTGTTTCATTCGGCGCGGCGCTGTTGTCGGGCGGGAGCGTCTCGACGTCATGGTCCCGATTTCCGTCGGTGGCGACTCTGGCGTCACAGCTGCGATCGTCAAAGATGCGCATGCACGAACCGTGACCTCGATTGCCGAGGAAGTACGCGACAAGGCCGCAAGCGGCCGTTCCGGTGTCGAAACCAAAGCAATACAAAACAAGTATTTGCTGAATCGCGTTCCCTGGCCATTCAGGCGTCCCACGTTTCGTTTCCTGAAATGGATCACGGTCGATATGGGAATCGAGATCAAGGCGCTGGGGCTGTCTGCGCACAGCTTCGGCTCGTTCGTCGTCTCGGACATAGGCAGTTTCGGCCTCAATACCGGAATGACTGCATTGATGCCGGCCGCAAAGATCCCGGCTGTAATCGTGCTGGGTAAAGTCGAAGAGAAGCCCGTCGTTCGCCATGGCGAGATCGTTATCCGCACCGTGCTGCCGCTCACCGGCACATTCGACCACCGCATCGTCGACGGCATGCAGATTGGCAAACTCGCCCGTGGCATCAAGCGGAACTTCCGAAAACCCGAGTGGCTCGACGAAATACCGGTGAAAGAGCTCGAAAACTCCCTATTTCAGCCACGCGATTGAGCCTTCCGCTCAGGCAGATGGGTCATGAATGCGCGCGTTCGGGGTGTAGCACGACAAGAAGGGATTAACGTTGAATTGGTCGGGGCGAGAGGATTTGAACCTCCGACCCCCTGACCCCGAGACAGGTGCGCTACCAGGCTGCGCCACGCCCCGACCGTGAGCCGAATCTTACAACAGGTCAGCCGCAGGAACCAAGCGCTTAGTCACACTGCCCTATTCTCACCCCGACCAACCTGTTTGAGGTTCGCCAAATCCGAACCCGCCGGTTTCTGATAAAGACGCAGCCCGAATTCCGGCACAATTGCCAGCAGGTGATCGAAGATGTCGGACTGGATATCTTCGTAGACAGCCCATTCGGTCGTGTTCGTGAAGCAATAGATCTCCAACGGCAGTCCCTCGGGCCCCGGGGCGAGCTGACGAACGATCAGCGTCATGCCATTGTGAATCTTCGGGTGATTCTTCAGGTAATTGTAGGCGTATGCGCGAAAAGTACCGACGTTCGTCAGCCGCCGTCTGTTCACTTCCGCGTCGACTTCGGTCGCGAGTCCCGCGTTGTAGTCGGTCAGCTCTTGTTCCTTGTTCTTGATGTAGTCCTTCAGCAGCGCGAACCGCGTGAAATGATCGACTTCGTCTTGCGTCTGCATGCGGATCGTGGACACATCGATAAAAATGGCGCGCTTGATCCGCCGGGCACCCGACTGCGACATGCCGCGCCAATTCTTGAACGAGTCCGTGATTAAGCGGTGCGTCGGGATCGTCGTAATTGTCTTGTCCCAATTCTGCACTTTGACGGTGTGGAGTTGCACGTCGACCACGTCACCGTCCGCGCCGAACTGCGGCATCTCAATCCAATCACCGACGCGAACCATGTCCTGCGCGGTGAGCTGCACGCTGGCAACCAGCGACAGGATCGTGTCCTTGAATACCAGTAGCAGGATAGCGGTCATCGCGCCGAAACCGCTGAGTAGCAGCAGCGGTGAACGGTCCAGCACCGCCGCGATGATCATCACGCCGCCGAAAACCCAGACGACGATCTGCACGAGTTGCACGAATCCCTTTAGCGGACGGTCCTTTGCCACTGGTGAGGCCGTGTAGATCGTGTTTGCTGCGCTCAGCATGGCAGTCAGCGCGAGCGTCAACATCAACACCATGTAGCCCATCGCCACGTTGCGCACAAGCTGCACGACGCCTTCTGGCAGACCGGGGACGAATGGCACGCCAACAAATACAATCAGCGCCGGCACTACCTGCACAAGGCGACCGAAAACATTGTGCGTGACCAGTGCGTCATCCCATGTGACGCTGGATTGTTTGGCGAACGCGCGGGCAGTACCGACAAGTACGCGTTTGGCGATCAGGTTGATAACGACCGCACCAGCAAGCAGCGCCAGTACGCCGACGACGGGCGGTAACAGCGGGTGAATCGAGCCGAGTTGTTCAAACATTTTTCTGGGGGTCCGGAGTGAGCGCGCGGAGATGGTATCACTCAATCGTCGGCGACTTATCAGCAGGGTGTACGAAGCGCGCCGAACCGACGAATCACGGCAAGCTGGCTTTAGCCGGTCTGGACGCCAACGACGCCCCGAAATAAGGTGAGGAGCGAAGCGAGGGCCCCACCGCTCGGCCCATCCTCTCAGCCAGAGCATTTTTCTCTATCCAGATCAATCAATTACAATTTCCGCCGCCCAGTCCTGATTCTTGTCGGGCCCAGTTGTAGAGATTTTGTGGGTCTGTACCATGGAGTCTTCGACTGGCATACAAGAACAACCGGGGGATCACTATGGACCTTAACGCCGGACTGCTCGGGGGCGGATCCTGGGGAACGACCGTTGCGGCATTAATTGCGAGGAACGCACCGATAACGATGTGGGCCAGGGATCGGGGAACCGTGGACGAGATCAATACGCAGCACAGCAACGCAAAGTATCTTCCCGATGCGGTACTTCCAGAAAGTGTCCGCGCAACGACCGACATCGAAGAAGCCGTGGCAGGAATGGACGTGATTGTCATGGGTATTCCGTCGCAGTCATTCCGTGGCGTGCTCGAACAGATCAAGCCGCACATTCGGCCCTGGGTGCCCGTCATCAGTTTGAGCAAGGGACTCGAGCTCAGCACCGGAAAACGTATGACCGAACTGATCCACGAGGTGCTTCCGGGGCATCCGGCCGGTGTACTAACCGGGCCAAATCTGGCGCGGGAGATCATGGCGGGCTACGCCGCCGCAAGCGTCATCGCGATGGAAGACGAAGTTATCGTCAAGGAACTGCAGAAACTGTTTAACAGCGGCTTGTTTCGCGTTTACACGAATCACGACGTCATCGGCTGCGAACTCGGCGGCGTACTTAAAAACATCATAGCGATCGCCACGGGCATGGGAGATGGACAAGGCGCCGGTGAAAACACACGATCGGCCGTCATTACACGCGGCTTGGCCGAGATCACGCGCCTTGGTGTTGCTATGGGCGGCGAACCACAGACATTTGCGGGACTCGCCGGCACCGGAGACCTGATCGCAACATGCACAAGTCCGCTAAGTCGAAATCGTACAGTTGGATACGAGCTGGGCAAGGGCCGGACGATCAGGGAAATCGTCGACGAAATGTTCATGGTTGCCGAAGGGGTAAAGAGCGCGCCGGCCGTCATGGCACTGGCTGAGAAATATGGCGTGGACATGCCGATCGCCAGGCAAGTTTTTCAGGTTGTGCAGGACAAGGGCACCGCGCGCCAGGCCTTTCGGGGCTTGTTGAAGAGAATGGCCGGCGCGGAGTCTGATCCGGGTTAGTAGAGGAGTTTACCGAGCGCGATTCCTGGCCTGTGAAAAAAAGTAAACGAGCAAACCGGAGCCGATGATGCCGATACCAAACAGGCCTTCAATCGGTCTGTTCATCAGAACAAACCATAACGTCCAGCCTGTCAGTACCAGGTAAATGATCGGCGGTATCGGAAACAGATACGTACGGTAGGGGCGCGGCAGATCCGGCTGCCGATAGCGTAGTACAAACACGCTTATGACCGTCGCGAAACTGTTAAGCGCGAGCGTGAAGCCGGCAAAAACCAGGACTGATTCAAAGCTCGACGAAAGAATAAATACGATCGCCAGTGCAGACTGCACGTATATTGCGCGACTCGGTATTCCATCCTCGTTCTTATACGAAAGAAAACTCAAGACCTTGAAGTCTTCTCCGATCACCTGCAGTACGCGCGGACCAGCGATTGTCATCGCGCTGACCGTAGAGATCAGCAGCAATGCCAGGACGAGCCCGGTGAATCGCCCACCCAGCTCACCGAACACGGATTGTGCTGCGACGAAACCAACTTCGATCTGGCCCTTCATCGCATCGACGGGTGCCGAGTAGAGAAAGGTGAAATTCAGCGCAACATACAGAATCGTCACTATGAGCGTGCCCGTCAACAGTATGCCTGGCAGCGTTCGCTGCGGATTCTCAAGCTCGCTGCTCAGGTAGGTCGCCGCATTCCATCCGGTGTAGGCGTAGCTTACGTAAATAAGCGATATCGCAAATGCGCTGCTCGTCAGGAGCGTACCGTCGCCGCTGGATGGCAGGAAACGTATCGGCTGCGGCCTATCAACTACAACTACAGCAGCGAGACAAAATACGACGATCGCGCCGACTTTTAGAATCGTAAAAACGACCTGCAGTCCGCCCGAGTTCCGCCGGCTGCTGCCATGGATGACGGCCAAAATCGCGACGAGGCACACTGCCAACGCCTTTTCGATCGACTCGGACGACTGGCCGGGCAGAATCGTGGTGGCATAGGCTGCAAAGGTCATTGCTGCCAGTGCTGTTGGCCCAGCGAAACCGATCGTTGCAGACGTCCAGCCCGAGGCGAAACCGGCGGCAGGATGATAAATACGTGTGAGAAAATTGTATTCACCGCCGGAACGAGGCAAAGCAGCGCCGAGTTCTGCGTACGTCATTGCACCGCATGCAGCGATCAGGCCGCCGATCGCCCACAGCATCAGAATGACGAATCCCGATTGAATATCCAGTAGTTGGAAGCCAAGACTGGTGAAAACACCGGTGCCTACCATATTGGCAATGACGACGGCAGTGACCGTCGTGAACTTGAACTTCGTCGAAGTCATTGAGTAATCGCGCTTGTCAGTCCCGCTGGTGCCGCGATAACGCGGGCAGGAGATCGCTCTTGCGAGCAGCTAAAGCGCAGTTCGAACCTGATTGCGGCCGTTGTCCTTTGCCACATAAAGCGCCGCATCTGCCGCCTCGAGCATGGCCGATTTTGAATTATTTTTTGAAAACGAGGCGACACCAGCACTTATAGTAACCGATGGACCTGACAGATTGAATTCCCTCGCGAAAACATATTTCGCGATTGACGCACGCAGCGACTCGGCCAGCCTCGCCGCAGTCTCTTCGTCCGTGGTCGGACATACAATGGCGAATTCCTCACCACCCCAGCGTGCGACGATGTCCTTGCTTCTTACGTTTTCGCGCATTAGTGCGCTCAGTTCGCGCAGCAAGACATCGCCAGTCTGGTGTCCGTGCTGGTCATTGAAGGCTTTGAAGTTATCGACATCGATGAAGATCAGTGACAAGTCAGCTCCCTCGACCCCTGTCTTGTCAATATGCTTGTCCAAAATTTCATTGATGTAGCGATGATTGTACAGTTCTGTCAGTCCATCGCGAACGGCCAGGCCATGAAGCACATTGTTCACGCGAGCCAGTTCCTTGTTCGAGAGCTTCAAGGATCGAATTAGTTGCGAACGTTCCGTATCGAGCCTATAGGCATGAACCGCTCGTTTAGCGGCGCTCGAAATCAGCGACAAATCCTCGAATGGCTTCAACAAGTAGTCGTAAGCGCCGTGTTTGATCGCATCAATCGACGTATCCAATGAGCCGTGGCTCGTGATCATGATGACGTTAGTGCGCGGGCTCTTTCGTTTTACGTGTTCCAGCACCTGGACACCGTTGATGCCTGGAAGCCGGATATCGGACAGGACCAGCGAAAACTGGTTGCTCTTCAGGAGTTCAATAGCTTCTTCGCCGGTTGCGGCAGTACTTACGACGTAACCGTCATCCTCGAGAACCTCGGAAACCACACCGAGGATGCTGGCGTCATCATCGACGACGAGTACATTCGTTTCTGTCGATTTCTCCGCCACGGGCCGGCGCTGGACTCGGCTGTTCATCTGGACATTGGACCAATTTTGACCCGTTTTTGGCGTGATGCGCCGCACAATATTTCAGCAAAAATGTGCGTCATGCGGCTTGTACGCTTGTGCTGGGAAGACTTACGACGAAACGGGCTCCGCCACCCGGAACGTCCTCCACCCATACCTCACCGCCGTGATCCTTGATAATCCCATAGGTCACTGAGAGCCCCAGACCGGTGCCCTGACCAGCCGGCTTGGTCGAGAAAAACGGCTCGAAGATCTTTCCGCGAACCTCTTCCGATACGCCAGGGCCATCATCCTCTACTTCGATTATCACTGTGCCAGCGTCACCCTGGCGGGTTCGCACAACCAGGCTGCCACCCTCCGAGCCCATCGCCTGTTGAGCATTGATGGCGAAATTCATGATGACCTGTTGCAGCTGATTTGCATTCGCGTCGAACGACGGCAGATCGGCCGCAAGTTCCTTGCTTATCCTGACGTTATTGACACCCAGCTGGTGGTCAACGATTTGAAGAGCCGCGTCGACGACAGCATTGACGTCTGTAGGCTCCTTCTTGCCGCTTTCCTGTCGAGCAAATTGCAGCAAGTTCGAGATGATCTCGGTGCAGCGCCGAGTCTCGGACTCGATAACCGTCAGATTCTTCTTGATTGGACTGTCTTCATCCAGTTTTCGTAAAGCGAGTTGTGCGTACCCGAGAATTCCCGCAAGCGGATTCTTCACCTCATGCGCGATCCCCGCTCCGAGCTGTCCAAACGCTGCCAATTTCTCCGACTGCACGAGCGCCGCGTTCGCACCTGCGAGCTTGATGTCGCGTTCGTGTAATTCGCCCGTCATACGATTGAACGAACGTGAGAGCACGCCAATCTCGTCACCGGAATTTGAGCTGAGCGATACCTCGAACTGGCCCTTACCGACTTTTTCTGCGGCCTCCGTGAGTTTTTCCAGCGGCTTGGACAGTCTTCGTGCAAATATGAGGCTGGCTATCGCCGCGACCGCGAATAACAGTAATGCCACAACTTTCAAATTCGACAGCAGATCTCTGGCACTGACGTAAACGACACTGCTGGGCACCTGTATTGTTGCCAATAACGCCCGGTTCGCGATCGGTGCGAACGCGCCGAACATTGGTACGCCATCTTCGACGAACTCGATCGCGGTACCAATAGCATTACCCGAATTTGAATTCGCCTGATCTGTCCAGTGGGGGCCACGGTTTTCCGACATCGCACCTTTTTGAAAGAGCGGTTGACCCTCGTGATCAAGGATCGACACTTTGAACCCGCGCGACCGGGTTGTCACCGCGGCGAGACGCGCGGGCTTGATATTGGCCGCCAGCACAAATGCGTCCCGAGTTTCCGTCCCCGGTATTTCGATGAAGAGCCTCAGCAGGCTGACGCCCTCCTTGATGTGCTCCATCTTTAATTCGAGCTCCCTCGACGTGGCAGCAGGCAGAGGGTTCTGATCGCGATAGTCCAGCAGCGTTTTCCGGCTAAGGTCGAGCCGCGTGAGGTCGGTCGTGTTAAAGGCAGTTACCGGGGCAGAATCGGCCCGCTGTGCCGTAATTGCGACGATATCCTTGTAGTTGCGAAAGAGACTCTGAATCACGTCCCGCTTGGTCTCAGGGTCCATCCTGGGGTCGTAGATTACGTCGCCAAACGCCTGCATATTGGCAACGTAGTTTCGCAGCAACGCGTCGGCTTCTTCCGCGGTATGTATCGCCATGACGGCGGTTAGATCGCGAATATAGGCCGTCTTGTCAGTGCGAAAGAGACTCGCCATGGTGCTTGTATTGAGGCTCATGACAATCATGATCAGCACCAGCACGGTCAGAAGGACCTTTACGCGAATGGGAAAACTAAATCGAGGCATGATTATTCACTCCTCCCGGACGTTCCGGGAACATGGAGAACTTGGGAACTGTAGGCGACGTTTCCGACTTCATCGACGGATTCGACGAGAATCGTTTGCGCTCCGGGGTCAGGACTAAAGAAAAACTCGAAATCGCCGCCGGCCGTTGTTGACACCGATTGTCCCAGTACAAGAATGCTGGCTCCGGGTGTCGTCTTGCCACGCAGCGAATATTGGCCGCTGGCGGACAGCTGGATGGGGTGCACCTTGAGCGACGGCGGCATCGAGTCGGGCACCACACGCAGGCGTCGAGGTGTTGACGTCGGTCCCAGAACCCAACCATCGCGTGCGCTAATCCGCCAGAAATAGTTGCCAGCCGATAGATTGGCATGCGTGAACGAGAGTTCGCTCAGGTACTCGTCGACGAGTATTTCTTCGAAGCCCGCGTCGCTGGCAATTTCGAGTCGATAGGTTTGTGCATTGGACACCTTGTTCCAGGCGAATTCGACGCGCGGTGGTGCCGCGAGGAACTTGGCAACCGCGTTGTTGTTGGGACCCCGAATCACGGGCAGTGTCGGCAACGTGCGGGTTCCGGGTGTTCGGCCGTCTTCGCTGATCGTCAGACCCTGATTCGCATCGACACGGTAATGCTCGCCGGCAATATTGACGTCGGCCTGCCCGGAATAGACAGCAATGGTGGACGATCCGTCAGGGTTGACGCCGATGCGAAAGTCGACGGCTTCTTTCATCGGCCCCGTTGCCGCGAGCTCCACGAGACCTGCCGGAAACTGCACGCCGAGTGCACCGTAGTCGGCGTTGACCGTACCCGTTAGCTCGCCGTTCATCACGACGATCGCAGGATCACGACGCTCCAGAAAGGGATCCGCAGCACCGCTGCGGAACACGACCAGCGAATTCTGGCCAATGCGCAGCTCGTTGTCGGTCGTGAAATCAACGCGGGCCCGTGAGTTGGAGAACGTCTGCACGGCATCACGGTTGCGCACAGTAACGCCCGCGCTCGCATTGCTCCAGGCTATGCTGTCGGCAGGTCGAATTCTCACGTCGCGACGAACAGCGGCGTGTTGCGCGACGAAATTGCCGAAGTT
>Ga0316201_10001029_pt1 | contig 17896 bp, 14 predicted proteins | sample CS6wburrow_MG_FD_204516 | JGI IMG/M metagenome (GOLD analysis project Ga0316201, IMG submission 204516) | Coastal sediment microbial communities from Delaware Bay, Delaware, United States - CS-6 worm burrow | ecosystem: Environmental > Aquatic > Marine > Coastal > Sediment | place: USA... | reverse complement strand
TACCTGGCACCCTGCCCTGTAGAGCCCGGACTTTCCTCCCCGCACGAAGCGGAGCGACTGCCTGGCCGACTCCCGCTGAGTATTATATAGGAGAACCGTGCTGGCCGAATAATCCGGCCCTGCAGGGGGACCGCCACACGACTCCACCGTAGGTTCGAATTCATTCGACCAGCAACCTCTCACAGCGAACGGGGCGGCTGAATAATCCGGCCATGCGAGAGAGGCCAGCTGTTTAACAGCCAGGGCCGTAGTTATTTGATGCGGGCGTGCCGGCTGCCGCGGAACAATTTCCCCACCAGGCGGTTAATGAAATTACTGCGCTTCAGGCCGGGGATGAGGCCGTGTTTCTCGCGCAGCACGATTTGCTGCTTGAGACGCAACAGCCCGTCATGACCGGGATCGACATTCAGACCCCGCCGTAATGCCGCGTAGGCACTCTCGCGGAACCCCAGCCGGTGTTCGGCCATCGCCAGGTTATAGTAAACCTCTGCATCGCGGACTTCTCCCACGGCCGCCTTGCGACACAGTTTTACGCCGCTGCGGTCTCCCATGCACACCCGCGACAGACCGTGAAACGAGGTATAGCGATTCTGGTAGACATCGTTTATCTCCGCCTGCTGGTCTGCGGCGCGAAACAACAAGACCGCGCCCTCGTAGTCGCAGTCGCTAAAACACTTGAGGCCGTCGAGGAATTCATCACGCAGGCGTAAGTGTTTGCCGGTCGACCGTGATCCAAACTGGCTGGCCATATCACCCTCCCAACGATATGCTCAACTGACTGCAGTGACCGCTTGAATTCATTCCTGTACAGCGACACACTACCCCACTAATTCTGTGGAGATTAACGGCTTGCACTTCAGAGCGCAACTAGCGGATTTATATACAGAATGACAAATTTATGACACATCGATGAATATTCTGTTTGCCAGTGCCGAGGCCCACCCGCTGATCAAGACCGGCGGACTTGCCGATGTGGCCGGCAGCCTGCCGCGCGCCATCCGCCACCAGCGCCACGATATCCGCCTGGTCATTCCGGCCTACCAGTCGGTACTGAAGCAGGCAGAAAAATATTTCCTGGTCGCCCACCTTGAACTCGAGGGCGTGACCCAGCCGGTACGCATCCTCGCCGGCCGCCTGCCCGGCAGTACCGTGACGGTCTACCTGGTGGACTCACCGGAACACTTCGATCGCCCCGGCAACCCCTACTCCATGAAACAGGGGGCCGTCTGGCCGGATAACGCCGAGCGCTTCACGACGTTTTGCCGCGCCATCGAGGCACTTGCCCTGGATAATGCCGGGCTCGACTGGCAGCCGGACATCGTGCATTGCAACGACTGGCAAACAGCGCTGGTACCACCACTACTGGAGCGGCATGCTACTCGCCCGGCCACGGTATTTACCATTCACAACCTCGCCTACCAGGGCCTGTTCGACTGGAAGGTCTTCAAGAAACTCAAATTGCCGACTGACTTCTGGTCCATGGAGGCGATGGAGTTTCATAACCAGTTTTCCTTTATCAAGGGCGGACTGGTGTTCGCGGACTGGATCACTACCGTGAGCCCGACCTACGCCGAGGAAATCCAGACCAGTGAATATGGCTATGGTCTTGAAGGGCTCATCAGTCACCGCAAGGACAACCTTACCGGCATCGTCAACGGGGTTGACTACACTGTCTGGAACCCGGGGCGCGACCTGTTGATACCGGTGCAGTTCAACGCCCGCTCCCTGACCCACAAGATTGAAAACAAGCTGGCCCTGCAGGAGCACTTCGGCCTGCCCAGGGACGAAAAGATCCCGGTATTCGCTACCATCAGTCGACTCGTCGAACAAAAAGGCATTGACCTGATCCTCGGTGCCGTACCCGGGATCGTGAAACAGAAGGCGCAGTTAATCGTACTGGGCAGCGGTGACAGCAAGATAGAAACCGGTATTCGCGCCGCCGTCAAGGCACACCCGGAACAGGTCGCCGCGCGTATCGGCTATGACGAGGCACTCTCCCACCATATCGAGGCCGGTGCGGATATCTTCCTGATGCCTTCCCGTTTTGAGCCCTGCGGCCTGAACCAGATCTACAGCCAGCGCTACGGTACCGTGCCCATCGTGCGCAATACCGGTGGACTGGCCGACACCGTCACAGACACCACGGAGGAAACGCTGGAGGCCAGGACAGCCACCGGTTTCAGCTTCTCCGGAACCACGGTAAAAGACCTGGCAACGACCATCGACCGGGCCCTCGGCTACTATCGCCAGCCCGAGCTCTGGCAGAAAATCGTCGGCAACGGCATGAAGCAGGATTTCAGCTGGAAACGCAGCGCCCTGCTCTATCTTGAACTCTACGAGACTGTGCTGGCTCGTCGCGAGGGCGCACCGGTAGCCGAGACCGCCTGAACCCGGACAGGGTTCACATTCCTGCTGTTACCTCCTCTCCCGCACCGCGCAGGACTGGCCCGGCGTTTCAGTAACCACCTGCCCCGCCGATGTACCTGCATGAACACGCGTTCCGCGTGACTGATGGCCCTGGATGATGCAACCAGGCAGCGAACAGGCGAAGAGATGACGCTATGGAAACGCACGCCAGCGACGATCCGCAGGAATGGACCAACAATTTCATGGATGACTGCCACGAGATGGCCCGGGAACACCTGGCCCCGTATCTCGGAAAGATGTTCGAGAACTGCAACCTGGCGATGCTCGAGTTCGCCGACAAGGCCGAATCAAACACCTCCCAGATCCGCTTCATGGAAGCAGGCAATATAATAAAAAGGAATCGCAGCAACATAGAAAACAGCTTTTTCGGATCCCTGCAGCAGGGTTTCACCCGTTTCAAACTGGCCTGCAACCGGCAGGGTACCCGCAGTCTGCCGGCAACCTTCAGCACCGACATCAGCAAAGACCAGATGACCCTGGTCAGCAAGGATGACACCGACATCCAGGTCGCCATCCAGAACATGGTCGCCAGCGCAAGCCTGGGATCAACACTTGAGCTCACCGGAATAAAGCAACGCCTGTCCGTACTCAACAACGGCCACAAGCTCGAGGAAAACCAGATTCCCGCGGGGCCGCACGCGCTGGCCAGCTCCTTCCACAAGGCGGCCGAGGGTCTCGTCCTGGAACATGAATCCAGACTCATTGTTTACCTGCTGTTTGACCGCTTCGTGCTCAGCAACACGACCGCGCTGTATGAGCAGTACAACGAGAAGCTTCTGAAGGCCGGCCTGCTGCAGAATCTCAGGTACGAGGCCCGCAAGAACCCGAACACACCAGAAAAGAAACGCAGCGCATCAAATAATAACCAGCAATCCTCGAGCACTACCGGCGGCAATGCACAGGGCCCGGGGCAATCGCTGGGCGATGAACTGTTCGACAGCATCCTCAGCCTGATGTCACAGCGTAATCCGCGCCTCAACCACGCACCGGCCAATGCAGTTCAACAAAAAGAACTCGTCTCGGCCATCCATAGTGTCCAGCAGAAACTGGATAACCGTGATACACAGGTTAACCCAGACCAGGCGACAGAACAGGTCGCACACTCTGTAGAGCACCTGGTTGCCAACCTGTCTGCCGAACGCGAGCAGCTATTCAACGGTGTCGACCGCCGCCGTATACCGGTGGCAGATACGCAGGTAATTGACCTGGTCGGCATGATGTTTGAGTACATGCTCAACGATGCTGACATCCCGAACGTCGCCAAGGCCGAACTGAGCCGTTTGCACACGCCCTATCTTAAAATCGCCATCATGGACAGGACGTTCTTCTCCGACAACGAACACACCGCCCATATCCTGCTCAACGAGCTTGCCCAGGCAGGTGCACGCTGGGTATTCGAGGATACACCGGAACGCGGTATCTTCCCGTGCATGCGCAAGATCGTGGCACGCATCATCTTTGAATTCGACGACGATCTGAACATATTCAACGAGTTGCTAGAGACACTGCGCAGCAATATTGACGATCTCGAGGTGAAGGCCAACAGGATCGAGGAACATTCCCGCCAGGCTGCAGAGGGCAAGGAGAAACTTGAGCTGGCGCGCCAGTGTGCAGACACGGCCATCAACGAACTCGTCGGAAAATACACCGTTCCGGCCGCCATTCGCCAGATGCTGGGCGAGACCTGGAACGACAAGCTGACCTTCATCTTTCTGCGCGAGGCCAACGCGGACCAGAGCGACAGCTGGCGACTGGCCCTGCAAACGATCGAGTCCATACTCTGGTGCACGGAACACAAGACTACGACAGAAGAACAGACCGCATTGCGAGAATGCAGCATGGATACCCACAAGCAGATCCAGCAATCACTGGACACACTCAGCGCCTACGGTGCCAGCAATATTGCAGCAGACATGTCACTTGTCAGAGCCTACACACACGCCGCGTTCAGCTCGCTCTTTCCCGGGTCAGAAGAAAACAGCAATCCTGAACAGGCTGTAGCGAGTGACGCACGCGGGTCCGATCAGGGTAACCGCACGGCAGTTGAAGACAGCCCCCCGCCCAAACAGGCCGGTATCATCGCTGAATACATGACAGACCAGGGTGACGAACAAGCGGACCCACCGGTCGAAGACGATAGCATTACCCCGGAAACCGTTGCCACCATGGAAGCACTCGATACCGTCCCGTTTGGCACCTGGTTCACTCTCCAGGCGGATGAAGGGCAACCCGCCGTCCAGGCAAAGCTGTCCTGGCACTCACATATTTCGGGCAATTACATGTTTGTTGACAGTATGGGCAAGCGTAGCGTCGTGCTGCACCGCGGCGAACTGGTCAGGCTGATGATGTCAGGCCGTGCAGAAGCAATTGAACCCATGCAGCACCCGTTTGTGCAAAGGGCCATGGAAAAGATCCGTCGCGTACTGGGCGGCGAACAGGCCACCCAGGCATAGAAACACACCGGAGACACCGTTATGGGCACACATGAAAAGGCAGTACAGGACAGTCGCGGCCAGAAGCGCATCGAGGTCTCCGAGGTCATTCGGGTCGTCGACAGGCAGACCGGCACCCCCCTCGGCCAGCTGGTGAATATCAGCGAAGACGGGTTGATGATACTCAGTACAGAGTCCGTTGCAGAGAACTGCATCTTCCAGTTGTCACTGGAATTCAGCGAAGACTCGGACAATGCCGCAGCGGGCCCTCTCTCCATTGGCGTCGAAAGCCTCTGGGTCAATTCATCCGGCGACCAGCCACAGCACTGGGTCGGCTTTTACATCATCGATATATCCGACACTGACCTGCATCGAATCAGGCTGTTGTGTAACCAGGGTAACCCGCCGCGGCATCCACGGAACAGACTTCGTCCCGAAGATGCGCCGGCAGGATCAGAGGGCCTGTACAGCTCCCTCAAGAAGCAAGCTAAATTAAATTGGTGTGTATAAGAGGACCCGGGGCGGTCCCGGCGTTGAAATTCGAAGGTACAGAAAATGGGGACAGCAACCAGCGCCATTGGCGATTACGATCATACTGTCAATGTTTTCGCATCCGACGAGGTCTTGATACGCCTGCAAGACCTGGGTCGAACCGAAGACATCAAGTTTTCCCCGGATTGTCGCAGACTTGCCATCGCCGGATTCAAAAAAAGCAAGCTGCTTATCCTGGATGTCGAAGTCGTCGCGTCTCTCACCGGGACTTCGGTGAAGCTGACGAATCTTGTTGAAGTAACCTCGCCGAGCCTGAACCGACCACACGGTTTGGCGTTCATAGACGATGAAACCCTGATCGTCGCCAACCGCCGCGGAAAAGCACCCGTTTTCAAAATACCATCCGGTGGTAAAGATAAAAAGATATTTGATATTGGCGCAATACTCACACTGGGCTGTAATGACCAGCATAAAATTGAATCGCCAGGGTCTGTGTCAGTCTGGCGTCTTGATCACGACCATTTCGAAATTTTAATTTGCAACAACTATGTGCATCATGTAACCCGCCATATCCTGGAAAAAAAGTCCCGGTTCAGGCTGATAAGTAGCGAAATATTATTGAGTAGCGGACTTACGATTCCTGATGGCGTAGCGGTGAACAATGGCAATCACTGGATTGCCATTAGCAATCACGACAATCATTGCGTGTGTCTTTATCAAAACAAACCCCAGCTGAATCTACAGTCGAAACCGGATGGTATTCTGCGCAACATCAATTATCCGCATGGCCTCCGTTTTACAGAGGACGATAACTTTGTGATTGTGGCAGATGCAGGCTCTCCCTATGTCAACATATATGCCAAAAACGGGGGCAGTTGGGAAGGTACCCGCAATCCGCGAGCCACACTCCGTGTAATGGATGAAGCCACTTATCTCCGAGGCAAGATAAACCCTCAAGAGGGTGGTGTAAAAGGAATTGATATCGACCGCGACATGAACGTGTTGGTCACAACCTGCGAAGAAAAGGTTCTTCAGTTCTTTGATTTACGTCATGTGATCAGGCAACGCGGAGTTCCGCTGGACAGGAGAAAAAGATACCTGCAGTGGCAATATGCTCGGTTCAAACACAACAAACTACCGACTCTGCCAGGTGTAAGTTTTTCATGGAACTTCCTTCGCAAGGTTATTTCATCTTGATCAGCCAGATTTCTGTTATTAGATGCTGGCCAGCCTGACTTGAACAGGCAGAAATACTGGCGGGGCTAACATCTGCGGAAATATGTACATGACTAATGGGCAATAGCAGGAACGGGATCACCTGCACTTTCCGTGTCATCCCATTTACAATAGGAAAAGGCAACCACGGATAGACGCCTGGCCTTTAGCAACCCCTTGTATTCTACCCGGGTGAACGACCATTCCCGACCACTTCTGGACCTTTAGCACATGAAAACGGCGACCCGAAGGCGGCCGTCAGCGTGTTTTCTTGATATGTTAGTTTCAAAGTTTCTTACGCATCGCCTGCTCGCATTAATCTCCCCGAGTAGACTAAAGCTCAGATATATCCCATTCGAAATCCAAACCACAGGGGTACAACTGCATACCTAATTGATCCTGCCCTGCAGCATCACCGTCACTATCTGCCAAGGATAGATTCAGTTGCCAGGATACATCGCATCTCACTTCAATATACCCCCTTTCTCCCGGCCCGATGCCGAGGGTAAAATCACCAGTAACTGTGTCTATCAGAGAAAAATTGAAATCAGTATCACCAACACTGCTGTTACCAACAACCCCGGTTATGATTAGTTCTGGCAAGAGATTATTCAGGATTACCTTTGTAACAGGGAATGACACTCCTGCTCCGACAACAATAACGATTGAGTCACTTTGTGTTCCACCAGAATTGGTTTCAGTTACCACAGATACCGTATAAGTGCCTTCCTCTTCATAAGTGTGTGTTACTGAGCTAGTGGGATTAATCGGACCCGTAGGGCTATTGGGACTTATCTCCACCGCTTCCCCATCGCCAAAATTCCATAATGCACTAAGAATGAGATCATTTGATTTCACGCTAAACCTGACTTCTATTGGTACCTGATTTTCATTCGAGCTGAAATCTATTGTTACCGAACTATCAATGGTCTTTACGTTACCCTCATCTACCTGCTCTACGGTGCCATCGCCACCACCTCCGCAACCCACCATGAGCGTCGACAGGTAAAAAATGAATAAGACGAAGATGCTTCGAGTGGAATTATGATAACTAGACATGATCTCTCCTCAGACAATGATTGCCACAGCTTGCGAAAATGTGAATCGTTAAATTTCTGTGGCTATTATGTATATTAATAGCATATTAAATAAGGTTATTCGATTTAGCCAGTAAATATCACCCGCGAAATATCAAATCAATCACACACAAGCCAATCGGTAGAAACACTTACACTTGTTTTATTACAACATGACTCGAGAATACCTCGACACCCATGCTAGTTGCCTTCCGTGTTGTGAAAAGCACGTACATGAAACAACCACAAGCAACTTTCGAATACTGGTCGGTTCCGATCCTTTAGTCCAGGCTACTATCAGGAGTCACTAAACGGCGAATTTTCAACTCAAAGAAGTCCTTCAACACAAAATGCGCCCAGCTGACAAGGCCGCTTAACGGGTACGCTGGTCACTGCCTGGCAACACCTGCTGCATCATTCCTGCCGGGTTCATTTGCTGAAACTGCTTGCTTCCCTGGCTGAATGCCTGCCCCAAACCATGGATGCTCTGCTCCATACGCAGCATGGACTCGTTCATGGAATCCATACTATTCTGCATTTCACTTACATCCTGTGAAATGGCACCTACATGTCCAGCCATCTCGCTCATCGAACTGTTCATATCGAACATCAGCTTCAAGAAAAGCAGCACAATGACCACTGCGCAGACAAACAAGGACACCTGTAATGATTTGCTGGTCATTCTCTTTTACTTCTCTCTCTGGTCAGGGGTGAGGTGAAATGTTAACAGATCTACTAATGAGAAATACGCTGCATGACCCCACCAGGTGACATCCATCCTGACAGGGAGAAATATTTTCGTTCCCGGAAAAGGCTCCTGGTGATGCAGGATTCCTGCATTTCCCGGTGCAGCCAATATGCGATCAGGCAGACCTGGTATATGCCAGCTGCTCCTGAATGACTGCGACAAGTTCAACGTGGTCTATGGGTTTATGCAGCAGACTGAAGCCGCTACTGGCCGCACTCGCAATCCGCCTGGGGTCTGTGTCCCCCGTAAGCAGGATGCCGGGTATGTTTGTGCCGCGGACCTGGCATATCTCATTGATGGCATCATTGCCGGTTTCGCCCTCAGCCAGCCTGTAATCGGCAATAATGATGTCCGGATTCCTCGAGAGCGTTTCCAGGTAATCCAGTGCCTGGCGCTTTGACTGCGCTGCAACAACCTGGTAGCCGTATGCATCCAGCAGGCTTGCAATTGAATCGAGCACGTCTTGCTCGTCATCAATGACCAGAATACATTCCTTGTGACTGCCCGCTGATTGCAGCGGCCGTGCCTGTTCATTCACATCCTCAATGGAGGTTACCAGCGGAAGCTCAATGAAAAAGCAGGACCCCTTGCCAGGCAAGGAAGTCACACTCAGTCGGTGTCCAAGAATGTCCGCCATACCCCTGGCTATCGCAAGCCCCAGTCCCAGGCCAAGGCGCCTGTCACGGGCAACATTGCCAACCTGGTGGAAGTCCTCGAATATCTCCTCGATCTGGTCGGCAGATATCCCGATGCCAGTATCGTATACCTCTACCCGGAACATAGCCCCATAACGTCGGCAGCCCAGCAGGACCTTGCCATGGTCTGTGTAATGTATGGCATTACTGACCAGGTTACGCAAAATACGGCCCAGCAGTACCGGGTCACTCCTGGTCCGCAAGGTAGTCCTGCAAACCCTGAACGAAATACCCTTGTTGTTCGCCTGCTCCTGAAACTCGGTGGCAAGTTCATCAAATATATCTGAAATAGCAAACTGCGTGACCTCCGGCACAACAACCCCGGCATCCAGCCGGGACACATCCAGCAGCGTGTTCAGCATGTCACTTACAACCTGAATACCATTCGCTATACTGGCAACAACAGGGATTACCTCCGGATCCCTGACCTTGACCTCGAGAACACCCGTATACAAGGAGATCGCCTGCAGTGGCTGACGAAGGTCATGACTCGCAGCCGCCAGGAACCTGGACTTGGCAATGTTAGAGCGTTCCGCCTCTTCCTTGGCTTCTTGCAGGTCGACCGTGCGACTGGCGACTTCCTTATGCAGCTCCTCGCTGTGGCGCAAGACTCTTTGGGCCATTTCATCGAACCGGCTGCCAAGAATATCCAGTTCGTCCTTACCGGCCGCACCCTCACCGGGGGCAAGGACTGCATCTGAATGTATACCGATCGCCGTCGACATGGCACCAATACGTTGCGTCAGGGCATCGATGCGTTGCAGGATGGTTTTGCGAAGAATAAGGGATATTATCCCCAGCAAAACCACGAATGCGACGATGGTTCGAACAATAATTCCCTTCTGACGGGCCGCAATGATTTTCTGATTGTCTACCTGCGAAAGTCTCAGCCTGACTTCCCCGAAGCTTGTCTGGACGTTTGTAAGCGGATCACGAAATTCAACTGGTGCAACATACAGCTTTCCAGGCTCCGTAGTCAGCTTGCCAAACGAGGCAACCGTATTCTCGTTGTGCACGACCTCGATTGAGATCACGTTATTTTCACGCTCTGCGAAAGAGGTGAGTACGGTTTCCAGCACCGGGTAGTCTTCCAGCAGCAACAGGTCAACACTAAAATCAGATACAACCTTTGTAAGGGCGTTGCCATGTTTGTCGAGAAGTCCTTCAAGGACATAATCTGCGTCCCGTACGGAGAACCATCCAAACACGAACAGCAACAGCATCAATGTCAGCAAGATGATAGTTGTAATCTTCGCGGACAGGTTCATCGCCCACTCCAGAACTCGAGTGACAATGCCATTTCCTTGCGGATCTGCTCATAGTCAAGAACGGGGGGATAGACAAAACCCGACAGCCCCAGCCCCTGCTGGGCAGGATGATTGTCGAGCGAGGTAAATACCTCGCGGAGCAAGATAACCAGGTCGTCCTTGAGTCCCTGGCGGGCAACCCAGAGTTTTTCAGGTATGCTAAAACGCATGACAGGTCTTAGCTGATTATCCATACCGGTCCTTTCAAATACTGTGCTGCGCAATACACCCGCATCATAGTTTCCTGCCGCAACGGCAAAGGCGACTTTATCGTGACGACCCAGATAGCTAAACCCCCTAAGGGTGCTCCCCGTGATTCCCTCCCTGACCAGGATTGCCTGGGAGAGATAGCGTCCAGCGGTTGAGTGCTTATTGGCAAAAGCCAGGGTTCTCCCGCGCAACCCCTGCAGTGTAGTGACCGGCGAATCCTTGCGAACAACAAATACACCTTCAACCCTTGCCGGGCCACTGTCTTCCTGAACCAGAATCGTCAGCCCGGGCTGGCGATCACTTGCCATGACATAGCTTGCGACCCCAAGGCGCGCAATATCAACAACATCATTGGCAATACTGTCGATGCCTTCGGTATAGGTTGGAAAGACACGGACATCAAAACGCAGATGAAATCCGTCTATATCCAGTTTGGACTCAATTACATCGAGCACCGGCCTGATTGTGCTAAAGACATCGGCCGGTCGCTGCGAGGCATAGGTGCCGAACACCAGCTGCATTTCATCAAACTGTCTTGCAAGACGCATGGCCTGCCGGATCCCGTCGTATTCGCTGTCATCAGCGGGTAACAGGCCGTCGCGCTTGAGTGGCTTGAGAAGCTCCGGGGTATCAAGCTCCAGGAGAATCTGGCGCAGCGCATCGTATATTGAGGCATCGAGCCCTTCCCTGGCCGCCCACGGCTTGGTGACACAGTCAAACTGCAGGATTGACCGCAGGCCCTTCTCTTCCTTGTATTTATTGAAGGTGTTCTCGTTCATCGCCCCCGCGGCGTAATTCCCTGATGCCACAGCAAAGGCGACCTTGTCGTGTCGCCCCAGATAGGCCACCTCGGCAAAGTCCTTTTGTGTGAATCCGGCCTCGACAAGTGCAGCCTGTGACAGATAGCGCCCGGTAGTAGAGCTTCGGCCACCGAAGGCAAGCCGCCGCCCGCGCAGGTCTTCAAGTGAGTGGACCGGCGAATCAACGGGTACGGCAATAACGCCGTTGAAGGTTTTTTTACCCGCATTACTTTCCATGGCCAGCAGGCGGATGTTCTGATTTTTTTTCTTTGACTGGATATAGCTGACAGGCCCGTAACGTACGAAGTCGACCTCGCCATTTGCCAGTGCGTCTATGGCCTGTGGGTAGCTGGAATATATTTTTAGATGCACCCGCTTGTGGATGCCAAGCTGCGCAAGTGATTGCTCGATGTAACGCCTGATGGATGAGAACTTTTTATGCACCTCGGTCGAACGAACATGTGCATACACGCCAAACGTCAGGACAGCCTCGCCTGAACTGGCACCAGGAGTGCGCTCCTCTTCTGGATATGTGGCAGCAGTAAAGCAGCACGAACAAAGCGCAATCAGTGCAAGCAAACAGGCAGACAGCTTATTGTGCGAGGCAACGTCAGGCTTCATGTACTTGTTCTGGTTTCGGGTTAACGCGGCTAAAAATTATGCGAGTCATGTATTAATCAAAGCGGCCTGGACTCCGCGGCAGTCATCATGGCAGCACAGGGTTACTGCCACTTCATTGTCCGGGCAGTGGTCTCCTGCTGCTATTGCCTGGTGTCTACAGAGGGTAGCTGGGAGAACAGTATCAGGAGGTCATCCAGGTCTGCAGGCGATTGCCTTCGGTCCACGCCGCTGCGACGGTCGGTCGCCACATGTATGCCGCCGCTGTCAGTGATCGGGTAATCGACCGGTAATCCCCAGCGTCTTTCCCCTGGCTGCCTTTTTATTAAGCCCATATTGTTCTTGCTTGCTGGTTGTTGTAGTGAAAATTATAGCCATGACAGAGAGAATAGTTCCAGAAAACGGTGCTATTACAGCAAACAGGTGCAGCAACCCCACTGGTTAGTGTGCGGCCGCAGCAGTACATCTACGGGTTAAGTAGCTGAGTTTCCAATTAAACGGGGGGGTATCACGCCAGTAACAGCCATTTACGGTGTACGTAGATTCCACAATGCCACATGACCGGTTCCGGGCCGGACGATTTTCGCAGCCATCACACAGGCCAGCATTCCTGAAAGCAGTTCCACGACCTCTGCGGCCGCGGATGTCACATGGGAAAAATGAGAATCTGCGATGCCAGAGACTCGAGCGAGACAGAAGCATGCTGATACTGCAGGGATATTTCGCTGTTGAGCCCGACGTCTCAACAACCTTCGTGGAGAAAAAACCATTCCAGCTGACCCCATTGCTGGCTACGGCGACTTTCGAGTCACCGCTTTATAGTCAGGATAAGGGCTGCAAGAGTCGGAAACTGCCTTTATCTATGGCTTCAGGCGCGTGCCCGGGAATGACCAGGTACGGTCAACAGAAGAGACATCCGATTTCAATTTTCCAGAGCAGAGGGACCAGCGGCTGCACACTCGTGTGCAGCCGCTGGATTCGGCCAACGCGTTACTACTGTGCTGCTGGTGCTGCAGGGGCTGCCGGGGCTGCCGGTGGTGCATAGCCGTATGGCGCATAGCCGTAACCACCAGGATAACCATAACCCGGGTAACCGCCATAACCATACGGGCCATAACCATAACCACCGTAATGCCGGCCATAGTAATCCCCGTAACCACGACCACGACCATGACCTCGGCCGCTGCCACTGCCATACATGTTAAAGCCAAAATCGCCGTCACCGAAGAAATCGCCAAGGCCATCGCCCCAGCCATCACCCCAACCGTCGTTGTAGCCGCGGTTACCCCAGGGACCCCAACCACCCCACGCATGCGCGGATGTAACCGGGAGGGCGACCAGCGCACCAAGAGCGGCAGATGCCAGTGTGAGTTTTAATGTTTTCATTGTAGATTCCTCATCTATGTTGGTTATTACGACTGAAAGTATAGGCAAGACCTATGATGAATGTGAAGGGGCCAGGGCAAGTTTACACACGAAAATACGGCAATAATCCTGTCTGGTTTGCCTGGTGCTATGGCATTTTCTCGTTTTCAAGTGCCTTTTCTGCAACTTCTTCAAAGAGGTGAATGACCTCGGCACAAAACCTGTGCCATTCCGGATGCCGATCAATCAAGCGTTTACTCCGCTGGGCATCATCAGCAATTTCGAGCATAAAGTGGATATCCGACTCGGTAAGCACCCCGCCCCTGTCCACCCTGTTCTTGATATCCAGCAACCGGGGAAGTCGCTGCTTCTCGAAGCGTTCTATCAGGGCATAGATGACAGCAAGCTCATCCGATGAATCACCCACACTCACTTCCATGCACTGGTGTGCCCTTATGTATGTCCAACCTCGCGAACAACCGCCTCAAGGTTCTGCTCGCTTTGTATCTTGCACATACGCCGATCGCACATCTTCCTGCGGTCTGCCCACACGGTAGCCCCGTTACTGTCTTTGAATGGAACAATGGGCATGTTACTGGTCCGTCGCCTGCTGCCAAACCGGGAATTTGTGTATCTCATGAGTGCTCCTCACCCCAAACACATGTGTGATTTTTCATAGACTCTGTTTTTGATAATGTTCAGTTACTGATATAACGACTGTGCCACTCTCCACCCTCAGCAGATCTCTGAAACGTGTTTTTCAGGAACTAGTGGAGGTCACCGCATCACATGCAAGCAACTGGTACCTGTAGGATAAAGTTGCTGCTCGCGCCAGCCAATCCGTAATACTACATATATTTCAGCGTATCTTCTGTGGGTACTCAGCCACCCATGCAAGTGAGCAAATGATCGCCCAGGCTCGCAGGATAACGCGTCCCAGGGTCTGCGTTCCGCCAGATGCATTAACAGGCATAATTCCTGCAAGTATTTCATGTTCCTTCCGAGTGATTTTTTCGCGACTTGAAGCGGAATCCGGTCAGGCCAATGGCGTAATGAATAGCGAGTCATCGCCTTACAAACATGCCCGGTCCTGCCATGACAGCAGCCAATGTGAGATCCTGCCTGCATCTGTAGTGCATCCACTCAGTTGATACAGCTTGAGTAGTCATTCCGATGCACATAATCATACAATCCCCCTGACATGGATCCTACTGCTCAAATCCTGCTGACACTGGGAGGCATCCTGCTGCTCGGACTCGCCACGGACGTCCTGGGCCAGCGCACCCTCCTCCCGCGGGTAACCCTGATGCTGTTGTTTGGCATGCTGATCGGTCCCGGGATGCTCGACCTGGTTCCGACCGTGGTGGCTGACCGCTTTGAACTGATCGCCAGTATGGCCCTGCTGATGGTCGGTTTTCTGCTGGGTGGCAGACTGACTCGCGACACACTGCGGCGCTCCGGCCGGGAAATCATCTCGATCTCGGTCACCGCGGTCATCGTTACCTCGTTCATCGTGTTCCTCGGACTCATGCTGGTCGGTGTTCCGCTGGAGATTGCCATCCTGCTGGGATGTATCGCCTCGGCGACTGCGCCTGCCGCGACTGTCGATATCGTCATGGAATCAGGCTACAAGGGGCGCTTCGCCGACCTGCTGCTTGCTATCGTGGCACTGGATGATGCCTGGGGCCTGATTATCTTCAGCATCGGCCTGGCGCTGGTAGCGGCACTGGCCGGGGTCGATGGTCACGCCTCTCCCCTGCTGGCTGCACTGCAAGATATCGGCGGGTCTGCAATCCTGGGGCTGCTCATCGGGCTGCCGGCGGCGTACATGACCGGCCGTATTCGGCAGGGCCAACCCATGCTGACCGAGGCACTCGGCCTGGTGTTTGTCTGCGGCGGTCTTGCCCTCTGGCTGGATGTATCATTCCTGATTGCCTCCATGGTGATGGGTGCTGTCGTGACCAACATGGCAACACATCATGAGTACCCGTTTCACGCCATCGAGGACATCGAATGGCCATTCATGGTCATTTTTTTTGTGCTGGCAGGTGCGTCGCTGGAATTCAGCGCCCTGAGAGATATCGGCCTGATAGGCGCCGTCTATGTTGTCTGCCGGATTGCAGGCAAGGTGCTGGGTGCCTGGCTTGGCGGCAGACATGGCAGGGCTCGGCAAGAGACCCGTCGCTGGATGGGTGTGGCCATGCTGCCGCAGGCCGGTGCGGCCATGGGTATGGCGCTGGTGGCGACCAATCTTCTGCCCGAGTACCGCCAGGTGGTCCTGTCGGTGGTGATCAGCACCACGGTATTCTTTGAACTCATTGGCCCTGCATTCACCCGCCTGGCCCTGCGACATACCGATGACTCATGAAAGGGCCTGTACACGTTACCCTTGAAACAAACCGGCAAGGCCGTTGCGCAAGGGTCGATACCCTGGTTCAGAGAACGAACAATGAATGGATGCCCGGCTGAAGCCCGTCAAACTCCAAACCACATAACGACACTGCCAGTCATGCACAGAATCCTGGCTGGCCTTGCCCTGCTGCTGGCAGCAGGCATGGCTGCGTGGAGTCCGGCCTGCGCGAATGCTGATGCCAACCCATGGGTCACTGCCGATCCGGACGGTAGCGCGCGCGTTCAGCTGTATTTCTTCTGGTCAACGCACTGTCCCCACTGCCGTCACGCCATCCCCTTTGTGAGCGCACTGGCAAAGCGCCATCCCTGGCTGGATGTACAAGCACTGGAAATCAACGCAGACCGCGCGCATGTACGACTCTACCAGGAACTGGCTGCATCACTGGGACAAGAGGCGAACAGCGTTCCGGCCTTCCTGTTCTGCGGCACCATGAGAACCGGCTTTGACTCGGACGCAACCACCGGTAACGTTCTTGAAGCGTCATTGCGCAGCTGTCGCCAGCAGGTTCAGGTAAAGGGTCCTGATGGCTGGCAGGCATTCGCCCGGCAGCCGCACACAGAGCCGGCACAGTTGCGACTGCCCGGCAATATCGACCTGCACAGCCTTTCCCTGCCTGTGATTACGCTGATACTGGCCGGACTGGATTCCTTCAATCCCTGCGCCTTTTTTGTGCTGCTGTTCTTGCTGAGCCTGCTGGTACATGCAGAGAGTCGCACCCGCATGCTGCTCATCGGCGGGCTGTTTGTATCCATCTCCGGGCTGGTCTACTTCCTGTTCATGGCCGCCTGGCTCAACCTGTTCATGGTGGTTGGCGACCTCGCGTGGGTGACAACCCTGGCGGGACTGGTGGCAGTGGTTATCGCACTCGTCAACATCAAGGACTTTTTCTGGCTGCACCGCGGTGTCAGTTTATCCATCCCCGACCACGCCAGGCCCCGCCTGTACCAGCGCATGCGCGAACTGCTCTATACCGGGCGACTGCCGGCACTCCTGTTCGGCACGGTCATGCTTGCCCTCGTGGCAAACAGCTACGAGTTGTTATGCACAGCAGGATTTCCAATGGTGTTCACCCGCATACTGACCCACAATGGACTCGCACCTTCTGCCTACTATGGCTACCTGCTGCTCTATAACATTATTTACATCATCCCCCTGCTGACCATCGTCATCGTCTTCAGCCTCACACTGGGCGCCCGCAAGTTGAGTGAACGCGGTGGTCGGCTACTGAAACTGCTGGCCGGCCTGATGATGCTGGGGATTGGTCTTGTTTTAATCCTGGCACCTACCTTGCTGAACAACGCAACTGTCGCACTGCTGTTGTTGTGTGCGGCGCTGCTGCTGACCTGGCTGGCGGCGCATTTTCTTCCGGATTAGTGGCACTGCAGTACTTGAGTCGGCGTACCTGCGCCGGCAGGCGACCCGAGGGTTTACCAGGCAACCCAAAAACCGCATTTACGGGTATCCAGCCACCAGACAGACCGGCACGTCACACAGAGCATGGAATTACCTCATAGCCGCGAGCGCGGGTATCCAGAAAGCTGCTGATCTGCATGCACAGCAAACCCATGGATTCGCGCGTTCGCGGTAATGACGGCCGGGCGAGACAGCGGTGACCTGCTGTATCTTGACTTACTTGTGAACAGCTAGCACGCAGTTACCCGGCTGCTGCGATATACGGCGACAACAACGCGGCCATCATTTCAACGTGATCGGGATTGTCATTCAGACAGGGGATGTAGCGGTACTGCTCACCGCCGGCTTCCAGGAAGACCTGGCGGTTTTCGTGATCCAGTTCTTCCAGGGTCTCCAGGCAATCGGCGCTGAAGGCCGGGCTGAGAATCGCAACATCCTTGACGCCCTCTCCCGGCAATGCGGCCAGCGTGGCATCGGTATAGGGCTTGAGCCATTCCGCCTTGCCGAAGCGTGACTGGAAGGTCGTGATGTAGTCGTGTTCCCCGAGGCCAAGTTGCTCCACCACGAGGCGGGTCGTTTTCTGGCAGAGGCAATGGTAGGGGTCGCCCAGCATCAGGTTGCGTTTCGGAGTGCCATGGTAGGAAAACACCAGCTTCTGTGGCTTGCCGTGCTCATCGAAGTGCCT
>Ga0316201_10001028_pt1 | contig 17905 bp, 13 predicted proteins | sample CS6wburrow_MG_FD_204516 | JGI IMG/M metagenome (GOLD analysis project Ga0316201, IMG submission 204516) | Coastal sediment microbial communities from Delaware Bay, Delaware, United States - CS-6 worm burrow | ecosystem: Environmental > Aquatic > Marine > Coastal > Sediment | place: USA... | reverse complement strand
TGTCGACGCTGCGCTTCCCGCTGCCGGCCGGCACCACCTTCGTTTCCGCCACCGGTGGCGGTTCGCTGGTCGGCGCCAACGTCGACTGGGCGCTGGGTATTTTGCAGCCCGGTGACGGTGGCGTACGCGAGGTTACCGTCACTCTCGATGGCGGCCTTGCGGCGGGCGACGTGATCGCGGCCAGCGCCGAGATCTTCGCCAACCTCTCACCGGCGGAAAACGCCACTTCCGAGGCCGCTACCGCCATAGCAGCGGCCGGTGGGCTGACTCTGACGGTCGAGTCAAACGCCAATCCGGCGCGCAACCTGGAGCAGATCCACTTTGACCTGACGGTAACCAACACCGACCCGTTCACGCAGTTCGGCGTGACCCTTAACGCCGTCACGCCCGAGGGTGTGGTTCAGTTTTTCAATTCCGAATTCGACGGCGCCTGCAGTTCCACGACCTGCACTACCGGCGAGAGAATCATCTGGAACCTGGGAGACATCCCGGCCGGCCAGTCGGTCAGCGTTTCCTACTCTCCGGCGCTGAGCGTCCCCAGCGTCGCCCCGGGCGGAACGCTCATCAATCTGCCGGCAGTGGCGACCGACGCGCTGGGTCGGCAAACCAGGGTCACCGAGTCGATTCGCATCCAGGCCGACACGCTCTACGATCTGTCGCTGGCCGAAAACAGCGACCCGGCGACCGCCGGCTCCATGCTGACCTACCGCGCCACCTTCGGTTACCGTGCGGACGCCGCGTCGGTCAATAACTCGGTGCTGCGCCTGACGCTGCCGCCGGGCACGAGTTTTGTCTCCGCCACCGACGGCGGCGCGCTGGTCGGCGGCGACGTGCAGTGGGCCGTCGGCACCCTCGGTCCCGGCGACAGCGGGATTCGTGAGGCGAGCGTGCAACTCGACGCCGGATTACTGCCCGCGGACGTGCTCGAAGCGGTGGCCCAGATCAGCAGCGTTACGTCGCCGCTCGAAGTGGCGCGTGCAGAGGCCAACACGGTCATCGCCGCCAGCAGCGGCCTGCAACTTTCCATCGCCAGCAACCCGAACCCGGCGCGCCACTTCGAGCTGACCAATCTCGAACTTACCGTCAGCAACACCGATCCGTTTCCGCGCTTCGGCGTGCAGATTGTCGGCGTTTATCCCGAGGATCTGACGCAGCTGTTCGAATCCGAATTCGCCGGCAACTGCGCGTCCACCACCTGTAACAGCGGCGAACGCATCACCTACACATTGGGCGAAATTGGCGCCGGCGAGACGGTCACCGTCGACCTGCAGCCGGACATCAGCAACATCGCCACCGGCGGCGAGATGATCAACTTCTTCATGACCGCGATCGACGACCAGGGGCTGCAGACGCGTCAGCTCGAGACCATCCGCGTACAGACGGACGGCCTTGTCGAAGTGTCCCTGGCCGAGAGCAGCGATCCGGCCATGGCGGGCTCCAACCTCAGTTACAAGCTGACGTTTGCGCGGCGCACGGACGCCGCGTCGGTCGCGCAATCGGTGCTGCGTCTGCCGCTGCCGGCGGGCACCACGTTCGTCGCGGCGTCGGATGGCGGTGTCGTGAACGGCGGCGCCATCGAATGGCAGCTGGGCTTCCTGGCCCCGGGCGACAACGGCATCCGCGAAGCCACGCTGGCGCTGGACGGCGGCCTTGCCGCGGGCAGCGTGATCGAGGCGTACGCAGAAATGTCGAGTGCGGGCGAGCCGCTGGAGCGTGCGCGTACGGAGGCCAACACGGTGATTGCGAGTTCGCAACCACTGAGCCTGGCAATCGAGACGAATCCGGACGGCGCGCGCCTGGACGAACTGGGCGAGTTGATTTTCAGCGTGTCCAACAACGATCCATTCACCCGCTTTGGCGTTGAGCTGAGCGGCATCTTCCCGATGAACTACAGCCAGGCGTTCGAATCGGAGTTCGACGGTAACTGCGCCAGCACCACGTGCAACGAGAGCGAACGCCTCACCTGGACGCTTGGCGACATTCCGGCCGGGGACTCGAAGACGGTGAGCATGCAGGTGGACATCGTGGCGAACGAGACCGGCGACGCGCTGATTCCGTTTTACGCCGTCGCGCGCGACGATCAGGGCAGCGAAGTGCGACGTACCGACACGCAGCGTATCCAGCCCGACACGATCTACGACGTGGCGCTGAACGAGAGCAGCGACCCGGCAACGCCCGGTTCCACACTGACCTACCGCCTGACCTACGGCTACCGCGAGGACGCCGGGGCGGTCAGCAATTCGACCCTGCGCCTGAACCTGCCGCCCGCCGTTACGCTGCAGTCGACCACGCCCGGCGGCGTCCTCAACGGCAGTACCGTGGAGTGGAACCTGGGCTTCCTGAGCCCCGGCGCCATCGGGGAAGAAGTGGCGACGGTTCTGATCGATGGCGGCGTGACGCCTGCGAGCGTGCTCGAGGCCTCGGCCGACCTGTTCAGCGTCGATACCCCCGACGAGGGCGCGCGCTCCGAGGCCAACACGGTGATTCGCGCCAGCGTGCCGTTGTCGCTTGAGATCGAACCGGTGGTGTTTACCGCGGTCACGGGTCGCTCGTTGTTCACGCGAATCACCGTGACCAACAACGACGGGTTCACGCGCTTTGGCGTGTCGTTGCGCGGGCGCTTCCCGCAGTTTCTAACACAACTGTTCGAGAGCAATCCGAATTTCAGCGGCAACTGCGGCAGCACCAGTTGCACCGCGGGTGAGCGAATCACCTGGCCGCTGGTGGACATTCCGGCGGGTGAGTCGGTTACGGTCACGTTCCCGCCGACGGTACAGCCGATCGTCAATGGCAGCCTGGTCAACCTCCTGACCTGGGTCGAAGACGACCAGGGCGTTCAGGCCAGGGCGGCCAACGCGTACGGCAGCGGCTGCATCGCATCGCTGGACAGCGACTGCGACGGCGTGCGCGATACGGTCGACAACTGCCTGGGCGTGATCAACTCGGACCAGCGCGATACCGATGGCGATGGCATTGGTAACCGCTGCGATGCCGACATCGCGCAGCCGAACAACTGCATCGTCAATGCGGTTGACCTGGGCACGTTGCGCGTTGCGTTCTTCGGCACGCCGGGCAACGACAACTGGAATCCGGACGCGGACTTCAACGGCGACAACGCCGTCAACTCTACGGACCTGGGTATCTTCAAGGCAGCCTTCTTCACGGTGCCGGGTCCCAGCGCCCTCCCCAACGCCTGCGCCCCGTAAAAGCGAAGGGGGACAGTTTACTTATCTGTGGATAACTGCCGCGGCAGCGGCAGTTATCCACAGATAAGTAAACTGTCCCCCTAATTCGACAACTACCTACTTGCACCCGGAAAAACCCGGATGGCGCAGCGTTGACGTCCTGACAAAGGCATCGTGTACGCGCGATGCCTCGTCGGAAACCCGCTATATATACCGTGGTCCCCGCTATTTAATCTGGTTGTGGCAACCGCCGATTGCACTGAAGCCGTCGCCGGACCAGCAACCTGATTTGCCGAGGTGTGAGATGACCAGAACGCTCCGATTCCATTGGCCTTTGCCGGCCATACCCATGCTTCCGACCTTCCTGGCCGCTTTGCTTTTGCAGGCCATGCCACAGGCCGTAGCTGACTTCGTCGTTGCAAATGAGTTTGAAGTCGAATCGCGCCCCGCCGTGGCACTAAACACCCAGACCGGTGAGTTTTTCGTCGCCTACCTCGAGAAGCAAACTGACATTCTCGGCGAGCCGATCGAACTGCGCGTTCGGCGCTTCAATTCTACCGGGGCGCAGCTCGGATCGGTGCTGCAACCGTTGGGCTCCGGTTCGCATGAAGCGCTCGGCCGCCCCGCCATCGCCTACGGCGCCGCCGACAACGTCATCCTGGTCGCCGTGCCTGAGCGCCAGGGCGGATTTCCCGACCGCGTCATCGCGCGCTTCCTGGCCGCCGATGGCAGCAGCCTCGTCGGGCCGGATTTTCTGTTTGATGACGGACTGGGCTACTACGACGACGGGCAGACCACCGACGGCAACGGGTCGCTACAGATCACCTACAACGACCTGCTGAACGAATTCGTCGTTACCGAGCAGCGCACGGTCGCCGGCAACAACGGATTGTGGGCACAGAAAATTACGACCAGCGGGATCGGCACCGCCATCATCCAACTACACAACCAGGGGATTCACGGCCAAAATTCGCACGACATTGAATTTGCCTCCGTCAGTACCACCGCCCCTTACGGCGGACGCTATCTTCTGGTCGTCAATGGCACGCTCGGCGCGTTGAAAGTGCTGGATGCGAATCTGGCCACGGTGACGACCGTCAATAACATGGATTGGGGCACCCCCCAAGGCAACATCAATCATCACAACATCGCGTTTGGCAGGATCGAGGGCAAGGACCGCTGGATGATCGTGTGGGCTGACTCCGACAACTGCCGACCCGGATACACAAATTGCACCGATCCGCTTCTGCAGTGGACCGGGGTGTGGGGCGCGTACATAGACCCGCTGAATCCCAATCCGGGCAGTCGCACGGCTTTTCCGATCTCCAAGATCAATTCACACATCAGTGTTGACACGATCCCAACGCCTCGCGTTGGCTACAATCGCGACGCCGAGACGTTTTATGTGGCCTGGCGCGAACTGCCGGTGCTCGACGCCGGTAACGACCAGTCGCTGTCGCATGCTCGCGGCAACCGCATCGACTATTTCGTGGAAGACGGCCTGCCGGGAATCGAAGTACCGCTGCCCTACGACAACACCGTGCTGAGCTATGTGACGGGCACTTGCCCACCGACCGGTCCGTGCTTCAGCGAACAGGATCCGGTGTTTCCCGACGTATCGGCGAATGGCGGTTTTGGCGGCATCGCGGTGTGGGAGGAAAAGTACGCTCCCAATCCAACTGACCACGACATCTATGGCGAACTTCTCAATCCCCCGGTGCCTGACAACGACATGAAAACCTCGGCGCAGGTGGTCGTGACGTCCGATCCTCCGGTACAGGCTACGCTTGTCGGGTCATCGGACGACGGCGACGCGGACTGCGGTTCGGCCGCCGACGAACCCGATGTCTGGTATCGCTTTGCCGCGCCTCAAAGCGGCATCTTCATCGCCGCGACCTGCGGCAGCAACGACCGCTACGGCCCCGACACCGGGATGGACACGGTGCTGTCCCTGCATGAGCTGGGCGGCACACAGATCGCCGGTGCCTGTAACGACGATTTCACGAGTTCCCTGGCCGATGCCTGCGCAGGCGTGGATCAGGACGCGCAACGAGATTCGGCGCTGGCGTTGCACATGAATGCCGGCCAGGAAATACTGGTTCGCGTGTCACGCTACGGCGGTACTTACGGCGGGCGCTTCACGCTCAACTACGGTTTTGAACTCGATAGCGACAGCGACGGCGATGGCATCGCAGATCCGGCGGACAACTGCATCGACGTGGCAAACCCGGCGCAGCGCGACAGCGACGGTGACAACATCGGCAACCGATGCGATGCCGATCTCAACAACGACTGCGTCGTCAACGTCACCGATCTGGGTCTACTCAAAGCCGTGTTTTTCACTGCCGATCCCGATGCCGACTTCAATGGCGACGGCGCAGTGAACGCGTCGGACCTTGGCATCATGAAGCAGCAGTTTTTCGGCCCGCCAGGACCAAGCGGGCTACCCAACGGCTGCTAGATTTTGGGCGAGGGGGACGCCAGGAAGGGGGACAGTTTACTTATCTGTGGATAACTGTCTCCCTCGCGCTGACATCGGGGGAACAGTTACCTACAGTTATCCACAGATAAGTAAACTGTCCCCCTTCCTAGCTGGGTTGCTTGACGTACAACGTCTGTGTGGGATACGCGAACTGAATGCCGGCCTGTTCGAACTCCTCGAAGACCTTCAGGTTGATCGCCTGCTGCACGTTCATGTAAACCGCGTAGTCCGGCACCGTGACGTAGTAAACGATCTCGAAGATCAGCGCAAAATCGCCGAATTTCTGGAAATGCGCGCGATCAAATCTCACGTTGTCCTGAGCTTCCACAGCGGCGCGCAGTATCCCGGGTATACCCTTCAGTTGCTCCGCCTGCGTCTGGTAAGTGACGCCAACGGAGAACACGATGCGGCGCTCAAACATGCGCCCGTAGTTGCGTATGCGGCTGCCCAGCAGGTCGTTGTTCGAAAATATCAACTGCTCACCGGACAGACTCCGCAGCCGCGTGGTCTTGATGCCAACCTTCTCCACGCTGCCAAGAAATTCGTTGATGATCAGGAAATCGCCCACGACAAAAGGCTTGTCGAGCACAATCGACAGCGACGCAAACAGGTCGCCGAGGATATTCTGCGCCGCCAGCGCAACCGCAATGCCGCCCACGCCAAGCCCCGCAATGAGCGCAGTGATATTGACGCCGAGATTGTCGAGAATAAGCAGCAGCACGACGCTCCAGACGCCCACCGCGACGATGAACGACAACACGTCCATGGCCGCGACCGAGCCCGGGTCCTCCTTGATTTCTTCCTCGCGCCGCAGGTGGATGAAATGCAGCGTCGCGCCCGCCGCCCACAGGCCGGCCTGCCACAGCGCGACGACCGTGGCGATGCTCGTGGCCACCGCATCGACCTGGTCCGGCAACACCCACAAGCGCGTACCGACGTAAACCGAAAACAAAAACAGGAACCAGCCCTGAGTCCGATCAACGACATGGGCAGCCACCTTTATGGCCCTGACATCGTTTTCCTTGGCCAGCTTGGCCAGGCGGCCTCGCAGCACCCGACGGACCAGCAGCAAGCCAAAGAACACGACGGCGAACAAAGCCCCACCGGCGGCCCAACTGGTTAGCGAATTGCCGAACAACTCGTACCTTACCCACTCGAGTGGATTCACAACGTCTCCTCAATCGGTAAGGCAAACCCACGGGCGATTTGCCGAAAACCCTGCGACATCGCAGATTGAATGCCGTTCAAAATTTGAAATCGGGCAAGGAATCGAACGCCGCGCGCAGCGCTTCGCCCCACCCGGACGAGATGTGCTGGTAGTAGGCATCGTCGGGTTCGACGCGCAGTTGCGAACCCACCTCCAGTGAATCGCGCTGGTACGCGTGCAGATCCAGCGGCAGTCCCACCGACAGGTTGGCCTTGATCGTCGAATCGAATGACACCAGCAGCAGCTTGACCGCATCCTCGAAACTCATGGCGCGATTATAGACGCGTACGAGAATCGGCCGACCATACTTGGTCTCGCCAATCTGGAAATACGGCGTATCTGGCGTGGCCTCGATAAAGTTGCCTTCCGGATAAACCAGGAACAGCCGCGGCCCAACCCCCGCGATCTGCCCACCCACAATCAGCGTCGCGTTGAAACGCGGATCCACCTCGCTCTGGGCACCGGCACTGGCCTCCCCCTGCGCGCGGACCACCTCACCAAGTGTATCGCCAATAATCCGCGCCACCTGGAACATGGTGGGCGCCTCAAGGATCGACGGCTTGCGCTCGGCCGGCACCTTGGTGCGCTCGTCAAGCAGGCTGACCACGGCCTGGGTCGTCGCCAGGTTGCCGGCTGTCAATAGTGTGATAACGCGCTCGCCTGGTTTCGACCAGACCGTCATCTTCTTGGCCGTTGCGATGTCGTCCAACCCCGCGTTGGTACGCGTGTCGGACATGAACACCAGTCCCTCGTCGAGGAGCATACCGACGCAATAGGTCATTGCCGTCCTTTCATCTGAATAAATTGGTCGCCATTGTACGGCGACGCGCGGCCGGTGGCATCTGCTGTCCACATGGACTCCATGCCGCGGGCACGCCGAATGCAAATAACAAAAATAACAGTATTTTCAAGATTTTATGAGCACTGTTGACAACGCCAATAAATTAGCGCTAAATAATTAGCGATTGAGATGACACCGAGAATGACCATGGCCAACACAAGCGAACCGCTGCAACTGACCAAGCGCGAGAACCAGATCATGACGATTCTCTACCGCAACGGCCCCTCCACCATCGCGGCCATTGCGCGTGGCATAGCGGACTCCCCGAGCGACACAGCGCTACGCACGCTGATGCGCATTCTGGAAGACAAAGGCTATGTCGCGGCCGCCAAGGATGGGCGACGCAACGTGTACACGCCCACCATCAACAAAGACGCCGCGGCGGTTCCGGCGCTGCGTCACGTGCTCGACACCTTCTTCGGCGGATCGTTAAGCGGTGCCGTGGCAGCGCACCTGTCCAACCCGGCCGCGGATGTCGATTCACAAGACATTCAACGGTTGGCCAAGCTGGTCGAAAACGCGAAAAAGGAAATGAACTGACATGATCACCAACATCGATTCCCTCGCGGGTGTCTGGCTGTCACAAGTCCCTGCCATGGCCGTGAAGTCGCTTCTCGTACTTGGCGCGGCTTTCCTGGCGCTGCGCGCTCTGCCGCGGCTGGCCGCATCCACCCGCTTCCTGATCGTGTTTTACGCCCTGGGCGCGACCTTACTAATGCCAGTGCTGGCCGCGACACTGCCCGGATGGCACGTCGTGCCTAACTGGTTTGACGCTGCGCCGCCGTCCGCGGTAACCGCCGCCTTGCCGGCTCAGGCAAGCCCGGTCAGTCCAAGCACTGCGCCGCGCGCTTCAACGAATGGCGTAGCGCAACGCGCAAATCGCGAGAGCACCACGCAGACAGTCATGACCTACAGCACGGCGGCAATCCTCATGGGCGTGTGGTTGCTCGGCATCATGATCCTGGCGCTGCGGGCGAGCTACGGTTCGTGGCGGCTGGCGACGATCAGGGCCCAGGCTGGCGCCGTTGGCGATGCACGTTGGCAAATGCTGTTGCACGACTGCGCGAGCGCTCTGGGCGTGGCACACCCACCGCAACTGCGAGTGCATCCCGAATCGATCATGCCGGTCACACTCGGCGTCCGCGAGCCGGTGATTTTGCTTCCGCTCGAGGCAATGGACTGGAACGACCAGCGCAAAAAAGAAGTACTCCTGCACGAATTGGCGCATATCCGGCGCGCAGACCTGATGTCCGAGTGGGTCGGCGTACTGGCTTGCACCGTGCAGTGGTTCAACCCGTTTGTCTGGTGGGCACATCGCAGCATGATCATCGAACGCGAGCGTGCCTGCGACGACATGGTGCTCGGCACCGGTGCCGATCCGTCACACTACGCCGACTGCCTGCTCAAAACGGCCGTCGAATGCCGATCAATGCCGGCGCCCTGCCCCGGCATGGCCCGGCCCAGCGATCTGGAAACACGCCTCGTGTCCGTACTCGACGGCAGCCGGCGTCGCACCATGGCTACTCGCGTGGTCGAAGCCACGTTGATCGCCGCGGTGCTCAGTGTGGTGATCCCGGTAGCGACCCTCGCGTCGGCCGAAGATGCGGTCGGGCGTATCACTGCCGTTGACAGCGCCGGCGACACCACGCCAGGGACCGACGACCTGCGCGAGATTGACCGCTTGCGCACGGCGCTCAGATCTGCCGATGCGAACGTCCGCGCCGAGGCGCGCGAAGAGCTGGAGCAACTGGGCCGCGGCCACCGGGTCGTGACGGGACTGTCGGCACGCCTGTTCAGCGAAGACTCGTCCGACAGTTCGGTGTTGCGCAAGTATTCGTCGATTTACGAGAACGCGCAGAGCGCCCGGACTCTGCTGAATTCGCTCAACTCGGCATTCGCCATCGAACGGGCTGCAGCAGCACAAGCGTTGTCCGGTTACGCAGGCGTAGCGGTGGCGCAGGCACTGGCCGCTGCCCTTGGCGATGAAAACTGGCACGTACGTGAATGGTCGGCCAGGTCGCTGGGCAACGTTGGCGATCCGGGCGCGGTGCCGGCGCTGGTCACCACGCTGGTCGACGAGCAGCCGGCGGTGCGGGAATGGTCCGCACGAGCGCTCGGCAATATTCGTCACCCTGACGCCGTGGACGGACTGCTGCAGTCACTGGCTGACACCAGTAGCGACGTGCGTGAGTGGTCCGCTCGTGCGCTCGGCGACATTGGCAGTGAGCGTGCGATCGACGGTCTCGTAAGCGCCCTGCAAGACTCAAGTAATGACGTGCGGGAATGGTCGGCCCGGGCGCTCGGCAATATCGGCAGCTCAAGTGCGGTCGATGGCCTGATCAACGCTTTGCAGGATCCGAGCGATGACGTGAGAGAGTGGTCCGTGCGCGCGCTCGGCGACATCGGCGATCCGCGCGCGCGCGACGCGATCGCCGCGCTTGGCAACGACCGCGACGCCGATGTCCGTGAATGGTCGGAGCGAGTGCTCGACGGTATGCGGTAGCGACGCCCGCCGGCGCGTTACTGGCGCGTCAGCACGAATGCCATTGACTTGTACTCCTGGCCGTCCTGCGACTGGTGCATCTCCATGGCTTCGCTGCCGTCGTCCATGTAGGTAACCGTCGAACGCGTGGGAATCGCGTCACCCGTGACCGGATCCGCGGCATCGCCATGAAAGACCAGCCTGCCTTTGTCGTCCCACTCACCGTAGGCGATAAACAGCCCGGTCGACATATTGTCTGTCCATGTCGTCCAGTAGCGTTTTTTCTGGTTGTCGTAACCGGTGCGCGAATAGCCGTTAAACGGCGAGCCCATGAAGTCACCGGTCCAGACCTCCGCAAGCACCCGACCGCCGAGTTGCATCTCGCGCTCAACCTTCATTTCAGTCACCACCGGCTCGGCTCCGGGATGCCCCCAACTGTGCATCGTTGCCTTGTACTTGCCCACGCTCTGGGCCAGACGCTTGTGTGGCTCGCCTGGCGTGGCCGCCGCCATCATCGCGTCCATCATGGCTTTTTCTTCTGCGGACATCTCCGGCGCCTTGTGCTGATCGGCAAGAGCGCCGGTGGCCAGTAGAAGGCACGCGGCAAGAGTTATCGTTTTGTTCATGGTTCATCCTCCAGGGTAATACAGACAGTCTAGACCAGCGCACGCCTTGCTTCCCGGTCGCGGCCCTTTTGATGCCCGCGCAGTGAGCGTGGCATAATGGCCGCCTGTCCGCGCGCAACCGCTCGTTGCGACGACGCCTGCCTGCCCGGGCGCTTCGTTCCACTGTTATCCCGGCACCGTTGTAGAAGCAGGTAGCACCATGACTGACAAGACCCGGCCTATTGCGCGACGTGAGTTCCTGGCGCGCGTGGGGCGCGCGGCCGGCGGTTCGGCCATGCTCCGGGCCATGGCCGCGATGGGCGTCCCTGTGGCGCTTGAGGGCTGTGGCTCCTCGTCCTCGTCCGCCTCCTCGCCGGCGCCGGTACCACCACCGCCCGTGGTGCCCGCGCCGACGAACATCGTATCGCCAAGACCTGGCGACTGGTCGGCCAGTATTGACGTGGGCAAGTCGGTGGCCATCCTGGGTGCGGGCATCGCCGGCATGACCGCGGCGCTGGAGTTGGAGCGCCTGGGTTACGACTGCACCGTGCTCGAAGCCAGGTCCACGGCCGGAGGACGTGTGAGGACGGTGCGCTCTGGCGATGTCATCGATGAAACCGATTCGTCGCAGGTGTGCCTGTTTGACGCCGATCCACAGCTGTATTTCAACGCCGGGCCGTCGCGAATAGCCCATCATCACGAATTTCTGCTGCACTATTGCCGCGAATTTGGCGTCGCGCTGGAGACGTTCACCAATGACAACCGGGCGGCGTTGTTGCACCGGTCCACGCAATTTGGCGGGCAGCCGCAACTCGCCCGTCAGGTGCTGAGCGACCGGCGTGGCTACATCGCGCAGCTATTGTCGAGCGCCATCGACCAGGGCGCGCTCGACATGGCGTTAAGCCCGACCGACCGGGACAACGTGCTGCGCATGCTCAGCCAGTACGGCGACCTCGATGCCGCGGGCACATACCAGCGCACCGCGCGCGCCGGATTCCCGGGCCAGGCAAACGTTGGCAGCCGCGATCGCGGCGCGTTGCTCAACCCACTGTCGTTTACCGAACTGGTTGCCGATGCGTTCTGGGAACTGCGCTCATCGTTCGCCCACGATCTGAACCAGCAGCCGACCATGCTGCAGCCGGTGGGCGGCATGGACCGCATAGCGCATGCGTTTGAAGCGCAGGTTCAAAACGACATCATTTACGACGCCGTGGTCACCGCCATTCGCAGACGCACCGATGGCGTTCTCATTGAGTACGATCGGCTTGGCAGCCCCGCCAGCCTCGAGGCCGATTACTGCATCGTGGCACTGCCGGCACCGGTACTCACGTCGATCCCGAGCGATTTTGGCGCTGCGCATGCTAACGAGATTGCGGACTTCCAATACACCTCGGCTGTGCGCCTGGCCTTTCAGTCCCGCCGTTTCTGGGAGCAGGACCACAACATCTACGGCGGCATCTCGTGGACCGACCAACAGATCACGCAGGTCTGGTATCCCAACCACGGTTTCGGGCAGAGCAACGGCGTAATGCTGGGTGCCTACATTTTTGGGGGCGGCGACGGCACGGCGTTTACCAATCGAACGCCGTCGCAAAGGATAACCACCGCACGCAACCAGGCCGGCCAGCTGCATCCCCAGATGCTGACCGAGGCGGATCGCGGCATCAGCGTGGCGTGGAAAAAGGTCCCGTTCCAGCTCGGCGGCTGGGGCGTATCTACACCGTCAGTCCTGCTCACGGCTGACGATCGCTTCTTTTTTGCCGGTGAGCACCTGTCGATCTTGCAGGGGTGGCAGGAAGGCGCGATTCTCTCGGCCTACCATGCGATCGACGGGATCGTGCAGCGCGACGGTGCCTGTTGCGCATGACGATCGGCGGGTATGCTGCACCAGTGGTGTAATCAAGGAGGCAGTCAATGCCTGTTGAAATAAAAGTGTTGGGCTACGCGGCGCTGTTGCAATTCGCCCAGTTTGTTCTGATGGCCGTACCGGTTAATCTCCAGCTCGGTCCAAGGTACACGGGCGGCAACCGCGATGTGCAACAGCAGGCCACCGGTGTTGCCGGTCGTCTGGTGCGTGCGCTGGACAATCACTTTGAGGGCTTGATCCTGTTCACGATTGCGGTAGTGGTTGTTGTGCTGGGCAACGCCAGCTCATCGGTGACCGTCACCTGCGCCTGGCTCTATCTCGTGGCGCGCATTCTTTACGTACCGGCTTATGCGTCGGGCATTTTTCTGCTGCGGTCGATCATCTGGTCAGTCGGGTTCGTAGCGACGCTAATCATGTTGTTGGTGGCACTCTTCTAGGGGAAGGGGGACGGTTTACTTATTTGTGGATAAATATTGTGGACCCACAGTCCACAATATTTATCCACAAATAAGTAAACCGTCCCCCTTCCCCCTTCTTTTTTACGCCACCGTCGCGGCCAGCAGTGTCCAAAGACCGCCGGCCAACGCCGCCGCCATCGATGCCGGCACGATCTGCGTCCTGACATGATCCATCAAATCGCAGCCCGTCGTCATCGCGCTCAGGATGGTCGTATCCGAGATAGGCGAACACTGGTCACCGTAAACGCTGCCGTTGAGCACGGCGGCGAAGCACAATGACAGGTACAACGGCGGGTTATCCACTCCGCTGACCTGGGCCACCTGCCACGCCAGCGGCATCGCCAGCGGAAAGGCAATGGCGTAAGTGCCCCAGCTCGTGCCGGTGGAAAACGCAATGATCATAGTCAGCAACTGCAGCGCCACGGGCAAAATCCAGTATGGAATGCGATCGCCGAGCTGCGCCACCAGATAGATCCCGGCCCCGATCTCGCGGCTGATGCCGCCAATCGTAATCGCGAGCATCAACACCACGGACGCCAGGACAACGCCCTTGAGCCCGTCACCAATGCCCTCGATCACGTTGCCAAGGCGCATGCCCTTGAGCAGCGCAAACAGGATCGACGACAGCAGCGCCGCGCCAAACGCCCAGTTCACCTGCGGCGAACCGTTGAAGACAAACGTGCCCACCGCAATACCGATCAGCAGCAGCAACGGCACAAAAAATTCGAATACCTGCGGCCGGTAGCCCGGTGGCACCCGGCTGGTTTGAAGTTCACGCGCGCTCATCGGCCTGGCGTCCGGCTCATCCAACGCGCCGGTTGTGCGGGCTCGCAGCCGCGCCCGCCTTATCCCCGCGCCGGAAAAACGCGTAAACCCGAGACTAAGCAAAAGCGTACCGGTCACCGCAAACAGGCTGTAAAAACTGAACTTCACGCTCGAAAAGAAAAACGCCACGCGGTCAGCTTCGGTGGCAAGAAAACTCACACCGGGAATGAAGATCAGTGCCTGCACATAGGTTGGCCAGGCGTTGAACGCCAGAATCGATGCAATCGGCGACGCCGTCGAATCGACGATATAGGCCAGCTCCTCGTGGCTGATGCGCTCCTTGTCGGCAACCGGCTTGACGATGGTGCCCACGAGTACGACGCTGATCGTGCCACCCTGGAAGAAAAGCACGCCCATCGTCCAGCACACGAACTTGGCCGAGCGCGGCCCGCGCACGAAATGCCGCGTCATGAATTCGGCGAAGGCCTGGGCCGCCCCGGTGCGCGACCATATCCCCATCAAACCGCCCACCAACCACAGGTATAACAGCAAGATCGTGGCCGCGCTGCGGCTGGCGAGGCTCGGCAACAGCACCGCGTCAGTGATGTCGAACCGGCCCAGCATGAAGGCACCGACGACAACACCCATGAACAGCGCCGTCAGTGCCTCCCTGGTCAACAGGCACAGCGCAATGGCGACGACCGCCGGCAGCAATGACCAAAAGCCAGAGTGAAATCTGGCCTGCAGCAGCGAGTAGCGTGTTTCAAGGCCACCATCAACCTCGACGGACTCGACAACCCACTGCTCAGTCAGGTCAGGCCGCACCTCGAGCGCGTCCAGCACCTCCTGGCGCAGCGAGGATTCGACATAGGGTACGGGCGCCACCACGGCACGCTCGGCATCACGGTATCGGTAAACCAGTTCGCCGACGGCGTTGGTATACACGTTGTAAGTGGTTTTTTGCTCGACCCACGTCGGCGTCACGTTAAACGCAACCCAAAGGCTCGCAATCAGCGCACCACAGGTGATAAAGAAAGCCGGCTTGCGCAAGGGACGCAACCAGGTTGGAATGTCGCCGGCCATGTGTGGCGGCGGTTTGGCGCCGGTCGCCGCCTCCTCGAGCGGCGCGAGGGGCACGCCGTTGTCGTCGCTACGCTCGTCGTGCGGGTCACTCATCAACGCAGCTTAACGCATTGCGCCGAATGACTTCACCGCGCAGCGGCCGCACAGCGACGTTGCCGATGACCGCGCTTGTCCCCCTGCGGCACCTGCCTACAGCCTCGGCACACATCGGAACCGATTTTCCATAATTCAATCCCGGACTGGCCGCCAGACCCGTTTCTCAATAAAACCCGGAACTTGCCGCTATAGACCCTGACCGGAGGGAAAACTCCGCGTTGGAGCGCGTAATCAGCCGTCGGGCATAAGGACAGCAATGATTTCATTTTTACAGCGAAGTACATCGAGCAGCGTGCGCGCAGGCGTGACGCTCGATGACGACACCATCGCCATCGCGCTGGTCGAACGCACGGGTGACCTCGTGCGCCTGCGCCACTGCTCGGTGACCAGCGGCAGCGGCAACGACTGGGCCAGACGCACCCAGAAAGCGACATCAGACGTTGAGATGCGGCGCGTGCCGGTGACGACCGTTGTGGCGGAAAACGCCTATCAACTCGTACTCGTCGAGTGCCCCCAGGTGCCCGACGAGGAAGTCGCCGACGCCGTGCGCTGGCGCATCAAGGACCTGGTTGCCTTCTCCACCGAAGAGGCCGTCATCGACACGATCGACATACCGGCGCTCGCCAACCAGACCAGCCGCCCGATGATCTACGCGGTCGCCGCCGACCCCAAACTCGTAGCCCGCCGCGTCGATGCGGTAAGCGCTGCCGGTCTGCAACTCGACGCCATTGATATCCCCGAGATGTGCCTGCGTAATATCGCCAACTGCCTCCCCGAAGAAGAACAGGGCGTCGCCCTGCTGCACCTCGAGGAAGAACACGGCACCCTGATTCTCTCGCGCGGCGGCGTGTTGTACCTGATCCGGCGCATCGATACCGGGCGCCGGGCCGTGCGCGCCCTGTGCGAGGGGGAAATCTCCCTCGGTGACGTCGTGTCCGACATCGCACTGGAAGTGCAGCGCTCGCTGGACTACTTCGAGAGCCACTACGACCAGCGACCCATTACCCAGATCGTACTGGGCCCCGGTGTACCGCAAAGTTTTCCCGCGATGCTCGGTGAACAACTCGGGCTGCCCGTCGCGGCACTCGATCTGAACGCCGTGCTCGACGTGGCGCAGCCCATCCCGGTCGAACAGCAGCCGGCCGCGATCATGGCCGTGGGCGCGGCGCTGCGCTCGGCAGCCGTGGAGGCCGCCGCATGAAACAGCAAATCAACCTCTACAAAGGCAGCCTGCGACGCGAGCGGGCAACGTTCTCTGCCGTCGCGATGAGCGTCGGTGTTGGCGTGTGTGCGCTGGGACTGACCGCCGGCTGGTTTCTCGCCAGTCGCCACGCACAGGCGATCGGTCACGATCTGCGTGTGGTCCAACGGCAGGAAGCGGCGGCGGCCGGTCGGCTCGAAGAACTGACCCGGATCCTCGCCTCGCAGGACGCCAGCGACGAGGAATCCACCAGCCTGAACGACGCCCTCGACGCGCTCGCCCGACGCGAGCGCCTGCTCGAACTCATCGCGGGCCCCGGTTCCGGCGCCACCACCGGCTTTTCCTCACCGCTGCGCGCGCTCGCACAGCACGGCGTGAACGGCCTGTGGCTGACGCGGGTCATGGTGTCCGCACCTGCCATGCGCACGACGCTGGAAGGCCGCGCGAAGTCACCCAACCTGGTGCCGGAATACCTGCTCGGCCTGTCGGCCCAGGGTGTGCTCAGCGGGCAACGCTTCGACCAGTTTGAAATAGAGCAGTCCGAGGATGACAGCGATCCGACCGTTCGCTTCTCCATGACCAGCGAAATGGCCGAACGCTTCGCACGCGAGGGAGCGGCGCCATGATCGACGCACGATTGAAACAGCTGGTTGCTCGCGTTGACGGCATGACCGTGCGCGAACGCGTCCTGATCTTCGCGTCGATTCTGGTGGCGGTCGTGCTGTTTTGGTACCAGTTCGCGATGGTGCCCGTGATCAACGCGGAGAATCAGGCGCTAAATGACATCAAGAGCGCTCGTGAGCGTATCGATGCGGCCGATAGCGCCGTGCGTGCCCAGGCCGACGCACTAAATCTGGACGGCGGCTCAACTCTGGCCGCGCAACTGGACCAGGCGCGCGATCGCTCCGAGCAGATCAACGCCCTGATTGCCGCGCGTGCCGCAGAAATTGTCGACCCCGCCACAATGGCTCAAGTGCTGCAGGACCTGCTGGTCAATCAGCGCGGGCTGCGCCTGATGCGCGCGCACAACCTGAAGGCGCAGAGACTCGACGACGGTGACGCCAACACGCAGCTCTACCGACACACGTTCAGGCTGGAGCTCGAAGGCCCTTACCTGGCTGTTCTTCAATACCTCGAAGACATCGAGGCACTGCCGTGGCGTCTGTACTGGCAGGGCATCGATATCGATGCCAGTGACTACCCGCGCAACCGCGTGCGCATCGACGTCAGCACACTGAGCTTTGACCAGGACTGGATCGGTGTTTGACCCACGCACTCTGCTATTAATGGCGGCCGCACTGGTTTGCGCTGCCGCCAATGCGGGCGATTCACTGCGCGACCCCATGCGACCCGACCACGCGCAAGCCGCGACACCCGCCCAGGCGCAAAGATTTCGCGTCAGCGCTATTTTTTTGTCCGATGTGCGACGCGTGGCGATCCTCAACGGACAGGCTGTCACGGTCGGTGACCGCGTCGACGGCGCAACCGTCACGGCAATCGGCGACAACACGGTGAGACTGGCCTACCAGGGCCGCGCGATCAGCGCAAAACTCAAAACGGCAAGGATTCGGCAATGAAAAGGAAATCGTACGTGCTAATCACAAGATGGCTCGTGTACTTCGCCGGCACACTC
>Ga0316201_10001027_pt1 | contig 17911 bp, 11 predicted proteins | sample CS6wburrow_MG_FD_204516 | JGI IMG/M metagenome (GOLD analysis project Ga0316201, IMG submission 204516) | Coastal sediment microbial communities from Delaware Bay, Delaware, United States - CS-6 worm burrow | ecosystem: Environmental > Aquatic > Marine > Coastal > Sediment | place: USA... | reverse complement strand
CCATCAAGAATTCGTCGCCACGTAATTCGAATCGGGACAACACATTCTTAGATTCGTTTAGTGCGGAGTAAAAAAGATATATCCAATGATTCTCTTCAAAATTGGGATCTTTACTAAGTCCCAGCAAGCCATCTTCCGCAATAGATTCTTCTCCCTCTTTGTTAACGTATATAAGGTTCACGGGGATGTTTGCAATGGTTTTTAGTTCTTTGGTAGTTAGGTTATATAATCGCACCTCTCCTTTGCGTTGAATGAAAAGAATACGTTCGTCATCTAAGATCGCTAATTCCATAGGCTCATCTAATCCTTCTTCCAGGATTACCTTATTAAAACGATTCTCTTCGGGTCTTGCCATAGCGTAGTCCAAAGGCTTGGGTGTATCTCCACCCATGGCGTAATGAATACCTGCCCAAAGGTGATTGAGAAAAAGTGGTTCAGAATAGGTTTCGTCTGTATGACCCATGGCTGTATAGAAAGATCGGCCACCATTATATTCCTGGTACCAACTCATGGGATGGTAGTCCGGGTTACTGCCTCCAATAAAGCTTTTGTCATCAAGTGTCAAGACTACATTTATATTTGGAGAAATGTTTTTGAAACTATAAAACTCGTCTACCCGTTCAAATTCGTCTGGCATTCCTTTAGTGGCCCAATGGTCTTTCTGGGTCACTGTGAACTTTCCATTTTGGACGTTGCTTGGATCACTTGGATGATCAAGAAAATAAGCGCCTGCCAAACCCCCGTACCAGGGCCAATCGTACTCAGTATCGGTTGCCGCATGTATCCCCACATAGCCACCCCCTGCTTGTATGTAGCGTTCGAAGGAATTTTGCTGAGCTTCATTCAGGACATCTCCTGTAGTATTGAGAAATACAATAGTGTTGTATTTTTTTAATTCTTTTTCATTGAATTGATCAGCATCTTCAGTGAATGTTACATCAAAATCCTTTTCCTGGGACATTTTCGTTAAAGCATCTTTGCCGGCTGTAATAGATTCGTGGCGAAAACCTTCCGTTTTACTGAAAACGAGGGCATTCATTTTTTGCTTTTTTGAACAGCTACTGAATACAAAAAGCAGGGCAAGACAAGCGAATAGGAAGATATTGGATTTCATATTTGAAATTTTAGAAAGGAAGTAAATATAGAATATATCTAAATACAATTTAGTTAAACTCACAATGGATGCTCGGACCGGTCGAAACGCCCAAGAATTACATACTAATTTTTAAAAGTTCTGAATCGGAACACAATCCACTAGTTGTCGGGGTCGGAGGAACGCACACATCTTTCTCAATAGGCTGATATTTAACATTTACCGCGAATCGAATATTTTGGTGTATAGGAAAGCTCAATAATAAATTCAACCAAATTGGATTATGATAATAGGATAAAGAATCTAAATAGGTGTTCTTATCCATTAAAAATTAAAGGGATAAACACTATTTTAGTATGCATACAAGTTGTGCTCAATATCCTAAATCCTTCAGAAGAAATTCAGTACCTTGTAGGAATGAAATATTCTAAAAGTGCTCTGCTAATTCTGGGAACTATTCTCTATTTTTCTATTTCTTCCTGTAAAAACGATAAACCGAATCCGAACTTGGCCTCCTTAAATCTTTTGAGAGGTGAACTCCAATTATGTGGCAATGGACAATTTGGCGACGTCAGCTTTGCTGAATCCTGCAGTTACGAAACAAGAGAAACTTTCAATCTCGCTATTTCTTTGCTGCATTCCTTTGAATATATTGAGGCAGAAAAAGCATTTGTTCAAGTTATTGATAAAGATCCTAGTTGTGCTATGGGCTATTGGGGTGTGGCGATGAGTATTTATCATGGATTATGGGCACCTCCAGAGCAATCCATTTTGGAAAAGGGAGTAAAACTTCTTGCAATAGCGGAAAAATTACCGAAATCAAAAAAAGCTGAACAATATTTAGAAGCCATAGGATCTTTTTATAAAGATTGGGAAACGGTTGACAACCAAAGCAGAAAGCTTGCTTATGCCCAAAAAATGAAATACATGTATGAAGAAAATAAGGAAGATACCGAAGTAGCAGTTTTCTATGCCTTGGCCCTTCGTGCATCGGCAATACCCTCAGACAAAACATATTCAAAACAACAAGAAGCTGGGAAAATATTGGAAGAATTGTTTAAAAAAGAACCCAACCATCCAGGTATAGCCCATTATATTATTCACTCTTATGATTATCCGGAATTGGCAGAATTAGGTCTTAACACTGCCAGACGTTATGCCGATATTGCTCCAAATTCTGCGCACGCACAACACATGCCGTCCCACATTTTTACACGCTTAGGGCTTTGGGAAGAATCCATTAATACGAATATTAACTCAGCTTCATCTGCTGTTTGCTACGCAGAAAGCATTTCACCAGGTGCACATTGGGATGAAGAAGTGCACGCCATGGGATATTTGGTTTATGCATATTTACAAACAGGAAATAACACCCTGGCTAAAGAACAATACACGTATCTCAAATCTTTTAAGAAGATATTTCCGCCTAATTTTAAAATCGCCTATACAGCCGCAGCAATTCCTGCGCGTATCGCCCTGGAAAATAAAAATTGGGAAGAGGCTGCAGAATTAGAGTTGCCTCAAATCGCAGAGTTAGAATGGAAGAAATACCCTTGGCAAAAATCATTACTACATTTTGCAAGAGCCTTGGGAAACATTCATACCAATAATCTAGAATCCGCTCAAGAAGAACTTAATTTGCTTCGTTCTTTTGAGAAGGAGTTAACAACTTTGGACGACACCTACAAAGCCAACCAAATAGCTATTCAAATTAAAACAATAGAAGCATGGATTCAACTAAAAAAAGGGAATAGCGAAGAAGCCATATCCCTAATGACTATTGCTTCAGAAATGGAAAGCATGACGTCTAAGCATCCTGTAACTCCAGGTGAAATTTTACCAGCAGATGAACTATTGGCAGATATGTTATTGACATTAAATAAACCTCAAGAAGCATTAGTCGTATATGAGCTAAATCTAGAAAGGCGCCCAAATAGATTCAACGGTCTCTACGGAGCAGCCGTTGCAGCAAAACAATCTGGTAATATCGAAAAGTCAACCCTTTATTTTGAAGCATTAATGGAGCTTACGAATAACATAGATAGTGATAGACAAGAAATTAATGAGGCCAAAGCATTTCTTAAAAAGAATACCATTTAATATGAGCTCAGATAAACCTTATCATATTCTCATAGTCTTCATTATTTTTTGCTCCTTATCTTGCAATCAAACATCAAAAAAAGTATTACCCGTTTATAATCCTTCAGATCTAAATCCTGAATTAGTAGATGTAAGTTTACAAAAGACAAGTGAAAATCATACCGTAGCTGATTTTGAATTGCTAAATCAAAATGGAAAAACGATAACACAAGAAGATTATAAAGACAAAATCTATGTAGTCGATTTCTTTTTTACAAGTTGCCCAAGTATTTGTCCCATAATGACCAATAATATGGTTGAACTTCAGAATATATTTTTGAAAAATAACGAGGTGATGTTTTTATCATTGTCGGTAACTCCTACTATTGATAGCATTCCTGTGCTACGAAAATATGCAACTGACAAAGGAGTAATAGATTCAAAATGGAATGTCGCTACCGGAAATAAAAAGCATATTTATGAATTAGCAAGAAAGAGTTACTTTGCTGTTGTAGAGCAAGGTGATGGCGGACTACAAGATTTTATTCATACTCCCAACTTTATATTAGTGGATAAGAAAAAACAAATACGGGGAATTTATGATGGGACAAACAATGAAGAAATAGAGCGACTAGTACGTGATCTTAAAGTTTTGACAAACTGATTAATAATAATTAATACTGGGTACAACAAGTTTTAAAATTAATTTAGCTGAATCTCTAAATGGATGCTGAGGTTATTAGGTAACCACACTAACTAAATCTACCATAATGATTTGTGCGAACAATACAGAATAAATTAACGATTAATTAATATGATATATGAGATAAGTCATAGTTTGCAATCAAATGTAGCGTCAATTTTGTAGGAATATTAAAAACTAATTGATATGACTTTATTATTTACAGCAGTAGCAGGAATGATAGCAATAGTTTTACTTATCTCAGTCGTAGAAAGTATTTATGAGAACTAAAATATAAGTGAAATAAAAAAAGATATGAAATTTTGAGGACTTACCACTAGCAATTTTTAATCGCAAGGAGGGAATCAACATATAGCTAGAATTGATATAGAGCTACCTAGAATGCGCTTTAAGGGCATCTCTAAACCTTCCTATAACTAAATAGCGTCACTTATTCGTCACCTGAAATAGAAAAGACTCCTAAATATAAGCACTTAGGAGTCTTTTTTTTGCTCGGGTGGGATTGAATTTCCCTTAAATTCTTCCCTTTAAGCTCTTTCTGAAAACTTCAAAAGATATAAATACCTAAAAGAAATCAAAACTAAAGAAGGCTGAAATTCTAAGAAATATACCGAGATGCTTTTTGTAAAGCCCGTTCATGCATTCAATACATAACCAACTGAATTCTAAGATCCGATGTGTTATTCCAATTTAAAATTCGTAAAACAACAACCATTAGCCATCTGTATAGGCATGCTTTAATGCCTTTACTACTTTAACTGTCACCTTAGTTAGTCTCTTCTCCGATTACTGTCTTCAATCCTTCCGGGTTTGAAGAATTATCCTCCTTAATTATCTCAAGTATTCTAACTACTGCACTTATTACAGAATCGGGCTTGTCCAAATGTATGGCATGCCCGGATTCAGGAACAGTAATCAATTCACCACGAGTACTCAATTGGGTCAACTCAGATTGCATTTCTAACCACATTTTGTGTTCTTTATTTAATGTTTCCTGATCTATATTTGGAATACGAGATGCGTCTATAGGATCCCCAACTCCGAGAACAATTAAAGGCAAATCACCCAATGTCTTAAGTTCTTTGTCCTGCTCAAGACTTTTGGTCATATTAGAATACTCATTGATAACTGTAGATATACTTCCTGCCGAAACCTTGTATAAAGCTTCTTGTTTATCATCAGGCAAAGCATTGATTGTTAGCTCTTCCTTCATAATATTCCTCATAATCCCCACTTTTCTTAGCCATGGTACCATCTTAATGATAAATTCGGGAGGTAGTTGCATCTCAATAGGCGTTAGTCGCTCAAATTGTTCTGGATGTGTCGAATCGACTAGAACAATTCCGGCTATTTCGTTAAAATACTTTTTTGCAAAAATTCGAACATACGGCCCACCCATTGACCAGGCTACAATAACAAACGGCCCCTCTTCTCCAGACCTAGCCAATAGTTCGTGGAGTTCGTCAGCAATCGTCTCACCAACACGCGGTTTTGGTCCTATTTCACTCCACCCAATTCCAGCTTTATCATAAGCACATACCTTGGTTATCTTTGCTAAGCTATCGTGGACTAAGGTCCAGGAAATGGAACCCCAAGGATCCATGCCTGATTCTAGTATAATTGTGGGGTATCCATCTTTTTGAGTTCCACGGCAATCGAGATGCAACTTGTGTGTGCCTACCGATACCATACGACCAGGTGGTGGAAATTCTTCTAAAGCACTTGAACGAGCAATTTTTTCATACACCAAGCCGACTATAAAAAGTATTAATAGTAGACCCACTAGAGCTATGAATATCCTTTTTACTTTCTTCCAATTCTTCATCTATTAAATTCTTTATAGTTTCTTTTTTTAAAACTAACAGTAAAGAATGATTAATGTTGAGGTTTTTATAAAGTAATCAAATGACTTAATAAAGAACTCTGACTATTTTAGCCTTGAAAAAGTTCTCCTATAGTGAGAAGGAGTCATTTTTTCGCTCTTTCTAAAAGCAGCATTAAATGAAGAAAGTGTAGTAAAACCCGAGATATAGGCAATCTCAGATATCTTGATATGTTTCTTGCCGGGTTTTATTAGTTGAGTTTTAGCATTTTCGACTCGGTAATGATTGATGAATTCAAAGAAGTTCATCTTATGATATTCATTAAGAATTTGCGAAAGATGGTGTGTTGACATTGCAATTAGAGATGCGAGTTCTGGCAGGGTGATGTTAGGGTTCAGATAAACCTTATTACTATGTATTTGTTCGTCTAACTTGGATAAATATCCCTTGGCCATTTCCGCTGTAAGCGCAGAAGTTTCATATTTGGCTTTTTGTTTTTTATTGTACTTACTTTCTTCTGTGGTGTGTATATCCATTTGTGTTAGGGCCTTCAATCCTGCATATACAAGTAATCCGATCATTGCAATCATCAATGGCCCATAAAAAGTATTCGTTTCTAGTAAATAGCTTAGTAAAATGGCTAAAAAGTAAATCACCAAAATCAGCGAAAAACGTACAACCCACCAAAGATTGATTTTATCGAGATTTGAAAATAGTCCTTTTAAATTTCTTGAATACTTTTTGACCCTGAAAAAAATCAAACTGATATAAAATAAAATATGGCCTGTAGCAAATATTACATAACCATGATATAGGGGGGGGTCATTATCATTTAGCTCACATGCCTGTATCTTAGTCTCCGCGTCTTGGAAATAGAAAGGCATTAATAAGATTACAAAAAGGAAAAAGGGAATTAAATGCAACAAGTTCCTTTTAGCAAGTTCAAATTCTTTGCTGATTAAGGATTCCGTATAAAATAGAAGTAAAGGACCAAAAAGAAAAATTAATGGTGTCTCAGTCATTATCAATACAGGAAAGTCGAGGTAATACCTCGAGTCATAGAGCAATATTACAAAAAGTCCATATGAAAGTAATAGCATGAACGTAGCAAGAATGCGGTTTGCCTTTATTTTTCCATGTTTGGTTAATGCAAACGCCACAGCTAGAATTATAGATTGATAAACTCCAAGTACAATAGCAATGGTAAACAAGTCGATTTTAGTCAAACTATGAAATTTTAAAAGTAATTGAGTCTTAGGCACTATTTAGCTAAAATAAAGATTATTCCGTTTTTGATTGAATTAGAGAAATGGAAAAAGTTCGTTTCACATTTGCTTATTCTCTGAAAGATGCTAATTTTTAAAGGAAATTGATTTTTATTTATTTTAATGGACTAACCTTTAATCATGAAAAAATAAACTTTAAAATTGACAAAGTTGTTAAATTTATATTTGATAAGGCTAAAAATAAAGGACCTAAAATGAATTCAAGCGAGGTAATATAAACACTAGAGTAAAATCAACCTACATAGCCAGTGTGGCACTAGAAACAGTCACAATTTGGTCATCTAAAAAAGTTAATATCTTTAACCGCCAGAAAGTTAAGAGCTTTTAAATGTGCCTCAGGGGGAATTGCTTTCCTCACTGAAAGCTTACCTGCAAACTCGTTTTGAAAACAACAAAAGGAAACGCTTCGTTCACCAAAAATAAGAGAGTAAGTCACCCAGCACAAAGTATACACCAAAACTCGCAGGGATTGCTTTCCTACAGAAAGCTTCCCTTCTCGCTCGTTTTGAAAACCACAAAAAGAAACGCTTCGTTCACTCCTCAAAAGAAAGCGAGCTTCCTTTTGAGAAGCTCGCTCGCATTTCCACTTTTTTGTGGTTTATTCGTACCTCGGGTGGGAATCGAACCCACACTCCCGAAAGAACTGGATTTTGAATCCAGCGCGTCTACCAATTCCGCCACCGAGGCAAAGGGAATGCAAAGCTAAAAAATATTTTTGTTTGAGGGCTCAAAATTATGCTGATTTATCCCCCGGAAGCCAAATAAATTTATAAATTTGCACCTCCTTTAGAAAAAGGGTATCTAAGAAACTAGCGAACAATACATTAAGTATGCCTTATCAAGTTCCGGAACCGAAAATTTTTGCCTGTACACAGAGCATGGAATTGGGTAAAAAAATTGCCAAATCCTATGGTACCGATCTGGGCAAGGTTTTATTTTCCAGATTTAGTGATGGGGAGTTTCAACCCTCCTTCGAAGAATCTATTCGAGGCACCCGTATTTTCATCATAGGCTCTACGAATCCGAGTTCTGAAAATCTAATGGAAATGCTGTTAATGTTAGATGCCGCCAAGCGGGCATCCGCAAGGCATATTACAGCGGTAATCCCATATTTTGGTTGGGCAAGGCAAGACCGGAAAGATAAACCCCGGGTCCCAATTGCGGCAAAACTCATTGCCAAAATGCTGGAAACAGCAGGGGCAACCAGGATCATAACCATGGACTTGCATGCAGATCAAATACAGGGTTTCTTTGAAAAACCGGTAGATCATCTCTTTGCCTCTACCTTGTTCTTACCGTACCTTAGAAAATTAAACTTAAATAATTTAACCATTGCATCCCCAGACATGGGAGGTTCTAAAAGGGCCTACGCCTATTCCAAGGCTTTGGAAAGTGATGTGGTTATATGTTATAAACAACGCTCTAAGGCCAATACCATATCCCACATGGAACTCATAGGCGATGTGAAGGACAAGAATGTTGTGTTGGTAGATGACATGGTCGATACTGCAGGCACACTGGCTAAAGCAGCAGATTTAATGATGGAGCGCGGCGCCAAAAGTGTCCGGGCAATAACCACACATGCACTACTATCAGGCAGTGCATATGAAAAAATTGAAAATTCTATGTTGCAGGAATTAATTGTTACAGATTCTATTCCAATTAAAAGCAAGAGCGATAAAATAAAGGTGCTAAGTTGTGCCGATCTGTTTGCAGATGTTATGCATAGGGTGCATCATAACACCTCTATAGCATCTAAATTTTTAATGTAAATTATAATTTAAATATAGATAATGAAGTCAATTACAATCAAAGGATCAGAAAGAGAAAGCGTAGGCAAAAAGGCAACGAAGGCCCTACGTAATGCTGGAAAGGTTCCTTGCGTGGTATACGGAGGGGAAAAACCGCTACACTTTTCAGCAGATGAACTGGCGTTCAGAGATTTAGTGTATACCCCAAACGCCCACACTGTTGTGGTTGATTTGGAAGACGGGAATAAGGTAAATGCCATCATGCAGGACATTCAATTCCATCCGGTAACCGATAAGATCATTCATATCGATTTCTATCAGTCGTTTAAGGATAAGGAATTAACAATGAATATCCCGGTTAGATTACATGGTAGTTCTCCTGGAGTAAAAAACGGAGGGCGATTATTATTCAGAAATAGAAAACTGGCTATCAAAGCCTTACCGGACAATTTGCCGGATTTCTTCGATATCGATATTTCAGGCCTGAAGATCGGTGATAATATTACCGTAGAATCCTTATTAAACGATGATTTTACCATTTTACATCCGGAAACTACGGTTGTGGTGCAGGTTAAGACTGCACGTGCTGTTATTGTAGTCGAAGATGAGGAAGAAGAAGGATTAGAAGGAGAAGAAGGAGTAGAAGCTGCAGAAGGAGCTGAAGGGGAAGCTGCACCTTCCGAAGCTGCCGAAGGTTCTGCCGAAGGAAAAGAATAATTTCTTGTATCAAATGAATTAAAGCATCCCGTGTACTCGGGATGCTTTTTGTATTTTAGAGGTATGATATCGGTACTATGCGCTTAATTTTAAAAGCCCTTTTTGGTAACAAACCTCCATATTTAAGTGAAACAGATCCAATGAAAAAATTTTTGGTGGTTGGTTTAGGAAATATTGGTCCGGAATATGAAAATACTCGGCATAATATCGGTTTTCAGGTGTTGGACTATCTCGCCCAACTACAAGATTTTACCTTTACCACCGGGAAACTGGGAACCATAGGTTCTTTTAAAATTAAAGGAAGAAGTATACTCCTTTTAAAGCCTTCTACCTATATGAATCGCAGCGGCAAAGCCGTAAAATACTGGATGGAAAAGGAAAAAATTCCTTTTGAAAATGTATTGATCATTACCGATGATCTAAACCTCCCCTTTGGCACCCTTCGCTTAAAAACCAAAGGAAGCGACGGAGGACATAATGGATTGGCAGATATTCAAACCGTATTGCAAACGGTAAATTACAATCGGCTGCGCTTTGGGCTTGGAGACAACTATTCCAAAGGCAGGCAGGTAGATTATGTACTTGGAACCTGGGATGAAGAGGAGCTTAAAGCATTACCTGAGCGCCTTGAAAAGTGTTCGGACATGGTTTTATCTTTTGTCCTTCAGGGAGTACAAATAACCATGAACCAGTATAATAATACCTGAATCAGCGCAATACCCTAAAAGAATAAACCCCGGAATCTGAGGTGTTGCCTTCGCGATCTATGGTAGTAATGCGCCAGTAATAAAGCGTCCCCGGTAACACACTGGCCTTGATACTGGATAAACTAACCGAAGGAGAAGCCTCAAGATTTTGCGGTGGAGAGAATGTATCCAGATAAACGGAATAGCCCTGAATGTCATTATCAACATCAGCTCCAGACCAACTCAGGGTTATTTCATTATTAATATCCCTTGTTACGGTAGTCCCGGATTCCGGGGCAATGATCTGAGCGGGAAATGGAGCATAGGTCGTTTCTGAACCGGCATTGTAAAAAAACCATTCGGCACTGACGGCTACTTCCTGGGTATCTGTGTTTCGGGATGCAACAGTCCATTTATAAGGTATTCCCTTAAGGAGCGGTAAACTGACAGTCAGAGCTTGAGTGGACACGTTAACCGAGATCCCTGTAAAGATATTGGTCACCTTAAGGTCATATGTAGTCGTATAGCGTGCCGATTGCCAGCTAAACGCTACCTGGCTTGTGGTTGCATTTAAACTAGTCCCTGTGGTACATTCAGAATTTTGTAACGGGAAACTTAATAAAGCCGCTTCAGGTGGTTTAGGGGAATCTTTACCACATCCCAAAAACAAGAAACCTAAAAATAGTATGGGTAAATATTTCATCGCTTAATCACTTTATAGGTGGTGTCGAGATTATCTCCACTTAAATTTATAAGATACAAGCCGGAAGGAAGCCCGGTAAAATCAATTTCTATCTTGGTATCAAATACCTGGTATGCCTTCGACCTAATTAAACGTCCTGCTGAGCTGTAAATGCGTACTTGCACGGGAGAACTGGAAGCTGCTAAATATACATCCACCCTATTTACAAATGGATTAGGGTATACGATCGGCTCTGAACCAATTACGATCTCCTCCTCAAAACTTCCCTGGCATTCCAGACCTCCTGTAACTTTTAATGTGTTCACCCCTTTATTTAAATTTATAATGATCTCTGGTTCTGTAGTTTGGATCAACAAGCCATTTAATTCAATATTGTAGAGCAGGGACCCATCTAATTTTAAAGTAGCTTGCGAGCCTTCGGGATCTATCGTTAATAATACCTGTAAAGGTAAGGGTTCATCAATAACAAAATCGAAGCAGAATTCTTCATAAGCATTGGCTCCATCTGTGCCATTAATACAGGCATTATAGGTTCCGGAAGCCAGGTCTGCGAGCTGGTACGTACTGGTGAAATCTGTTGTTTCATTCACCCCGTTTCCGGTAATGGCAATGGTATAATCCAGAGCCTGAGTGGCATTTATACTGAGCAAACCATCATTGTTGCTAATGCAGGATTCACTTTCCAGGGCAATTATAAAGTTATCCGGGGCAAATCGATAAACGGGGCACCCATCAGCATTTACTTCGGTATCCGGGGGTGTTCCCAGGCACAGGTCATCCCCGTCATCAAAAACATTATCTCCGTCAGCATCCGGCCTGAAAATCCCTTCTACACAGATTTCTAGTGAAAATGCATTCAGGAATCCACCATCCGCCGTAGCGGTATCCTCTACCAGTAAGGTCCATTCTCCAAAAGAAGATTCTCCCTTAAAGGTGGCCAAGGACCCAAGCGGTTTTACAAGGCCATTGATGGCAGGATTACCATTGCAAACAATTGGGGCTGCTTCATCGTCGAAAACAGCATCGATATTACTGAATTGTGAACAGGTATTGGAGGTAAGTACTACCTGTGTCCCGGATGGGGAAATGACGCTGATGATCAAATCCGATAAAAAAGAGTGTTCCACATCCAGAATAACGTTTACATCAGCAATAGGTAAATCATCTATTACAAAAATTGTGGAGCTAACAGTAGGTGTACCCGATGGGGAAATGGTCATCGGCAGATCTTTGGCCGTGACGGTTTTGCAATTCACTGGGTTAGTGGTAAAACTAAAAGGTGTACCAAAAATTCCTTCCCCACAATTCGATTTTGGCTTTACTCTCCAATAGTATGTGGTTTCCGGCATCAAGTTCAGCGGGACATAGCTTTTGAAAATAACTGTAGCTGATTCAACAATGGTGGTAAACCCCATGTCCGTGGCAATCTCAATATCATACGAGATATTGCTGGCATCTGTTTCCCAGGTTAGCGCGGGTTGTATAGATGTGTCTACTGCAGCATCCATAGGAGCTGTAAGCGTAACTTCGGGGTAGATGGTGTCATACACATCCAGCACAATTTCTAATTGCCGGGTAAACGAGGCTGCAGTTGCCGTAACTACCATGGGGTATTTACCCTCTGCTACGGCTATAGTATTGGAAATGGTCATATTTACAGCTGTACTATCGGCAGTGGCCGTTCCCGGAGCAAAAGCAACTACAAGGCCTGGTGGTACGCCACTGGCACTAAAAGTAGCTTCTTCGCTAAATCCGCCATAGGATTCATAAACAAAAGGAATTACCTCGTCAAGAGGCTGACATATTTCATATTCCAAATCTTCAAAATTTAGAACGATAGACGATTCTTCTATTATGAAATCAGTGGTATTTATTGCAAAAAAGATGCTTTCATATGATTTCACCATAAACCTGCCATTTGTTGTTGCAGTGCCTGGCAAAAGAACTTCATGAGAACCGTCATTGGCAACTTTCTCTGCTAAACGTTTTGGAAATGTATGTCCGCCATCTGTAGAAATGAAAATATCCACAAACTGACTGTTAACAGGTCCTATGTCTGTATTAGCAACATCCCAGGTCACTGTTTGAACAGTTCCGGCACTATAGGTTTCCACAGAATCTTGAGAAGTAACAATAAATGGCCCTGCATTATTAATGACTCGTACATTCACAAGATCGGACACAACTTGCCCGCCTCCAACAGCATTATCGCGCACCGTTAATGCAAAATTCAATTCTCGTTCTATTTCCGACACGGTCTCCCAGGCCGAATTTATTGTTGGATTCGTTTGTGTTAAATTTCCCTGAACCACTCGCAATAAGTTAGGGAAATAGCGTTCCGGGCGGGTTGTGGGTGGCAAGGATCTGAAATTGGCTCCGGAGGGATTTTGAGGCCCAAAAGTACTGGTTGTAACCACTCCATTGTCTATTTGCTCCCAGGAATAAGTTAGTACATCTAATGTATCTGTGTCCGTTGCGATACCCGACAAGACAAATGCCGTTCCTTTAGGGATCGTATAGTTCCCTATGGGTGTAATTACAGGGACTTCATTGGTCAATATAGTTTCTTCTGCACAACTCGTAGTGGCCAGATATTCTGAAATCTGAAGGATGCTGTAATAGTGAAAATAATCGTCTCCATTTGTCTGTACGTTCTCTCCCGAAACTATCCCGGCATATCCCATTATGGTAGAACCGCTGCCGGGTTCTGCCTGAACCCCTGTTCCTTCAGAGTCAAAAGACCAGGTATGGTTTGCCCCAAATTGATGTCCTAGTTCATGGGAAACATAATCCAAATCGAACACATCTCCCTGAGGATTCAGGGAAGACGAATAAGCACTTCCCTTCTGACTCGTTGTACAAACAGCCCCAATAAATCCTGCATTCCCCCCATTAGTGTCTTCATGAAACAAATGACCAACATCGTAATTGAGTTCGCCGATGGTATTTGTAAGTGTATTTTGTACTTCTGTATTGAGGTTTGCCTGATAGGGATCTGTATCCGGATCTGTAAAAATTATTAAATCGTTATTGGCAACAAGTTCTAGCGTAACGGCCAGATCGGTTATAAATACTTCATTAACCCGGGTAAGAGTTGCATTGATAGCTGCCAGGGCATCGGCTACTGTACCACCATGAAACTGTGTGTACTCACCTGATGCAGAAACGGCGATTCTGTATTTTCGTAAAAGTTGGTCATCTGCCAGTTTTGCGGTTCCAATACCTTCATTCCTATCAAACATCATTTCAGTGGCACACACAAAATCCTTGGATGCTGTGCCTTCACCACTTCGGCTATAAACCACATAATCGCTGCTATTTCGCGATGCCTTTTCCAGGAATACTCTTTTGTCCTTCCCGTTTAGGATCAGCATTGCCTGTAAACCCTTATGAGAATAGCTAAATCGAACCCGGTCTGCTTTGTTCATTAAACCAGTGCCTGTGAACGACCTGATATTGGGATACTTCAATGAGAGTTCCTTCGAAAATACGGGCGTTTCCTCCACTTTAAACGGGATCATTTGCCCTGAAGCATCGGGAAAATATATCGTTGATTTATGGCCCTGAGAAAAATTAAGCCTAACCAGCTCTTTTTCCAGAAGTTGCTTTTCCAGTGAAAAAAAGCGTAATTTCTCGGTATCTAAGGTCTGTAAATCGGCCGACAACAATTGATTTTTGGGCGCCTCGGACTGCCAATAAACAGACTGTGCTGTTACCCAAAAGCCAAAAAATAGTATGGTTATTGGTAAAACAAGACGTAGTTTTGTTGTCATTCGGGGATTTTAAAAATTTAAAAATAAGCCTTTTTATTATTTATATTCAGTGGTAACTGTTCAAAGCATTACTAAATACGACAAAACACAACCTACGGTTATAACCATTGGAACTTTTGATGGAGTTCACATTGGCCATAAAAAGATCTTAGAACGCCTCATAAATGATGCCATAAAAACGGAACGCACGTCTACTGTACTTACTTTTTTTCCCCATCCACGTATGGTGCTTCAAAAAGACACCGAATTAAAACTGTTAAACACCATAGACGAGAAAACAAAGATTCTCGAAAATTTGGGGCTCGATTTTCTCGTTATTCAGCGTTTTACAGAGGAGTTTTCAAGATTGTCCGCAACTGAATTTGTACGTGATATCCTCGTGAATTCCCTGCATGCAAAAAAAGTGATCATAGGATATGACCATCGTTTTGGCCGAAACCGAAATGCCAATATTTCGGATCTGATCGCTTTTGGAAATGCGCTCGAATTTGAAGTTGAAGAAATTCCTGCCCAGGAAATAGATGAGGTTTCAGTGAGCTCCACAAAAATAAGGAAAGCCCTCAAAGAAGGAGATGTTAAAACTGCCAACAAGTACCTGGGCTACAACTATATGCTTACAGGTGAGGTTGTTAGAGGAAAAGGACTTGGTAAACAATTAGACTTTCCAACGGCCAACCTTCATATCAAGGAAGCTTATAAACTCATTCCTAAAAATGGGGTATATGTAATTCAAAGTACCTTAAACAATAAGACGGTCTATGGAATGATGAATATTGGATTTAACCCCACTGTAGATGGTGATAGCAAAACTATTGAAGTGCACTTCTTCGATTTTAAGGGAGATCTTTATAACCAGCAGATCCAGGTCGATATCCTTGAGTGGATTCGGGATGAACAAAAATTCAATTCATTAGAAGAACTCAGGTCGCAACTCAAAATTGATAAAAAAACCGCTCTTGCAGTAATTTCCGGTTAGATGTTAAACTCCTGGATCTTTAAAAAAATCGACAACAGTCCGTTGATTATATTTCGAATTTTTTTCGGGGTACTCGTTAGTCTTGAATGCTTCGGAGCTATCGTAACAGGTTGGGTTAGAAGAACTTTGATAGAACCTGCATTTACCTTTTCATTTATCGGTTTTGAATGGATACAACCCCTGCCTGGCAATGGGATGTACCTATATTTTATTGTGATGGGGACCCTGGGTATTTTTATAACATTTGGTTTTAAGTACCGCTGGAGCATCATCTCTTTTACCCTGCTTTGGACCGCGGTATACCTCATGCAAAAAACAGCATACAACAACCATTATTATTTGTTGATACTCGTTTCTTTTCTGATGTGTTTTCTACCTGCAAACAGATACTGTTCCCTGGACACCCATTTTGATAAAGCCTTGCAAAACCATTCCATGATGAGTTATGTAAAATGGATCATTGTCTTGCAACTTTTCCTTGTATATACTTATGCGGCGATCGCCAAAGTATATGGAGATTGGGTCGATTTTTCTATTATTGAAATTCTAATGCAGGGCAAAGCCTCTTACCCGGTAATAGGAGCTATTTTACAACAGCCGTGGGTACATTATATCATTGGCATTATGGGCTTTTTGTTCGATCTGCTTATTATCCCTGCACTACTTTGGAAACCTTCCCGTAATTGGGCATTTGCCTTTGCCATCTTTTTTCATGTTTTTAATTCCATCGTGTTTCAGGTGGGGATTTTCCCCTATTTGGCTCTTGCCTTTACGGTCTTCTTTTATGAGCCTGAAACCATTCAAAAATTATTTTTTAAGCATAAAAACTTGTACGCGGGTTATGAAGTCCAAATTCCCTCCTATAAAAATTGGTTTTTACTGGGTTTTGGCGTCTATTTCCTTGTACAACTGCTATTGCCTATACGGCATTATTTTATCAAGGACGATGTGCTCTGGACCGAAGAAGGGCATCGCATGAGCTGGAGAATGATGTTGCGAAGCAGGTCAGGGATAATTCAGTTCAATCTTGTTGATAAAACCAATGGCGCAACATCCCCGGTATTATTGGATAATTATCTTACCGGGAATCAACTACAAAAAGTATCTTGCTACCCGGATTTTATATGGCAGTTTGCACAACGCTTAAAAAAGGAATATGCAATAAAGGGATATGACATACAGGTCTTTGCCAAAGCAAAAGTTAGTATAAACGGCAGGCCTTTAAGCCCGTTCATAGATCCTACGGTAGATTTGGCCAATGAAAAGTGGGATCCATTCGAACATCACTCATGGATACTGCCTTCCCAATTAAACGATAAAGAAAGGTGATTGGACTTTAATGAAATGGAAATAGCAAAAGGCATATTTTTTTTGAGCCGGCTCAGCTACTAACAATACTTGATCTTGTACCTCAGACAATTCATCAATTAACATTAAATTTGTGCCTTAAAATAAGCCCTATGTTAGTATTGCAGGTAATACGTGAGAATAAAAAGGAAATTGCCGCCGCATTAAAGAAACGCAATCTGGATGCCGACACCCTTTTGGAAAATGTTCTTGAACTCGATGAAAAGCGGAGGGCCCTGCAAACAGAAATGGATCAAACCCTGGCACAGTCGAACAAACTTTCCAAGCAAATAGGAATGCTTTATAAATCAGGGAAAGCTCAGGAAGCGAACACACTCAAAGAACAAACAACAGCCTTAAAAGAAGCATCCAAAAAAATGGCGGAGGCTTTAAACGCCGTTTCCGATGACCTAGACAATGCCCTGTATTTAATTCCCAATATTCCGCATACTTCTGTGCCATCGGGCAATTCCGAAGAAGATAATGAAGAGGTATACAGAGAGGGCGATATCCCTGAACTAATGGAAGGAGCACTTCCCCATTGGGATCTGGCTAAGAAATACGATATCATCGATTTTGAACTGGGTGTAAAGATAACCGGAGCGGGATTCCCGGTATACAAAGGAAAAGGGGCTCGTTTGCAGCGTGCCCTCATTTCCTATTTCCTGGATAAGAATACCCAGGCTGGGTACACTGAAATGCAGGTCCCCTATTTGGTGAACGAAGCTTCCGGTTTTGGTACCGGGCAGCTCCCTGATAAAGAAGGGCAAATGTACCATATTGAGGCAGACGACCTTTATCTTATTCCAACGGCAGAAGTACCGGTAACCAACCTCCTTCGGGATACTATCCTGAGCCTGAACGATCTCCCTGTTTGTTACACAGGCTATACACCCTGTTTCAGAAGGGAAGCTGGTAGTTACGGGGCACATGTACGCGGCTTAAACAGGCTGCATCAATTCGACAAGGTAGAA
>Ga0316201_10001026_pt1 | contig 17912 bp, 15 predicted proteins | sample CS6wburrow_MG_FD_204516 | JGI IMG/M metagenome (GOLD analysis project Ga0316201, IMG submission 204516) | Coastal sediment microbial communities from Delaware Bay, Delaware, United States - CS-6 worm burrow | ecosystem: Environmental > Aquatic > Marine > Coastal > Sediment | place: USA... | reverse complement strand
AGGAAGTGGGGGAAGTGTTAGATAAACTGTGGGGCGGCCCGGAGACTTTGATTGTGATCAGTTCCGATTTAAGTCATTATTACCATTATGAAGCGGCGCAAAAATTGGATAAGCGGACTTCTGAGGCAATCGAAGCGTTGCGTTTAGAAGATATTTACCATGAACAAGCTTGTGGCTATCATCCAGTCAAAGGCTTGCTGCATGTCGCCAAGACACGGGGTATGCAGGCACAAACTGTGGATTTGCGTAATTCTGGTGATACCGCTGGCCTAAAGGATAAAGTAGTGGGGTATGGTGCTTATGTCTTTAACTAAAGTAGAAGGTGAAACGTTATTACAAGTGGCTCAACAATCCATTCAGTCTGGTTTGGATAACGGTAAGCCACTGTTGGTGGAACCGCGTGATTATGCGGAAGCATTACGGCCAATCCGAGCGACTTTTGTGACGTTGGAAATTGAGAAGAATTTACGGGGTTGTATAGGTATGCTTTCTGCAAAGCATCCTTTGGTGAGTGATGTGGCTTACCATGCTTATGCGGCCGCCTTTTCCGATCCGCGTTTTCCTGGATTACTTTGTTCCGAGTTTCCGCGCTTAGAGATTCATATCTCGATTCTCGGTAAACCTGAGCCAATGTTTTTTGAGTCTGAAGCTGATTTGATTAGACAATTACGTCCAGGAGTCGATGGTTTAATTCTAAGCGATGGCCCCTATCGAGGCACCTTTTTGCCCTCGGTATGGGAATCCTTAACAGAACCCCGCGAATTTTTCCGCCATTTAAAACAGAAAGCGGGGCTGTCATCGAATCATTGGTCAAAAACACTTCAGGTAGAACGTTATACGGTGGAGTCTATATCAATGAACAATGAACAATGAACATATTAATTGTTAATTATTAATTGTTCATTATCAATGAACACATCCGTTCTCAAAACATTGGAAAATAATGAGTCTCACTGGTCAGACAATTAAAAATTGATAATTCGTAATTGCCAATCTATCATGTCATAAATGTTTTATAATATACTTTGTTGTTTTTTTTTATATTCAGTACGAGTACGTTGAAACGCAATAGCGGAACGCATAAGACGGCCCGATAAACGAATAAGGCATAACGATCCTTCATTATATATAGATACCTTTCTGGGATTCGTTCGATAAATAGTTTGATCAAAGATAAGTTCACTTTTTGATGGGGTTATCAATTAATGAGAAACACGCCAGGTTGGGCGTTCCAGAACAACGTTTTGGGGGGGGAAATTCGTTTATCGGCCCCTCCATAAGCGTTTCAGAACGACGTTGTACTCAAGACAGATAAAATAATTGATGAGAAACCAATCATGTCAAGTCATTTAAACCTTAAAGCATTGTTAGATACGGTCAATCAAATTGCACAAAGTGCCGCAGAACGTATCATGGAAGTGTATGCCACGCCTTTTGAAGTCACACAAAAATCGGATAAATCCCCTTTAACGCTTGCGGATATGGCAGCGCATGAAACCATTGTCACTGGTTTAAAAGCAATCACACCTGATTGGCCAGTGTTATCTGAAGAATCCACTGATATTTCGGCTCAAGAAAGGGCGAGTTGGCAACGTTACTGGCTTGTCGATCCATTGGATGGCACGCGTGAATTTATTAAACGTAATGGTGAATTTACAGTCAATATTGCTTTGATTGACGATCAGAAACCGATACTGGGTGTTGTGTATGTACCGGTGACAAACGTGAGTTATTTCGCTTGCCAAGGGGAGGGGGCCTTTAAATGTTTACCCGATTCTTCGCCTGAACCTATAAAAGTACGAGCTTGTCCCAAAAACCGTTTAATCGTCGCAGGAAGTCGTTCACATGCTAGTCAGTTTTTACAAAAATTTATTGACAGTGTGGAGGAAGAGATTGAATTAGTGAGTATTGGTAGTTCTTTAAAATCTTGTTTAGTGGCTGAAGGTAAAGCTGATATTTACCCTCGTTTTGGGCCGACATCAGAGTGGGATACTGCTGCCGCGCAATGTGTCGTTGAACAAGCGGGGGGTCATTTAACCGATATTCAAATGCAACCGCTACGCTATAACACTAAAGAATCGCTGCTTAATCCCTATTTTTTAGTATTTGGTGATGCTAACAAAGATTGGGCACGCTACGTGGCACAAGTCATCTCAAGCACACCGTCAACTTAAGTTTACTGAGAGTGATTAACGAAACGAAGTTCAGCGAACCTGCGCTAAGCTAACGGATTTTTTAAGTTAAATGTTCGAGGTGAAAATCAGGCGTTTTGCACGACACCTTTTTGTCATTTTCACCTTTTTTCAAGATAACGAAGTCTATGTCGATAAGAAATTCACGGCTAAAAGAACTATACTGATAATATGAATGGATAGAAAGGCATAAAATTTGCGTCATTTTTTGGGCTAATCGACTTATTTTCTTTTTACAGACTCAAATGTCATAGAAAAATACAACGTTTAGCAGAGAGTGAAGTGTTTTGAGCGGATTTACTGAATTTCTGAACAACTTTCTGCATCACATTCTCAATATCAATATCATATTTATAAATAGGTAGGAGCATGGCTTTCATTCAGATGACCAAACTGCAATAAAAATGCTTTAATTGGATTATTGGTGTCAGTATTTATAACTAATGTGTTTTCATCACATTAATCAAAGAAGGAGAATTATCATGAAAAAACTCCTCGTTTTATTACTCATACCATTCGTGGTTGGATTGTTTGGTCATATCACCGATGCTGCCAATAAAACTCATGTTAAAAAACTCAAAAAAACCCAAAAATGCAATCGTTGTAATTTAAGTGGGGCTAAGTTAAATGGTATCAGATTGACACGGGCAAGATTACGTGGTGCGAATCTGAGAAGGGCGAGATTGAGAGGCGCAAAGTTGCGTAGTGCTGATCTTCGCTCCGCCAATTTAAGTCGGGCCGATTTGCGTCGCGCCAATTTACGATCTGCTAGACTGAGCCGTGCGAACTTAAGTGGCGCGAATTTGCGTGGTGCGAATTTGCGCGGTGCGGATCTTCGAGGCGCTAATTTGCGTGGCGCGAAATTTAGAGGCGCTAATCTGAGAAGAGCTAAACTGAAGGGCGCGAAAGGTGGGAATTTTAAGGGCGCGAAAGGCGTTAAAAAATCCAGAAAATAGGTAATCATAATCGGTGAAAGCAGAGCAGTGATTGTTGAATCTTTTATGAATTAGCCAAAAAAGTGTTCGTTAATTGGAATATCAGTCTTGCCTAAAACTTGAACTTTAAATTTTTGTTTTAAAACTTTGAGGATGAATGGCTAATAATATAGCGTATAATTTATTGATTTTTAAATTAAATAATAATAAAACACGATTTATCAATCAGGAAAAATGTCTCACTCATTTTCATTGCTTCAAGCGTTTTTTAGGCTTTACGATAGAATACAAGCCATTTTTTCAAGCGATTCACTTGAAGAGTTCGCGATTCAAAATTTGAATTTCAAGTCTTAATGTGTTGTTACCACATTATTTAAAGAAGGAGAATAATTATGAAAAAACTCCTCATTTTATTACTCATACCTTATATCCTTGGATTGTTTGGTCATATCACCGATGCTGCCAATAGTACCCATGTTAAAAAACTAAAACAAACGAAAAAATGCAATCGTTGCAATTTAACTCGGGCTAAATTAAATGCTGTCAAATTGGCACGGGCGAGATTACGTGGTGCAAATCTTTCTAGGGCGAGACTGAGAGGCGCTAATTTGCGTAGTGCTGATTTGAGAAGTGGCAATTTAAGTGGGGCCGATTTGCGGCGTGCTAATTTGCGTTCAGCTAGATTGAGCCGTGCAAACTTGAGTGGTGCGAATTTACAGGGTGCCAATTTGCGTGGTGCTGATCTTCGAGGTGCGAATTTGCGTGGCGCGAAATTTATAGGCGCTAATCTGAGCAATGCGAAACTCAAGGGCGCAAAAGCGGGGAATTTTAAAGGCGCGAAAGGTGTTGAAATCAGTGAGTAGTTTTTCACGCAATTTTTGAGCCTCAACTTTTGCGTGAAATGGAGTCTAAAGCTTTTTCAAAGCTTTCCTACGATTACGCTTTGGACTCCATGCGTTTATAACATATCGACTAAGGCTTCTAAGTCTTCCATCGTTTTATCTAAAACTTCCCAAATTTCCTCAGCAACTTGATTATCGTTTGTTGTGGCCTTTTCATCCTGTAACCAGCAGATATCTAATCTATCGTCTTGTTTTGCTAGGCTGTCACGGCTAAAACAACGCCAACGTCCATTTTGCCCTTCGTCATGGCGTTTCGCCTGTCCAAAGGGTTCATCACCATAAAGCTTTTCAAATGTTCTGAGATAGTCTCGCGTTAAATGCAAATATTGTCCAAAAATGGGTAAGTCAGTGCGTAAATCATAAAACCAAACCTTTTCTGTTTTCTCATCACTTGATTGCCCTCGCCGAAAAAACACGAGATGTGCTTGTACCTTGTGGGGATAAAAAATCCCATGAGGTAATCGTAGCACCGTATGCAGTACACAGGTTTCAAGTAAAGTGGTACGGACTTGTTGTGCCGGGCCCCGTGCTTTTAACAGCTTATCGGGCAACACGACAGCGGCCCGCCCACCAGGTTTAAGGGTTTGATAAATATGTTGCAATAAAGCCAAAGAGGCATCGTGTTTGTCTAATTCATCAGTCGCTTCACTCGCAAAAATCAAGGTGCTTAATATGACATCAGCTTGAGGCCAACGTTGCAAATTAGATAATAAACTATCACCCCATCGCACTGGCACTTGTTGGTTTGGGTTAATGTGATGTAATAGACAGTTCATCAAGGCTAAGCGTTGTCGCACTAAATCAGGCTCTACCGCAATAATATCGGGTTTTCTGTTCAGATTTTTTTGAGTCGGTTTGTCCAAGGGTTCATCATGTATTAGCTGAATATACTGATCAGCGGCAACAATAACACTTCCCGTACCGGCTAACGGATCTTGGATCGATTCTCCCAGTTGCGGCTGAGTTAAAATAACCATCGTATCGACTAATGAACGGGGCGGAATTAATAAGCGGCTCCCATCCTCATAAGCGCATTTTTCTAATAAGATTTCATAGATTTCTCCCAAATCCTCAATTTCGATGGCATCAACAACGGCAAGCGTGGTAATGACTTGTGCCAATTGCTCTGGCCGTTTAAAAGCCGTACAAGCGTAGGCATATATCCCAGCAATGTTCGGCTCCTGCACGTCTCCCATTTCTTTGATAAAGATTTGATAATATTCAAATTGTTCGTCCAAAGGCTTATCAATTAAGGCCTCCCAACAGTAAACGGTAGGCAGATGCTCCGCCTTACCCAGTGCTGGGGCGATTTTCAAAAAGAGCAGCCAAGTGACTTCTGTCACATAAGCATGAATTGGAATGCCTTCTTGATGCATCATTGTTGCAGGGGTAATCAGTTTTTGTGCAATATCAACAAAAGTATTCATCGTGAAATTGATTTTTGATTTGAATGGTTTGATTTGAATGTCTAAAAAATGTAGGGCGATTTTATCCACAATCCAAATTCAGACTCATAATCGGTATAATGTCGTCTAAACGGCTGTTGATTGATTACACCACAAATCATGTTTGTTAAATTGATTAATTGTTAATTGATTGTCATAGCGCCTTCTCCTGAATCAATAACGACAAGGATTGTAAGTCGGTACACATAAGTCTTTTAACATTTTTATTGGCCCAAATCAGCATCATTTGCCGTCTAAGCGTTCTATAGATTTTAAGATCAATAATTTCCGCTAACAGCTTGACACAAAAGTCTAACAGCTAAAGTACCCTAAAGACTACTATGCTTTATTGAAAGGGTTTATCTCAAAATCTCTATTCTTATCTTAATTTTAAAACAAGAGGCTCTTGCAAAATGATTGTTAGCCTCAGAATTTATTACTGAGGCGGGCTAAATTAAATTCATAATACCTGAACTTCTGAATATCTGAACTTCCGAACTCCTATGATTACAGTCAAAGAATTGATGAGCCGTGAATTATACACGCTCAAACCCACCGATACTTTGCATCAAGCGCGTGATTTAATGCTTAAGAAACAAATACGGCATATTCCCATTGTTGATAAAGAGGGTAAATTTGTAGGTCTATTAACTAAGCGCGATGTACTTGCAGCTGGTGTCTCGGCCTTAGCTGATATTAACACTCAAGAACGTGATGAATTGGAATCGAGTATTCCAATTAGTGAAATTATGATTACCGACGTTCTCCTCGCGAAAGAAGATACCCTTTTGCTTGAAGCAGCCCGCTCTATGTTGAAACAAAAACACGGTTGTTTGCCGGTTTTCAGAGGTCATCAATTGCTCGGCATTTTGACAGAGGCCGATTTTGTCAAATTGGCGCTTTACTTGATGGAAAAAAAACCTGAAGAACCGAAGAACAATAATGGTTAATGGTTAATGGTTAATTTGTCCCTTTCTATTATTGATACATTGTTCATATCGAAATGCGTATGAGGCCAATGACCGCTCACATTACTTGAGTATAATTGTAAGACATTAAGTTCATTTTAACGCATTGAATTTGAATAACATTCAAAACTTGAGTTGCGGCTTTCAACAACTGAAGTCTTATACAGACGCATTGAATTTCATCTAAGCGCCCTTATCTACCTAGCCTATCTGATAGCTTTTCAGACAATCAGGGTAATCAACCACATTTAAGAGTTTGTCAGATAAATCGCTTGGTTTTAGACATCACTCAATATCAAGAATATCAATATATTGAGAACTGATGTGATCAGTGACATAAGATGTCACCCAACACGGTTTGATCGCCTTACTCAAATTTCGGATTTTATAAAAGGAGATATATATGGCTGGTATTTCACAACAACAAGTTGAAACTGCCATCAAACAATACATCGACCCTTATTTGCAACAAGACTTAGTGTCGGCCAAATGCGTCAAAAACATTCAAGTAGAAGGCGATACCGTCACGGTGGATCTGACTTTTGGTTATCCAACAGGCGGCTATGATGAAAAGTTAGCTAACCAACTTAAAACCCTGATTGGGGCCTTAGAGGGTGTTGGTACAATCAATATCGACATCACCAATAAAATTGTCGCTCATGCGGTGCAAAAATCCGTTACACCTCTGAAAGGGGTTAAAAACATTATTGCCGTTGCATCGGGTAAAGGGGGCGTGGGTAAATCAACCACAGCCGTCAATCTCGCCTTAGCCCTTTCTGCTGATGGGGCTACTGTGGGTATATTAGATGCGGACATTTATGGGCCCAGTCAACCTCGGATGCTTGGCGTTCAACAACAGCCTGAATCCACAGACGGTCAGTCTCTTGAACCCGTCATGAGTTACAATCTACAATCCATGTCAATTGGCTATTTAGTAGAAGAAGATACGCCGATGATTTGGCGCGGCCCAATGGTAACGCAAGCCTTAGAACAATTACTTAAAGATACCCGCTGGCGCGAAGTGGATTACCTGATTGTCGATCTCCCCCCTGGCACCGGTGATACGCAATTAACGTTAGCCCAAAAAATTCCCGTTAGCGGCGCAGTGATCATCACCACACCTCAAGATATTGCCTTGCTAGATGCCCGTAAAGGCTTAAAAATGTTTGAAAAAGTGAATGTGTCCGTACTCGGTGTGATTGAAAACATGAGCATACATATTTGTAGCCAGTGTGGGCATGAAGAGCATATCTTTGGTAAAGGCGGTGGTTTACTTCTCTCACAAGAAAATAACGTTGATTTTTTAGGGGCCTTACCCTTAGATCGCAGCATTCGTGAAGAAACAGACAGCGGTAAACCCACAGTCGTTGCGGAACCTGAAGGCCGTATCGCGCAACTCTACCGTGAAATTGCTCGCCGTATTGCAGCCAAACTGTCCTTACAAGCGAAAGATTACACCACAAAATTCCCAACGATTAAAGTCATGAATAACTGATATCCTTGAAAAACCACACACAAGCTTTTGTGTGTGGTCAAAAACGGTTCCCTTTCCTATTTCTTTCCTATTTATCCCACTCCCCCTTTTCAAATGTCCATTAAATCCGATCAATGGATCCGCCGAATGGCGGCATCCCAGATGATAACGCCCTTTGAACCGCATCAAATCAAAGAAAACGCAACCGGCCCAGTGATTTCTTACGGCACATCAAGCTATGGTTATGACGTGCGCTGCGCCAATGAATTTAAACTCTTTACCAACATCAACGCCACCATTGTTGATCCCAAACAGTTTGATGCCAAGACTTTTGTCGATATCGTCTCCGACGAGTGTATTATTCCACCCAATTCGTTTGCTTTAGCGCGTACCATTGAATATTTTCGTATACCACGCGACATTTTAGCGATTGTCTCAGGCAAAAGCACCTACGCCAGAATGGGTATTGTTGTCAATGTGACACCCCTTGAACCGGAATGGGAAGGCCACATCACCCTAGAATTTTCCAACACCACGCCCCTACCTGCCAAAATCTACGCCAACGAAGGTGTCGCCCAAGTCCTGTTTTTAGGGGCCGATGAAGTCTGTGAAACCTCCTACAAAGATCGGCAGGGAAAGTATCAAGGGCAAACGGGTGTCACATTGCCTAAAGCGTAATGATGATGTCGGGGCAAAAATCCCTTTTCCCCTTACCACCTATCAGTTTGCAAATTAGGGTTCAAAAAACACACATTTAACCGTATTTTATATCACAATATCATTAAAAATCAAAAACTTATTCTCTGTGGTACTCTGTGGTACTCTGTGGTACTCTGTGTTGAAAAAAAAAGTGGAAAGCCCTTTTCCCCAAGGACAAACCTTTGTGCTTGCCCTTGTAGGGGCAATCCCTTGTGGTTGCCCTTTTTGGCTCTCTTGATTTTCAAAAGTTAGCGTGTAAAATAAACGCTTGTGTGAAATCGGTATAAACTTTATTTAAATAAAAAATCCGGTAGTCATGCAATGTGGGTGATATCTAATTAATCTATAACTTTCATCACACACATTGCAGCACTACCCAAAATCCGTTTATTTAGCTTCGCTGAACTTCATTTCGTCAAACTTCGGATCGAAGCGACGCGAGATCATCCGTTGTACTCTTTAATTTCTAATGCTTTATTCATGACTACGCAAACCACACCCAAAGACTACACGCGCACTTTTGCCGAAGTCTATGTAACCGAACTAGACTATGTCAAAAAACGGCGCGAAAAAATGCACCTCACCTCAGAATCCGTAGAACGTGAATCTGAACGGGTAGAACAAGACATCAAAAAGCTGAGCGAAAAACACGCTACAGAAAATCCAACATCCGACAAAGTACCCAGTCATGACGTTAAAATCAAAACCTCCGCTGGCCTCGTCGGACTCGCCTTTTCCGGCGGTGGCATCCGTTCCGCTACCTTCAATTTAGGGATACTGCAAGCACTGGATAAAAAAGGCATTCTTCGCTACTGCGACTACCTCTCCACCGTATCAGGTGGCGGCTATATCGGCTCCTGTCTCACTTCCCTACTCAGCAATCCCAAAGCTTCTACAGATTCCGCAGCCCAAAAAGGATACTTCCCCTTCCGTTTCCTTCGCGACAGTGAATCAGATGATCCAGATGAAGTTGAATATGACCTGGCTGAAGCACCTAATACCTACGATGAACGTAAGGAAATGAGCCATCTGCGGGCCGCCAAAAATTACTTACAACTTGATCGCGGCCTCTTCAGTATAGAAACGTGGCGTTTTATTGCCATGTTTCTATCCGGTGTGCTACTCATCAATCTCATACCGCTTGCCATTGCCATTTCAGCCGCCTACACACTGTTTTTTGTCGAAACGCATTCCATAGCCGCATTCATTCCTCAACTCAATGAAATGGGGGAATTGATTAACAAGTTTGATAAAGCCACAACTCTCCACAACTTCTATGCCCTGACCCTCTTCTTATTTCACATAGCCGGCGCCGCTTTCCTCAGTATGGTCGTTGTCCGCGGTTTTGCCGTATTATTGAATTTAAACAGCTCGTTTATACATAACCTGCAAGCCTGGCTGATTGCCACGACGATCACACTCATTGTTTTTATCGGCCTGATAGCCTTAACCTTTTACTTATTCCTAGATGAATACCAGAAAGTGGATAAGCAAATCTTTACTGTGCTCAACTACACCTTACTGGCCACCCTTTTTGTTTTTATTCTAGGCCGGTTAAAAACCGCAAACAAGGGCTTGCAAAAAATCTCCAATACCCTCTTGTTCCTCGCCTTAGCGGCGCTTCTTCCTATCTTGTTTGCACAATTTATGCGTCTACTCTGGACAACTGGATTTCTTGAAAGTGCCCTGTCTGACTTTATCAGCGTATCGATCTTTCAAACGTACAAGTATCTAGACATTCCCATGCCTATTGTTACCGTTTTGATCTTGGTCGCCATCGCTTTACTGATCAACCTGAATCGCATCTCTTTCCACGCCTTCTACCGCAACAGTCTCAGCAGAAGCTACTTGTTCAAACAAGAGGATAAACAGATTAAATCCAATGTCAGTGTCAAAATGAGCGAACTCCATGAGCATTACAATGGGCCTTATCACATTATTAATGCCACTCTGAATATCATGGGTTCCAAGAATCGTTATTTAAGAGGGCGTGGTGCAGACTATTTTATTTTTTCAAAATACTACTGTGGCTCAGAATCAACGGGCTATAGAAGTACGACAAGCTACAATCAGGGTAGTACCGAACTGGCGACAGCCATGGCCATATCAGGCGCAGCCGCCAGCCCCAAAATGGGACGGCGAACCAATCGTCTGTTTGCACTGTACATGATCCTGTTTAACATCAGACTCAACGTCTGGATGCCCAACCCCGATCCCAAATATGAGATGCCCCCAGTTTGGCCTTACTACCTGTTAAAAGAATTTTTTCTAGGCGGGCAAGAAGACAATTCATTGCTCAACTTATCAGACGGTGGACACCATGAAAATCTGGGCATCTATCCCCTACTCAAACGTCGTTGCCGCCTGATCATTATCAGCGATGCTGCCGCCGATCCGAAGTTTAAAATGGACGATCTCGCCAATCTACAACGCAAGGCACGTATCGACTTAGGGATCAACATTAAACTCAACATGACTCCCTTACGCCCCAACAAAAAGGGCAACGTTGAACAATACTATGTCAAAGGCACCATCCATTATCCCAATGACAAGAATGGTACGCTGTTGTACATCAAGACAGCCATGACGGGAAATGAATCAGAAGATTTACTCGCCTACCGTCGTCAAAATCCCAGCTTTCCTGACGAAACAACGGCCGACCAGTTTTTCAACGAAGCTCAATTCGAGTCCTACAGAAAATTGGGAGAAATAGAAGGGCAGGCAGTTTGTCCAGAGATTAAAGAAGAAATCACTAAGCTTTTTGGTAGCTTAGAGGAGAATAATAGTACAACGGATTAGCAGAATAAACGGATTGATTATTTAAGGCAGGATGCTTTCAACACAGAGATCACAGAATAAGCCAATCAAACCTCTGTGGTACTCTGTGGCACTCAGTGATCTCTGTGTTGCGTTTTTAAGGCAACACTTTTCTCCAAACCATCTGATTCTATCCTAGAAAATTCAGCCTCAATGTTTTTCAATTCCGTTTGAATTTGAGGATCAGAAGCCATCTCGCTCAAGGCTAAAGCATTCTCATTGATAATAGAATTATTTTCAGATAAAGAAGAAGCTAATTTTTTAAAGTGAACGTATTTTTGGTTAACGAAATAAGCAATAGCATTTCTAATCACATCCGTGATATCTTTTCCTTGCTCTTGTGCAATTGAATTTAACGCCGTTTCCAGCATTGGATCATCAAGCTTGAGAGTAAATTGTTGCATAATTTATACCCTGTTTCAAAAGATTGGAGCAAGCTGAAAGCTTGCCCCTATAAACTATTAAGGTAACTCCAAAAAATTAAAATACCCACACCTTTAATCAATCTTCTTTCATTCTCTGCGCGAAGCGTGAGCAGACAGTTTGTTTAAGTTTCGCGCAAAAACTTTAGCGTGAAAAATGGTGTTAAATCAGTATAAATTATAGGGCAAATAAAGAAGGTGGCCCTTCCCATTGCCCCTTATCACTTACTCAATTTCCTCATACCCGGTGACTCGAAACAACAATTGACCAGCATTTGTCATTCCCATATCAACCGATAAAGACATCATCGTGTCAGAATCAGCAAGAGGCGAATAATGCAATAGCGGGATATGCAGCTTAAAATCATAAGAGAGGGTAGCTGGTAGACCACTTGAAATACCGCAAGAAGACGGATCATCTATGCAAGCTTGCCTACCCGCATCTTTTGCAGCATCAATATCGGCTTGGGTAAAATCACCTTCAGAAGCGGGTACTTTTGAGTCTGTGTATTCTACAATAAATCCGTTTCCCTGAAAGGTTCCCAAATGATCATTCCATCCATAATCATAAGGTTTTCTCCAATAATGTAAAAAATGCTCTTTACCCTGTGCATTATCTGGCTGAGTAGAACCCCATCGCTCATACACCCATTCTTCACCAGTAACCCAAGTCCAATTCCCTTCATCAAGCGCATCCGTTCCCCCTAACCAATAGTAAAACTGACCAACATTATCAAAAACCCATCGGTTTTCGGCATCTGAAGTGATCGTCGCCAAATGCCCGCCCAATGCTTTTGCAAGGCGATTCGCTTCACTCCAAGTCACGGCCACCTCAAAACCTTCGTAATAATGGCCATTACCCCCGTCTTCAACTTTCCATTGGATACGCTCGGCTAAGACATTGCTCGCAGATGAACTGAGCAAAATCGCAGCCATATAAAAACTCAGTCTTTTGTTCACTAAAGCCTCCTTTCATCAGAGTTAATTAAAGAGCGCCTATTGTACTGTTGTTTCATCTTTGTGTCTATGTTTTAATGCGCTTCTATTTATTAAGTTAAAACTTATACTTGATGCTCAAGTTTTTGAGCGTTATTAATTATGAAATTTGGTATTTCCAGAATGCTGCCCAGTGAATTAGTTTTTTTGGGACATCCGCAATTAAAAATGTTGTGGCACGCCCGCCGTGCCGAAAAAGCTTTACTGACTTATCGTGTAGAAGGCGTATTATCAAAAGGATTAAATCATAGCTTTTATGAAGTATGTGAGTATCCTGAAGCTTTTGATGTTTGGCATTGTTTTGATTTATGAAAATGTTCATGATTTCAGTTAAATCAAGAACTTATCCTTTCTTATAAACAATCCTTGTCGTTATATTCTTGCGTGCAAAAAATTGGTAAGTTATTGATTATAATTACAATAGGCCTTTTCACAAATCCGCTCACTCCCCAGAGCCAAAGTACTAATTAGATTTGCTTTTGTACTTAGCGTAGCACACCGAAGGTTCATGCAATCGCGAAACGCTATATCACCCTCAATTCAAAAACCCTCCTTTTTCGATTTGCTTAGCCACCCACCATTCCATTTATATAATTAGAAAACGGAAAATATTTCCCACTTAAGGAACTTTTATGCCTCTATTTATAGCTATATAGATTTAACTTATTGATTTATATAGTGATAATGATTGGCATGAAATGTGTATATAATATTGGCATTTCACAAGGAAACACTAACATGGCACTTTTGCACTATCAAAACGTAGAAGAAGGTATTCATCGCCCCGACATCCTCATGCTTAAAACGGTGGATGGATTGAAAGATTTTTATAGCTATTTGGATCGTACTAAGCGATATCTGGAAAGTGATGATGCCGTATTACGCTTGGCTTGGAAACCGAGTTCTCCTAAATCTGTAGTACGTTGGAAAAAATCTGAAAATCGTCTGGGAGATAAAGGCTTTTGGATTCAATTGACGGCTATCGAAGGGAGCGAAGATCCAAAAGCTTGTGAGCAAGCCTTTTTTAATTCAGAAATGAAATGGGTTCAACAAGCTGAATATAAATCTGCACAGAGCCTAGAAATCACGCTACAAGAGGAAAAAATCCAAATATTAGATCGCCGTCCAAAAGAAAATCGCTTGTGTTTAGCGCAAAAACCTCATTATCCCTTGTTGCTAGTGGATATAAAAGGCTGTTGGGTAGAACTCACAGAAGCAGAAGATCGTCCAGAGGAGCCAGATGCCACTTTCCAAGCATTCTTAGATGAGAATACAAAGAGCGTTTATCAGGCTGAAGCTTTGGAGAAGAAAGGAACCGAAAAATCAAAACGCTGGACTTTTTCTCAAAATGAGGCACTTTCCATCTTGGATCGTGATATTGAAGCGAACCAATTATTATTGAAAAAACAGCCCGATAAACCGATGTTGTTGCTTAAACCCAACACGTATCAGTTGCAAAAACAATTGGAAGCCATTCGCAGTTTGCAAGATTCGCCCTGGCCAGAACATCGTCCTTTGTTAAGGCTGATGGAAAGTACGGATCATGCTCAATGGCCAAATATACCGATAACTCATATTGATGACTGGTGGATACAGACTGATTGGAAGAAAGATAATTCTCAATTTCCTTGGAAATTACTCACCGATTTGAGTCGGCCTGGTACTGATAAACAACGTGATTTTGTTCACATCGCCTTAAACACGCCTGATTTTGCCTTTCTTGAAGGGCCGCCCGGATCGGGCAAAACCACTGCGATTTGTGAACTTATTTTACAATTGATATCACAAGATAAACGAGTCTTATTATGTGCCTCTACCCATGTTGCCGTGGATAATGTGATTGAACGCTTGATGGATAAAGACAATCCCTATCGTGAGCAAGTCATTCCTGTGCGGATTGGTGATAAAAGTAATTTATCAGATAGTGTCAAAGACTATCAATTTGAAAAATTTCGTGACACTGAAAAAAAACGGCTAGTGAAATTTCTTAGCCAACAAAATCCACCGAATGAAGCACAGAAACATTTATTACAAGCGATTCAAGATAAAAACGAAACCTTGACTCGCCTTATCTTGAACTCTGCTAATGTCGTTTGTGGCACAACCATCGGTATTTTACAACATCCTCAGATCAAGGATCGGAATATGGCGAATCCCCAATTTGATATGTTGATCATTGATGAAGCCAGTAAAACCCAATTCCAAGAATTTTTGGTACCGGCCCTGCTGGCAAAACGCTGGATATTGATTGGTGATCCGCGCCAATTATCGCCTTATGTCGATGATGAAGCGATGGCGGAAAATGTCAAAGTGTGTTTGCGTGATTCGGTATCACGCGAAGTGTGTTGGGATGTTTTTCAAGCCATGCATTACCCAAATAGCGGTGCCGTGCTGGTAGCCACTGATGAAGCGAGTCTTTTGGAAAAATACCAGCGACAGGCGGCAGCACATCAAGATAAAGTCTTGTTTGCTAATGCTCAAAGCGATGCGATGTCTCTCGCTTGTGCCTCTATCGTTGCCGATACGCCCAATCACCTCGCGGCTTGTGAAGCTGCGCTGCCTTTGGACATCACAACGTTACGCGGTAAAACGGAAAATCTGCATTTACTCAAACGACGTGTGGCGGCTTTGCAATCTAAAAAACAACCCGCTGAAGAAAAAAACTGGGCCAATGAAGTCGCTTGGCGACAAGCACGGTTGTATGAACAGCGTCAAAGCCAAGGCAAGCAAGGGGAACGTTTACAACATCAAATCAATGATCTGTTACCCGCTCAACAAGTCGTTGAAAAGCCTGAATGGGTACAAATGGACATTGAACGGGTTCGTAGAATCGCTTTGCCTTCTGTACTGGAATCTTTGCAAAATGGTTTTGAACGCAGTAAGAGACAGAGAAGCGGTACCGCTTTAAGCGATGGTTTACCAGAAGAGGCTCGTAAACAACGCCATGTCTTATTGGAATACCAGCACCGTATGCACCCAGAAATTTCCCAATTTTCGCGGGAATATATTTATCAAGGTGAGGCATTACAAGACCCGCCAGATATGGAAGAACTTCGCAAGTGGGATTATGAGCGTTATGCTCGCCGAGCCGTTTGGTTGGACGTGTGGCCGAAAAAAGGAGAGAAGGGCAACCGCAATAGTCAAGAAGTCAAAATTATTAAAGAAGAAATTGAAAAATTTCATGTTTGGGCGAAAAAGAATCCGCATCCCAAAAATCAAGTTTGGACGGTAGCTGTACTGAGTTTTTACCGAGGACAGGAAAAATTATTACGTGAAGCTTGCCGTAAACTCAGTGACCAGCAGCGCGCTTATCGGAATTTTTATCTAGGCGGGAATAAGCAAAAACATGATGTACATTTGGAAGTGTGTACCGTAGATCGTTTTCAAGGACACGAAGCCGATTTAGTGTTTTTATCTTTTGTCAAAAACCATGCAACGGTGTTTTTAGGTAGTCCGAATCGCTTAAATGTCGCAGTCACACGGGCGCGTTATCAACTGGTGTTGGTTGGCAACCCTAAACGTCTCTCGAATGAACGCTATACTGAACTTCAGGCACTGTTAAAGACTGTGCCAGTCAACCACACTTGGAGTGAATCATGATCAAACTGGTTTTACAACGAACCTTGCAAATTCAGCGTTACCGCATCATCGCTGAAGTGGCGCGTGCCCAAAAGCGGGACGAATTACATGCGGTTTTATTATTGGCTAAAGAACGAGGATATGTCTTTGAACAAATGGTGTCAGAGCTTTTATTGGATGGCCGACCCAAAACTGTCGGCAAACGATTAATACAGATGTGTGTTACACACGATTTATTAGTAGAAGAAGAGTCTCATGGCAAAAAAAACTACGTCCTGACAGAAACGGGACAAACGGCATTGGAAGAAGGGCAAATCTTTATTCCAGAACGAGGTACTTGGGAAATATGGGTAACTGATGATCCGTTGTGGCCGAGTGCTTTAGTCCAAATTGAGGTTTTTAATGAACCACCAGCATTTAATGAAACTGGGAGGGATAAAAAACAGGAATTAGAGGAAAGAGGTAAAAACATGCGAACTCTTCCTGAGTGGTTATTTGAAAAACTGGAAGGGCAGATCATTACGTCACTTGTTGATAGAAACGCGGATTATCGTTTTAATGAACTTGAGGAAAAAGGAGAAGTGGTCACTTCCGACTCGAACATAACCGCCACGTTCAGTATTCCGCAATTCGATGATAGCAGCAACTTGCGCTTTGCTGGCACAGTTGTCGGGAAAAACTGCGATTACCAAGAGCAACACACAATGACTTTTGAGCTGGCTTGGCCCCAAATATTGGAACAGCAAGGTTGGCTAGAACGCTGGCGTATCCAACAACAAACACAACAAGCGGTGCTGGATGTTTCTTATCCTGATCTTAAAAGCGATCAAGAGCGATCTCGTTTTCACAAAGATTATCCCATTCAAAAACCCTATTTAACCGATTTGGATAGATTCGACAATACGATTATCGACAATGTACCCATTGCTCCGGCTACCGAACAAGACGCAAGTCACTGGGCATATTGGCTGCTGGAACGGGATACCAATCACTATGTACTGAAGGGCGACTTTGAAATGATGCAAAACAAGGTTGCAGAGTCTTTCCCTGATTATGAAATCACTTTTCCAGCGCAAAGCGATTTTGCTCAACCATTGCGTCGTAGCAATCCGCGTGCTTATTGGTATTTACAAGCACCATTGGATTGGCAGATTTAAGAAAGAACAATTTAATTGATTGGAGTGCAAAATTTATTTTGCATCCACCTTAAACCGAAGTTTGGTGGATTACACTAGCTAATTCACCTGACAAAGTGGATTGTATCATTTTGATAGGTATTATTTTTTAATTATTCAATTAAATCAATATTTTACAATTCATTATTAGCCGTCCCTATCAGGGATAATTTGTTGTAATACCTTAACTTTAATAGGAAACAATCATGTCAAACTCACCTAAAATACCAATGACTCAAACCGATGCGGCGCGTATTCAAAGTGCTGAGGCAAAAGCTAACGGCGGCAAAGTCGCCAAAGACGGATTT
>Ga0316201_10001025_pt1 | contig 17914 bp, 16 predicted proteins | sample CS6wburrow_MG_FD_204516 | JGI IMG/M metagenome (GOLD analysis project Ga0316201, IMG submission 204516) | Coastal sediment microbial communities from Delaware Bay, Delaware, United States - CS-6 worm burrow | ecosystem: Environmental > Aquatic > Marine > Coastal > Sediment | place: USA... | reverse complement strand
TAAATCTAATTGTGCGCTACCATTTATGCTAAAAAGCATTATAGCAATAAGAAAAAATAGCGAAGATTTTTTGTGATTTTTTTTCATTGGTTTGTTTTTTAATTGTGAAATAGGTTGTTAGAATTTCCTAAAGATAGGCATAGCATTTACTGGCAATCGTTACAATAATGTTAAACCAAAGTCTGACCATGTTAAACCAGAATTGCACTAAAATGCCATTGAATTTTTTACCTACCACTAAATTAGTAGTACGGTGCCCACCATTAACATAAAACTATTAAGTAGTTATAATGTATTTATATAATTGATTATCAATATTTTATATAAGTGTTAAGCTCATTGAACATCGTAATTTAAAGGCACACTGTTTTACTCGATTTTGTTTGTATTTCATACATTTGTTGGCTGTGCTAAAAAGCTATTGCTTAGTTATTTAAATATTTATGAAAAAAACACTATTTGATAAAGTTTGGGACTCACATGTAGTCAAAAAAGTATTGAATGGACCTGATGTTCTATTTATTGACCGTCATCTTGTTCATGAGGTAACAAGTCCGGTGGCATTTTTGGGATTAAAAAATAGAAATATTAAAGTTTTATATCCTGAACGCACTTTTGCAACAGCAGATCACAATACTCCTACAATAAACCAACATCTGCCGGTTAAAGATCCGTTATCTGCGAACCAGTTGAAGGCTTTGGAACAAAACGCAAAGGAACACCAAATTCCGTTCTGGGGACTAGGTCATGAAAAAAACGGTATTGTACATGTAATAGGACCTGAAAATGGAATTACTTTACCCGGGGCAACCATTGTTTGCGGCGACTCACATACTTCAACACACGGTGCTTTTGGCGCTATAGCATTTGGTATTGGTACCTCTGAAGTAGAAATGGTTTTAGCCAGCCAGTGTATCATGCAACCGAAACCAAAAAGCATGCGCATTTCCATAAATGGAAAATTAAATAATGCGGTTACGCCTAAAGATGTCGCCCTCTATATTATATCCAAATTGAGTACTTCAGGAGCAACAGGGTATTTTGTTGAATACGCTGGTGATGTCTTTAGGCAGATGTCAATGGAAGGACGTATGACCGTATGTAACCTTAGTATTGAAATGGGTGCACGAGGGGGTATGATTGCTCCTGATGAGAAAACATTTGACTATATAAAAAATAGAGAGTTTACCCCAAAGGGCAAAGCCTGGGATAAGGCAATGACTTATTGGGAAACTTTGTACACAGATGATGATTCTGTTTTTGATCAAGAAGTTACATTCAATGGCGAAGATATTGAACCAATGATTACTTACGGGACTAATCCGGGAATGGGAATTGGAATATCGGGTGGTATCCCTAAATCTGATGCCTTTCAGGGCGGTGCCGCTACCTACAAGAAATCGCTTCAATACATGGACTTTGAAGAAGGTGATAATATGCTGGGTAAAGAAATAGATTTCGTTTTCCTTGGAAGTTGCACTAATGGCAGGATTGAAGATTTCAGGGCCTTTGCTAGTTTGGTCAAAGGAAGACAAAAGGCTAATAATGTTACGGCCTGGTTGGTTCCGGGTTCCCATAAAGTTGAAGATGCGATTAAAAAAGAAGGTTTGTTGGATATTCTAAATGAGGCTGGTTTTGAATTGAGAGAACCAGGCTGTTCTGCTTGTCTGGCCATGAATGACGACAAAATTCCTGCTGGTAAATATGCTGTTAGTACATCTAACAGAAATTTTGAAGGTAGGCAAGGGCCCGGAGCACGAACACTCCTTGCCAGTCCTTTGGTTGCAGCGGCCGCAGCTGTTACAGGAAAGGTAACAGACCCAAGGGAGTTGATGGTTTTTGAAACGGCATAATTTTATATAAATAATTAACGGAAACAAGTACCAATGGCATACGATAAATTTAAAGTATTAAGCTCTACAGCAGTTCCGCTTCCAATTGAAAATGTAGATACGGATCAGATTATCCCTGCAAGGTTTCTTAAAGCGACCGAGCGAAAAGGTTTTGGCGATAACCTTTTTCGTGATTGGAGATATCATGCTGACAATACTCCAAAAGAACAATTTGTGCTGAACAACCCTATCTATAGTGGTAAAATTCTAGTTGGTGGGAAAAATTTTGGATCCGGTTCTTCTAGAGAACACGCCGCATGGGCTATTTATGATTATGGCTTTCGCTGTGTTGTGAGTAGTTTTTTTGCCGATATTTTCAGAGGTAATTGCATGAATATTGGTGTTTTGCCTGTTCAGGTAAGTCCAGGCTTTCTTAACAAGATTTTTGAGGCAATTGAGACCGATCCTGACACTGAATTTGAAGTCAATCTACCAGAACAAACCATAAGTATCAAGACAACAGGAGAAAAGGAAAGCTTTGAAATAAATGACTACAAAAAGGAAAACTTACTAAACGGATTTGATGATATTGATTATTTGCTGAATATAAAGAGTGAAATTGAAACCTTTGCGAAAGACACACCACTCTAATAATTACATAAAATATTACTACGTAAGCCATTACACTTTAGGATGAATAAGAGGAAGATTGAAATAATGGATACCACATTGAGGGATGGAGAACAAACCTCAGGAGTATCCTTTACTGCCGCAGAAAAGCTTACCCTGGCAAAACTTCTTTTAGATGAATTGAAAGTAGATCGCATAGAAATCGCATCAGCCAGAGTTTCAGAAGGTGAATTTAAGTCAGTTAAGCAAATAACAGAATGGGCTAAGAGTGTAGGGTATTTAGATCGTATTGAAGTGCTAACATTTGTAGATGATGGGCTTTCGCTCAAATGGATGGAAAAGACTGGTGCCAGAGTTCAAAACCTTTTAACAAAGGGCTCGTTGAATCATTTGACATATCAGCTTAAAAAAACACCGGAGGGGCATTTTTCAGATATAGCCGGGGTACTGCGACTGGCAGAAGATCAAGGGATTACAACAAATGTTTATCTGGAGGACTGGAGTAATGGGATGCGTAATTCCCCTGATTATGTATTTCAATATCTGGACTTCCTTTCAACTCAGCCCATTAAAAGAATTTTATTACCTGATACTCTTGGTATTTTGACCCATGGTGAAACCTATGATTTTATCTCACAAATTGTTGCTCGCTATCCGAATATACATTTTGATTTTCACGGCCATAACGATTATGACCTGAGCGTTGCCAATGTAATGGAGGCTCTAAGAGCTGGTTGTCACGGATTACATCTAACAATAAATGGAATGGGAGAACGCGCTGGTAATGCCCCACTGGCTAGTGTTGTGGCGGTAATAAATGACTTTATGCCTGAAATCCAGATTAATGTGAATGAATCTTCCCTTTTTAAAGTCAGTAAAATAGTATCAACATTTACCGGATTTGGTATTCCGGCTAATAAGCCTATTGTTGGAGATAATGTATTTACGCAAACTGCTGGTATTCACGCAGATGGAGACAATAAAAAGAACTTATACTTCAATGATTTATTACCAGAACGTTTTGGTAGAAAGCGGAGATATGCTCTCGGTAAAACTTCTGGAAAAGCTAATATTCAAAAGAATCTTCAGGAATTGGGACTCACGCTCAATGATGAGGAAGTAAAAAGAGTAACTCAACGTATTATTGAGCTGGGGGATAAAAAGGAGAAAGTAACAAAAGAGGACCTTCCTTATATCATTTCAGATGTTTTGGATAGTGAATCTTATCAGCAAAAAGTTTTCGTTAAATCCTATGTGCTTACGCATTCCAAAGGCCTCAAACCTTCTACGACAGTGGCTGTAGAAATAAATGGTGAGTCTTATGAAGAGAATGCTCAGGGAGATGGACAGTTTGACGCTTTTATGAATGCATTGAGAAAAGTATATAACTCGAAAAAAATAGCGCTGCCAATTCTAACGGATTATGCAGTAAGAATACCTCCTGGAAGTAACTCTGATGCATTGTGTGAAACCATCATTACCTGGCGAAATAAAGGAAATGAATTTATCACTCATGGTCTGGATTCTGATCAGACCGTTTCCGCGATCAAGGCAACAGAAAAAATGTTGAATATCATTTAAAGCATCTAAATAAAGACAAATATTCTCTACTAATTAGACCTTAGAAATAATATGAAATTAAATATAGCGCTCTTAGCCGGAGATGGAATTGGACCCGAAGTAATAGATCAGGCTGTAAAAGTATGCGATGCAGTGGCTAAAAAATTTAACCACGATCTCAATTGGAGACCGGCCTTAACAGGAGCTTCAGCTATTGATGCTGTTGGAGACCCCTACCCTGACGAGACTCACAATATATGTGCCACTTCGGACGCTGTACTTTTTGGCGCTATTGGCCATCCCAAATATGATAACGATCCATCTGCTAAAGTCCGCCCTGAACAAGGTTTATTGAGAATGAGACAAAAGCTGGGATTATTTGCAAATGTCAGACCTACATTTACGTTTCCATCTCTAATTGATAAATCACCTTTAAAAAGAGAACGAATTGAAGGTACGGATCTCGTTTTTTTAAGAGAACTTACTGGTGGTATCTATTTTGGTAAACGGGGAAGGAAAGATAATGGAGACACAGCCTATGATACATGTACTTATACGCGTAAGGAAATACAGCGTTTGGCAAAAAAAGGTTTCGAGATGGCGGAAAAACGTTCCAAACGTCTATGCTGTGTGGACAAAGCCAATGTTTTGGAATCCTCTCGCTTATGGCGCGAAACCGTACAGGCTATGGAAAAAGATTACCCGGAGGTAAAAGTATCCTACGAATTTGTTGATGCCGTGGCAATGAGGCTTGTTCAGTGGCCAAGTGAATACGACGTTTTAATAACTGAAAATCTGTTTGGCGATATTCTGACAGATGAAGCTTCTGTAATTTCTGGTTCTATGGGACTAATGCCTTCCGCTTCAATTGGTGAAAACATTTCACTATACGAACCAATTCATGGATCCTATCCCCAGGCAGCAGGAAAAGACATTGCTAACCCACTTGCAACAGTATTATCTGCAGCCATGTTATTTGATGGATTTAATTTGTCTGAGGAGGCTGAGGCAATAAGAAAGGTGGTTAATGAGTCCCTTTCCGAAGGTATAGTTACCGAAGACCTTGCCGAAGGTGGAAAATCCTATAAAACAAGTGAGGTTGGAGATTGGCTCGCCTCACATATTTAGGAAACAACATAAACAAGTTACTAGTGCATTAAAAAATAACACACACCCGGTATTCCGGCTTACTATAATTATAAAAGATAGTCGGTACTAATGAAATTAGACAGCTTGGTTTCCAATAGCTTCTCCAGAATTTCATTGTTTAAATCGGTATCTTTTGAGGCTACAAATGTCCTAATAGAGAAGGATCTTAATGCATCGTGCACACTTAATGTGGCTACTGCCGAATCTTTTCTCCCGGTAAAAGGATATACGTCTGGTCCACGCTGACATGAACTATTCAAATTTACACGGCATACCAGGTTGGCCAGGTTGTCGATTAAAGGTGCAAGAGCATATACATCACTACCAAACAAACTAACTTGTTGACCATAGTTAGATTCAGCCATATCGTCTAGTGGTTCCTGAATATCCTCAAAAGAAAGAATTGGTATAACAGGTCCAAACTGTTCTTCTTCATAGACCTTCATATCTTTGGTAACAGGGTAAAGAACAGCAGGCCAGATATAATTATCCGAGCGTTTACCTCCTTTTCCATTGAGTATTTCAGCTCCTTTAGCCACAGCATCATCAATCAAATCCTGTATATAGCCTGGCTTATCTGTTTCTGGTAATGGCGTAAGAGTCACACCTTTATCCCATGGATTTCCGAATTTAAGTTCATCTACTTGTTTCGAGAATTTCTCACAAAATTCTTTGACAATATCCTTGTGAACGTATATTACTTTGAGTGCGGTGCACCGCTGACCATTAAAAGACAAAGCACCGGCTAAACATTCATTAATAGCCAGTTCCATATTGGCATCAGGTAATACAATAGCCGGGTTTTTTGCTTCCAGCCCCAATACAAGTCGCAAACGGTTGCTTTTAGGATGCTGGTTTTGCAATGCATTGGCCGATGAACTGTGACCAATTAGAGCCAATACATCTACTTTTCCTGTCTTCATTATAGGTCCTGCTATGGCACGACCACGACCAAATAGTACATTGACCACCCCTTTAGGAAAACTTTCTTTAAATGCTTCTATTAACGGAGCAATTAGAAGTACGCCTTGTTTGGCAGGTTTAAAAACTGCGGTATTCCCCATAATAATAGCAGGAATAAGCAAACAGAAAGTTTCATTCAAAGGATAATTATAAGGCCCAAGACAAAGCACCACCCCAAGCGGCCCTCGTCTAATATGGGCATAAACCCCTCCATTCTTTGCAAATTTTGCTGAATTACGATCTAATTGTTTGTAATCCTCAATTGTATCGTAAATGTATTCTACGGTTCTGTCGAATTCTTTTTCAGAATCTGGTAAGGTCTTTCCTATTTCCCACATTAAATATTTGACCACAATATCTCTTTTGGTCTCCATTATGCGGACAAACTTTTCCATACATTCTATCCGATCCCTAACCTTCATTGTTGGCCATGCGCCTTGACCCTGATCGTAGGCTTTTAAAGCAGCATCCAACGCATCCAGTGCTTCTTTTTCTCCCATATCCGGGACTGATCCCAATAATGTCGGAGAATATTCCGATGTACTGGAAATTGTAGAATAAACATCTGCCGTAGCCCCTTCCCATTCCTTCAATTCACCATTTACCAAATAAGTTTTTTGATTAATTGGTTCATTTATACGAAATGCTTCAGGAATTATTGATAGTGTAGTTTCCATGTAATTCTTTTTTTAGCAACCAAAACTTTTCTCAAATCGGAGAAATCAATTTTGTCTAAACGATTGGTTTCATTGCTGTCATTGATTCCCTTAATCTGGTACCAATAATTTCTACAGGGTGTTCACGGAGTGCTTTATTAACAGCAATTAGTTTAGCGTTATCTACTCCATTGTCTTTTTCTTTGCCATAGGCCGTACCTATAACGTCGATATCTACTTTTTTCATGAAATCACCCAACAAAGGTTTACATGCATGATCAAATAAATAACAACCATATTCTGCGGTATCAGATATTACCCTGTTCATTTCAAATAATTTCTTTCTGGCAATAGTATTGGCTATAAGCGGTGTTTCGTGTAATGATTCGTAATATGCAGATTCTCCGATTATACCCGATTCTGTCATGGATTCATAAGCCAGCTCTACTCCTGCCCTAACAAAGGCAACCATAAGAACCCCATTATCGTAATATTCCTGCTCAGAAATTTCATCAGCACCGGCAGGGGTCTTTTCAAATGCAGTCTCACCAGTTTCCGCACGCCAGGTCAATAGGTTTTTATCATCATTTGCCCAATCCTCCATCATGGTCTTTGAGAAATGGCCGCTCATAATATCATCCATATGTTTATGGAACAATGGACGCATAATGTCTTTTAGCTCTTCAGATAATTCAAAAGCTTTTAATTTAGCAGGATTAGATAAGCGGTCCATCATATTGGTGATTCCGCCATATTTTAATCCTTCTGTTACTGTTTCCCAGCCGTACTGAATGAGTTTAGAAGCATAGCCTGGATTTACACCCTTCTCTATCATTTTATTAAAACAAAGAATAGATCCAGTCTGTAATAAACCACATAGAATGGTTTGCTCTCCCATTAAATCAGATTTAACTTCCGCAACGAAAGAAGATTCTAATACACCGGCCCTATGCCCTCCTGTAGCAACTGCGTACGCCTTAGCCTGTTCATATCCCTTCCCCACCGGGTCATTATCCGGGTGTACGGCCATAAGAGTAGGAACACCAAAACCCCTTTTGTATTCTTCTCTAACCTCAGAACCCGGACATTTAGGCGCAACCATGATTACAGTTAGATCTTTCCTTATTTGCATGCCTTCTTCCACAATATTAAACCCATGAGAATAAGACAAGGTTGCTCCTTTTTTCATGAGGGGCATTACGGCATTTATTACGGAAGTGTGTTGTTTATCCGGCGTTAAATTAATGACAAGATCTGCATCAGGCACCATTTTTTCATAGGTTCCTACATCAAAACCATTCTCTGTTGCATTTTTATACGACTGTCTTTTTTCTTTAATAGCATCTTCTCTGAGTGTATAGGAAATATCCAATCCAGAATCCCTCATATTAAGACCCTGGTTCAAACCTTGTGCTCCGCAACCCACGATAACAACCTTTTTTGATTTTAGAGCTTTAACTCCATCCGAAAATTCGGATGACTCCATAAATCGGCATTTGCCCAACTGTAATAATTTATCTCTTAGGGATAGGGTGTTAAAATAATTTGTCATGTTTAATATTGGTTAGTTTTTAATTATCTAAAAAGTTAAGATTTATAAAATTCGTTGATCATAGTAGTAATTGGCATTTCTGCTTTCGAAACAGTAATTCTCCCTGAACGAACAAATTGCATTATACCAAAAGGCTCAAGTTTATCATGCATCTCATCAATTTCATGTCTTCTGCCTGTTTTGGCTAAAACAAAATATTCCCGAGACACGGTTACAATTTTAGATTTACTCTCAGAAATGATATTTTGAATCTGAGGCTCATCAAATAAAAGATGTGAAGCGATTTTAAAAAGAGCAGATTCCTGATAAATAGTCTCCTCATCTGTATGATAAAATGCCTTTATAACTTCAATTTGCTTTTCAATTTGCGCAACAATTTTCCGAGTCCAGTCTTCGGTAGTATTTATTACGATAGTAAATTTTGATATGTGTTCAATTTCTGATTTTGAAACATTTAAACTTTCTATATTAATGTGCCTCTTTAAGAATATTCCCGAGATCCTGTTGAGTAATCCAACATTATTTTCAGAATATACTGATATGGTAAACCACTTTTTCTCCATGCTTATTTATTTTAAACGAATATCTGAAACAGACGCCCCGGAAGGGATCATAGGAAAGACGTTATCTTCATTTTCAACACACACTTCCAGAAAGAACGGCTCCTTTGATGCCATCATCTCCTGAATAGTTGGTTTAAGATCCTTACGTTCTTTAACTCTTTTTGCCTCGATTCGATATCCTTCGGCTATTTTAACAAAATCGGGATTAGTCATTACGGTTGAGGCATATCTGCTTTCAAAAAATAATTCCTGCCATTGTCTTACCATACCAAGATGACCATTATTCAACACAACAATTTTTACTGGTGTCTTATTCTGAAATATTGTAGCCAACTCCTGTATCGTCATTTGGTATCCCCCATCGCCTATGATTGCAACTACTTCTCGGTCCATTGCACCCATTTTTGCGCCAATAGCCGCAGGGAGTGCAAATCCCATAGTACCCAGGCCTCCTGATGTAATGTTACTTTTTGTTTGTTTAAATTTAGCGTACCTGCATGCAATCATTTGATGCTGTCCCACATCTGTAACAATGACTGCCTTATTTTCTGAAGCCAGATTTATTTCCTTAATAACTTCACCCATCGTAAGCCCTTCTTTCGTGGGATAAAGATCATTTTTAATCACGGCTTCATATTCTTCTTCGTAGCACTTTTTAAACTTATTATGCCATGCCTCATGCTTATTTTCCTTTATTAAAGGCAATAATAAGTCGAGTGATTCCTGAGCATTACCCAGAACAGCAATATCGGCCTTTACATTTTTATCTATCTCTGCAGGGTCTATCTCAAAATGTATGACTTTGGCTTGTTTTGCATATGTATCCAGGTTACCAGTAACCCTGTCATCAAAGCGCATACCTATAGCAATTAGCACATCACATTCATTGGTAAGTACATTTGGGCCATAGTTTCCATGCATACCCACCATTCCCACATTCAAAGGATGATCTGTATCCATGGCAGATAAACCTAAAATAGTCCATGCAGCGGGGATTCCAGCTTTTTCTACCAAAGTTCGAAGTTGGTCTTCAGCTTTTCCCAAAATTACACCATGACCATAAACAATATATGGTCTCTTAGCATTGTTTATAATTTCTGCAGCAGATTCAATTTTTGCAGTATCGGGTTTCGGGCTGGGCTTGTAACTTCGAACCCCAATACATCGACTATAACTAAAATCAAACTCCTCAAATTGAGCATTCTTTGTAATATCAATTAATACAGGGCCAGGACGACCAGATTTGGCAATATAAAAGGCCTTGGCCATAATTTCGGGAATTTCAGAAGCTTTTGTAATCTGATAATTCCATTTCGTAACAGGTGTAGATATTCCAATGATATCCGTTTCCTGAAATGCATCTGATCCCAGTAAATGTCGAGGTACCTGCCCTGTAATGCAAATCATTGGTGTAGAGTCTATCTGCGCATCGGCAAGTCCCGTCACTAAGTTCGTTGCACCGGGTCCTGAAGTCGCTATTGCAACACCCACTTTTCCAGTAACACGGGCAAACCCCTGTGCTGCATGAGTAGCCCCCTGTTCGTGCCTTGTAAGTACATGATGAAGTTTATCCTGAAACTTATAAAGCTCATCATATACAGGCATTATGGCTCCCCCCGGATAACCGTAAATCAAATTCACATCTTCCGCAAGAAGACAATGAATGATTGCTTCTGCACCACTTATTCTTATTGAAGTCTCATTGTGGGCCTCCGGTTTTTTTTCCTTTAATGTTTGCATAGACATTCTATTTTATTAAATAATCTAACTATTTAGGCTTGGAATAATCCAGTTTGGAATGACAACTTAAAATTCGTCTGTTACACAACCTTGAGAGGCCGAAGAAACCGTTCTTGCATATTTATACAAGCTCCCCCGATTAACTTTAAGAGCCGGTTGTTTCCATTTTGCACGCCTTTCTTTAATTTCATTATCTGTCAAATCTACTGATATACTATTTTTTTCTGCATCAATCGTGATAATATCGCCGTCTTCCAACAAACCAATGGTCCCACCTTCCTGAGCCTCCGGCGATATATGCCCCACAACAAAGCCATGGGTTCCACCTGAGAAACGTCCGTCTGTTATTAATGCAACTTCTTTCCCTAGTCCTGCTCCCATAATTGCTGCGGTTGGTTTCAGCATTTCCGGCATTCCCGGACCACCTTTGGGTCCTTCATATCTTATAACTACGACATCTCCTTTAGTTACTAAACCTTTTCCAATTCCATCATTTGCCTTGAATTCATCATCAAAAACTTTTGCCGGACCGGTAAAATGAAGCCCTTCTTTTCCTGTGATTTTTGCTACCGCTCCATCCTTTGCCAGGTTCCCATAGAGAATACGTAAATGACCGGTTTCCTTTATTGGATCTTCCAGCGATTTAACAACTTTCTGCCCTGGTTTCAAACCTGGTAAATCTGCTAAGTTTTCGGCAATTGATTTACCTGTAACCGTTAAGCATTCTCCATGAAGCATACCATTATCCAGCATAAACTTCATTACGGCAGGAGTACCGCCTACCCGATGAATATCTTCCATTAAATATTTTCCACTTGGCTTTAAGTCGGCCAGAAAAGGTGTCGTATCACTTATTTTTTGAAAATCATCCAAAGTGAAATCAATATTAGCAGCTTTCGCAATTGCCAAAAAGTGCAATACTGCATTTGTGGAACCTCCCATAACAGTTATCAGTCGAATTGCATTTTCGAATGATTTTCTTGTAATAATATCACTCGGTTTAATATCCTTTTCTATTAAATGGCCCATTGCCATTCCTGAATTCATACAATCTTCATGTTTTTCCTTGCCAATGGCCGGATTTGAAGAATTGTAGGGCAATGCCATGCCTAAAGCTTCAATAGCAGAGGCCATAGTGTTAGCAGTATACATACCACCACATGCTCCGGCTCCCGGACATGCATTTTGAATAATGCTTTTAAATTCTGTATCATTCATGGTTCCGGCAACTTTTTCTCCCCAGGCTTCAAAAGCAGAAACTATATCGAGTTTTTTGTCCTTAAAACAACCTGAAGCAATGGTTCCTCCATAAACCAATATAGAAGGCCTGTTTAACCGAATCATGGCTATCAAGGCACCTGGCATATTTTTATCACACCCCACGACAGTTACCAGTCCATCATAATTCATAGCCTGAACCACAGTTTCCATTGAATCTGCTATAATATCTCTTGAAGGCAGCGAGTAGCGCATTCCGTAAGTCCCCATGGAAATCCCGTCGCTAACACCAATAGTGTTAAATACAAGTCCTATTAAATTATTTTCCTGCACTCCTTGCTTTACTTCCTGTGCAAGATCATTCAAATGCATATTACATGGATTTCCTTCATAGCCGGTACTTCCAATTCCGATAAAAGGCTTTTCTAAATCCTCCTCTTTTAATCCAAGTGCATATAACATTGCCTGGGCAGCAGGTTGAGTCGGGTCTTGGGTTACATTTTTACTGTATTTGTTCAATTCCATTAAAAAGGTTCTCTTTAATTCCTATAGCACTTACTTACTATGGAATCCAAAGATAATTGTTTAAAAAAGTTGATGTTTTTAACATTTATTGCTGGTTCAAATTCAATAAAACAATTATTTGCTTAATTTACTGATATTCAATTATATAAGTACCAATAATATCCCACATCCAATAAATGTCGAAGCGTGATTTAAAGTTTCTTTTTGGGATAAGTTTTATGCCATTGTCAATAAATATTGCCAATAATGTATCATCCTTTCTGTGTAAAAGAGTTCTAATAATTACATTTGGACATGGAAAAAACAGTTACAGAAGCCATAACCTATAGAAGGTCGGTACGTGTTTATAACCAAGAGAAAGAAATTGACACTAAAGTTGTGAGAAAATGCATTGAGAATGCAGTATTGGCGCCAACAAGCAGCAATTTACAGTTATGGGAATTTTACCATATTACCAGTAAAGATCTTAAAAACAAGATAAGTTCGGCATGCTTTGACCAGCCTGCCGCAAAATCAGCTAAACAACTAATTGTAATTGTGGCAAGAAAGAATCTTTGGCGCAAAAGAGCGAAAGCCAATTTAAATTTTTTAAAGAAAAGCTTTGGTGATAAGCCGGTTGAAAAATACGATAGCAAAGAAAAGTTTGCCATATCCTATTACAAAAAACTTATCCCTTCTATTTATATTGACTTTTTGGGGATCTTAGGGCTGATACGTTACATAACTTTTAACCTGGTAGGGTTCTTTAAACCCGTTTATAGACAACTCAGAAAATCTGATATGCGTATTGTAGCCCACAAAAGTGCTGCATTAGCAGCACAGAATTTTATGATTTCTATGGCAGCTATTGGTTATGACACTTGTCCCATGGAAGGGTCAGATACTTTACGCATAAAAAGAATGTTAAATTTACCGCGAGGATCTGAAATAAATATGGTTATCGCTTGCGGTGTTAGAGACCCAAAAGGTGTATATGGCCCACGTTTCAGGGTTCCTTTTGCAGAGGTATATAAAGAAGTCTAATGTTGTAAAAGGTGAAAGGAAACTTCATCTCCAAACTTCTTTTGAGATAAAATAGCAATTGATTTAGTTGCCAATTGAAGTATTCTGGGATATCCACCGGTAGTTTGCCCATCGCGCATCAGTATAATCAGTTTTCCTGCAGGTGTTAATTGAACAGTTCCCGGCAAGGTTGCAGAAGTTAACATCCTGTGAGATTGCGCACCTATTAGCTCTTCTAGCTGATATGCCATACGATTATTCTCCTTGGCTATGGTAAATTTATTAGCAAATAATAACTTTAATTGATCATCAGTCAATATATTGTATTCAGGGCCTTTGTATACATTTAATTCATGTTCCTTGTGTGAGGCTTCCGGTATTATATGACTTATTTTCGGTGAATAATCTGAATATCCTTCGATGGGTATTTCCATATGTTCCTTAATACAATTCCGATCCGTAATTGGTTTGTAAAATGACCTGCTCTTCAATTTTGACTCTGTGAGAAAGCCTCCTTTCACAGCCAGATAACTTCTAAAGCCATTAATTAATCTTCCAAAGGATAATATATCTCCTTCATTAGCCTTATGCACTCCATAGGAATTGATTGGTACACTATTTAAAGCAGGGGACATCTCAGCTCCTGTTATAGAGAAAAAACTAGCGGTGTGAAATTCCAGCTTAGGGCCTGTCATCGTGATTTCCATAACAGCATCCATTTCGTGATTCTCCAATAAAGAATTGGCCATGGAAGCAGAATAATTATCCATACAACCACATACAGGAACGCCTTTATCACGATATCCAAATCTCCCCATATCCTGAATTGTGCTAAAAAAGCCCGGGTGAATAACTTTAATCATCAATTTTGATTTTATCCAGGTTATATATTCCTACCTCTGCCTCAATTTTATGTAAATCATACTCCGCCCGATTAATCGCATAGAATTGTATTTGATCTCCTACACTTATGAAGCAGGGGTTTTCCAGGTTGGCATTAAAAAGAGTTATCGGGCAATTTCCGATAATATTCCATCCGCCCGGAGAATCCTGCGGATATATACCTGTTTGTTTCCCCGCAAGACCAACAGAGCCCTTATGTACCTTTAACCTGGGAACAGATTTTCTTGGGGTTTCCAAATTTTTTGGTAACCCTCCTAAATACATGAAACCAGGTAAAAACCCAATGCCATATACAGTATAAATGTGATGCGTATGTGCCTGAATAATTTCTTTAACACTACAATTTAAAGTTGTGGCTACTTCTTCCAGATCAACTCCAAATTCATGGTCATAACATACTGGGAGTTTCCATAAATAGCGTTGTGGTGGGCCGCCTGACTTTCTATTCTCATAGCATTCGAGTAGTTGATATTTGGTTTTAGAAAAATCTATTTTGGTCCTCCTGTTAATTAAAGTAACGGAGTTATAGGCAGGAACTAATTCCCAATTCTCAGAATCTTGAAAATCCAATTTGAAACTTTCAGTGAAATCAAGTATATCATAAAGGATAGCTTCTGAAACCTCATTGGGCCATTCTATTAGAATTGCATGCTCTCCAAAAGGTCTAATTGATATGGGATGGGAACTCACTTTCTTAAAAAAATATGTTGCTTTGGCAATTGGTCTGAAAGATACATTAATATTTGCAAAGCTGTACTTGTATCACCATGAATACAAAAGGTATCCGCGAAAATAGGTACTTTAACCCCATTCAAAGTAATTACCTCCTTATGAATAGCCATTGATACAAGATGTTCCAAAACCTTCTTCGGTTCTTCTATCAAAGCTTGATCTGAATCACGTGAAACCAGACTTAAATCGTCATTATAATTGCGATCACCAAAAGCTTCAAGAGATATTTTAAAACCTTGATTACGCGCTTCTTTTTCAATTTCAGAGCCATAAGGCAGATATAATAAAACCTGTTCCCTATAGGCCAGAACACTTTCCAAATAAATCATGGCTAATTCCAAATCACCGGCAATATCATTGTATAGCGCACCATGCGCTTTAATATGATGAAGTTGCATGTCTGAGCTGATCAAAATTGACTCTAGTTCTTTAATTTGTTTTTGAATACTTGATATTAAAAGTCTCTTTGCTATATTGATAGATTTGCGCCCGAAATTTTCTTTATCAGGATATGATGGATGCGCCCCTACTTTAATTCCAAACTTTTGTGCCATCCTAACAATTTCAGACATAGTGTTTATATCACCTGCATGGCCGCCGCAAGCAATGTTGCAGGAACTAATATGTGGAAAAAGAGCCCTTTCATTACCTATGCCTTCTCCTACATCACAGTTTATATCAATAAACATTTTACTCATCATATTATCCCAAAAACGTTTAAAATACTTTTAGCGCCAAGAACTATTACTAAAATAATGATAATAATTGCAGATACATTTTGCCAAATGGAATTCTTAAAATTTCCAAGAACTGATGTTTTATTAACTATCCAAATCAATATTATTCCAATAATGGGTAATAACAGACCATTGGCAACCTGAGCAAATTGTATTATAACAATCGGCTTTATTCCAAAAGAAAGCGTAATCACGCCAATAAAAAGTACAACCATCCAAACAATCCTAAACCTAAGATCCGTTACTTTGGCATTCCATCCAAAACAACTATTGGCTACATAGGCCGCAGCTAAAGGAGCGGTAATTGCTGACGTAATACCTGCTGCGAAGAGACCGATACCCATCAAATATTTTGCACTTTGACCATAGAGTGGTTCCAAGCTTTTAGCTAAGTCTAATGCATCCTTAACTTCTGTTGAAGAAATTGCAGCAGCTGAAATTATAATGGCGATTGAAATAATTCCTCCAAGTCCTATAGACAAAAATGTATCCCTTCTTACACTTCCAAGGTCCTCCGAAGAGTTCCATTTTTCCCTCACCAATGATGCGTGGAGAAACAGATTGTACGGAACAACAGTAGTACCTATTAAAGCAATTATATTAAATATGCTATTTTTAGGTATAACAGGTACCAGCAGGCCCATTAGCACTTCCTTTAGGTCTGGTTTAGTCAAAATAGCCGTTAAAACGAAAGAAACGCTCATCATTAAAACGAGTGAAATAAATACCTTTTCAAGAGTTTTATAAGATCCTAAATACAACAATAAAAAGGCAATTAACCCAATAATCCATGGATATAATGGAGCATAATCAGCTCCCGCTAAGACTTGCAAACCTAAGGTGGCACCACTTATATTCCCTGCCTCGTATGCAGTATTACCAATTATTATCGCGCTGAGAATGACAGCCATAATGAAGTAACGCAACCAGGATATCTTTAACTGTTCTCTTATAACCTCTGCAAGCCCTTTCTGTGTAATAACCCCCACTCTGGCAGACATTTCCTGCAAAATAATTGTAGCAAGGATTGAAAGAAGCATAGCCCAAAGCAACGCGTATCCAAATCCAACACCGGCCATGGTACAGGCTGTTATTGTTCCCGGACCAATAAACGCAGCAGCAACTAATACTCCAGGTCCTAATTTATTAAACATTCAATTTATATTTAATTAAAGATGTAGGAGTAAATATAGGTTCTTTAACTCTTTGTAGAGCTCCTTAAATATATTTTGATACAAAGAAATTTTAACATAAAAAGTGCAGTTCGTCTAAAATATTGCAGTTCGTCTAAAAGTGAGTTGTCATACGTCGAGAAAATATAATATTCCAAAAATACTGTGGTTATAACTATCCCAAATTAAATATTACCTGCTTAAGGATGACTTGTATAGAATGTAAAAAAGAGCTCAGTTACCTGGATCATAAAAAGGCCATGGAGTCTTATGGTGTTGAATTGTGTTCCAGGCACAAAGAGCGCATGGACAAACTCATAAGGCAGAATAATACCCCTCTTGAAGCTATACAACTGTATTATGGACTTAAACAAGCCGGAGTTCATCCAATGTTGGAATGGTGGGATGGTAAAAAATCAGTGGATATTGCGTTTGCAAGGGTGAAATTAAATATAGAAATCGATACGGATTATCAAATGCTTACCCATGAACAAGCAATAAACGATTTGGAGGAGACCATGTACTCATTCCAAAATGGTTTCACAACACTCAGAATTCCCCATACATTGATCAAGTACTACTTAAATGAAACTGTAAATAATATTTTAGGAATAAAAGAAGGTTTAAGAACTAATATTAAAGCAATTTAATTGTGTTTTAACTAAAAACCGAAAATTATGGAAGCTAATAATTCGTATACAGAAAGGTCATATAAATTGAGTAAACTGATTCTTTTTCTTCTAACTTTTGCTGCATTTGCTATTGTTGTGAACATTAATCCTGTTTTTTCGAGATATCTCTTTGGATTGCCAATAATCCTTTCTGGAATTTTGGGTGTAGTTGGCACAATCATTCTTTATAAAGGCCGTAATGAGCCTATTAATGAAAAGAAGGTAATAGCCATTACAGTTAATTCAGCAATGGTAATTCTTATTGTAACCATTCTAATTTCGAATACCCTCTATTAAAACAATTGGCTG
>Ga0316201_10001024_pt1 | contig 17919 bp, 19 predicted proteins | sample CS6wburrow_MG_FD_204516 | JGI IMG/M metagenome (GOLD analysis project Ga0316201, IMG submission 204516) | Coastal sediment microbial communities from Delaware Bay, Delaware, United States - CS-6 worm burrow | ecosystem: Environmental > Aquatic > Marine > Coastal > Sediment | place: USA... | reverse complement strand
AAGTACAGCCACTCAAGCGGTCACCGTGAATTCGGTCAGCAGCAGAACAATGGCCGTCACTTCGGTCATAACAAGCACTACCCACACGCCTGTAAAGACAGGCACCACTATTACAGGCCGCATGGTCACCATGACCATCATGAGCATCATCCCAGGGTGCAGCGGCACCGCTATGAAACACAGCCGTACGACCATCCCCTGTTCTTTCTGGGCTGGTTCTCTAACGATTAAACAGGCGTCGTTGATGCAGGAGGGACGGTGGCGGTTGTCACCGTCCCTGGCGTTGCTGGATAGATTTGGAATTTATGGAGGGAGCCCCTCCGGTCAGCAGCGCTGCCGGCGCAGGCCAACACGGCCACGATAACAAGGGGGACCCCTTCTTCAGGGCCTGTGCGCGCCAGCTGCTACACGTCCCTGGCGGGTGCCTCGACGCCGGACTGATCAGCAGCCTCTTGAGAATGCTCCTCTGCCCGCAGCTGTTCGTGCAGGGTCTCGATCAATTCGCGGTTGACCCTGGCGAAATAGATATCTTCCGCCGCCTTTTCCGCAAGGGCGAGCTGTTCGACAAAGTCACTCATGACAACTCTCCATCTGGACGCATATCTATATTAGCACTTGTTAATATGCTTTCATGCTGGCGTCTGCTTGTCAATCAATCAGGCTGCGACATAGTGTCGCAGCCATAAAACATCGATATAAAACAGATAGTTTGTGCCTGGAGTGCGTCAGCGGCCGAGTAGCCTGTTGCAGGCGCATCTGCCGGTCACGGTCGCACCGGAAGACCCGGGATCAATGCCTGACTGATCTTCGAATAAAAAAGCAGAGATCAGATATTATCCATCCCGGCCTTTAACCCTACCAGGTTCAGACGGACCTGCTGACCTGAAATTTCCATGGACAGACCGCGATGAAGTATGTAGTTGCCCTGATACTGATCGGTATTGCCACCGCCGGCCTTGTGTATCTCAAGCAAGACCGTCCGGAGAACAACAGCCCGGTGACCGGCCTGCCCTGGCAGATTGATCAACTGGCAAACGGCGATACGCGCGTATTCGGCATCACGCTCGGACGCACCACGCTTGCCGAGGCCATTGAACTCCTCGGTAACGACATGAACCTCGGGATCATTGCCGCACCCGGGGAAGACGGCACCCTGGAAGCCTACTTCAGTCACTTTGCATCCGGCCCGATCACGGGCAAGCTGATGCTGGTCATGGACGTCACACCGGCGGCACTCTCGACCATGCGCAAGCGCGCCTTCCAGGACCGCGGTACGCGCAGGCACCGCCTGCATCCTGACGACCTGCCAGGCGCATACCAGTCACCGGTCAGGGCGATCAACTTCATACCCAGTTACAACCTCGACGCAGACATCGCGCACGCCCGTTTCGGCTCCCCCGCCGAAATCATCCGGGTCAATGAACAGCAACAACACCTGCTCTACCCCGACAAGGGCCTCGATGTCATTCTCAGCACAGACGGCCGGGAAATCCTCCAATACCTGTCACCCGGTGCGTTCAGCGCACACCGTGCACAGATCAAGGCAAACGGACTTACCACTGCCCCAGCTGAATAGTCGCGTACAGATATTGAGCACTATTATTTAGCAATTCATGGCATTGCAGGACACACAGACATGACATACAGAAATGCAGTTGCGTCATGGCCGCGCAAGCGGGTATCCAGCAAGCCTGTTATTGTCCAGACGCTTAAACCCAGGGATTCCCGCTTGCGCGGGAATGACAGGCAGGGGTGACAGGCCCTGGCTGTGCTGGATTACAGCCTTCGCGAAAATCGCGGGCAAGTGGGACAGCCGTGGTACAGGCCTGATCGGGCCTCACGCTGCAACAGGGTCTTTTTTATTCCTCGTGATCACCGCTACTGACTGAATCCAGCGGCACCTTTACCGCTTCATGGCCGGCGCCATCAAAACAACTGCAACGCCTGTCCCCCGAGTCTTGCGGAGGCATCCCGCTCGTCGAGTATCCCCTCTTGCTGCAATACTCACTGCACAGCGAGCTGTCGGTTTTTGCACCGGTATTGCTTGCCTGGTGAAGCATGATCAACACCATTGGCAGGATGGTTGCGGCAGCTGAAAGCAGAATGTGTTTTTGATTCAGTCCCGCTTTTGCCTCGAGCCTTTTACCGGTGACAAACCCAATGACCAGGGAAATAGCCCACAGGGCCAGGAAGCAGACAATAAACAGGATCGTGAGTATCTGTTCAGCAGACCCTGGCCAGGGTTCGTCCCCATAAACATACAGCCAGAAGAAGCCCGCAACGAATCCGAAGATAATAAAAGCAACGATCAGCGAAACAAGAAAGCCCGGCACCGCGAATAGCATGGAATAGATGTATCGCTTCTTCATGAGTGAACAGAATTAAACAGTGACAGACCACGACTAGTACACCATCCTGCTGGAAAAATCCGGATTTCCCTACTGTATACGATTAAATTCTACTTCCCCTTCAGGTACCAGCTGTCATGGAACGTCGCCACCCACTTTGGCTTGTAGGAGACTGCCAGCGATATGGCAACACCGTTCATGAACCCCTCGCCGAACATCAGCATCGGCAGGACCAGCAGGAAATCACGGATCACGGTGCCCTGGGCATGCACGCCGGCCAAGTGCTGCACGGCCGCCGAGCCAAGGCATACAAGCAGCATGGACAGCGCGCCGGCCAGGAAGGCATTGATGAAGATATAGATGAAAAAATTGTGCGGCAGGTAACGCTGGCAGACCACCAGGAAACCGCGGGTAAACAGCACCGGCAAGGCCCCCATGAGCAGCGCATTGATGCCAAAGGCCTGCCAGCCAGCCGCGCCCTGCCAGGTGGTGAATGCCAGCACCAGGCTGGCGGCAAACAGGGCAAACTGCCACTCGAACATCAGGCACAGCGCGGTCATGCCAAGCAGGTGAAAATCGAGGCCGGGCTGGATACCGCCGCGCAGGATCCACAGCACGATCACCAGGACGATGCTGCCGAAGTAGACGTGCGAGGCCTCGTTATCACCGATCTTCCGCCACGGGGCGCTGGTCAGTGCCAGCAGCAGGAGCAGTGCGTAAACCAGGGCCGCAACCCAGAGCCAGGCATGGGGGAGCAGGCCGGCGGAAATATCCATGAGTAATAACCGGGGTCAGAGCATGATTACATCCGATAATAGCGAATATCGCGCCCTGTTCGCATTGCCTTGTGCCGATATCGTTTACTATCAGGCTACGCGGCATTAATACGCACAGACAAGGGATCAGGCCTCGACTGACCAGCCCTCCCCCTGTACTTTCCCGGGGCCGTCCCCTGTTACCCATGACAATAACCCGGTCAGGACTCCGTTTTCCCGGGACCGGAAAAGGTAAACAATAGGTCAGCCGCCCCAAACTGTGAGCAAACGATTGAAACCGACACCCTTCAACAACACCTACGTCAGGCTTGGCGAGAACTTCTACGCCGGGACCTCGCCGGTGCCTGTCTCCAATCCGGAACTGATTATTTTCAACCACGCACTGGGCAATGAACTGGGACTGGCAGACACCTGCCTTGCCACACAAGACAGTGCGGCCATTTACGCGGGTAACGTCGTGCCCGACGGTGCCGAGCCCGTGGCCATGGCCTATTCCGGCCACCAGTTCGGCCACTTCAACCCGCAACTGGGCGATGGCCGTGCACTGCTGCTGGGGCAAATTGAAACCCCGGACGGTACGCTGCGTGACATCCACCTGAAAGGTACCGGCCAGACCCGTTACTCGCGCAACGGTGACGGGCGTGCCGCGCTGGGCCCGGTCCTGCGCGAATACCTGGTCAGTGAGGCCATGGCAAGACTTGGCGTACCGACCACTCGCGCCCTGGCCGCCGTCACCACCGGCGAGGAAGTCGCCCGCGAGCAACTGTTGCCCGGCGGGGTGATCACCCGTCTCGCATCCAGCTTCGTGCGCGTCGGCACATTCGAGTTCTTTGCCTCGCGCGGCGACCTGGCGGCCGTCACCCGACTCGCCGACTACGTCATCGAACACAACTACCCGGCATGCCGCGACCATACAAACCCGTACCTTGCCCTGCTGGAAGCAGTCATTGACCGGCAGGCCGCGCTGATCGCGCAATGGATGCACCTTGGCTTCATCCACGGCGTAATGAACACCGACAACATGTCGATTGCCGGCGAGACCATCGATTACGGCCCCTGTGCGTTTATGGACCACTATGCACACGACCAGGTCTTCAGTTCGATTGACCGCAACGGGCGCTATGCCTACAACAATCAGCCGTCTATCGGCCTGTGGAACCTGACACGCCTGGCCGAAACGCTTGTGCCACTGCTGGCCGAAAGCACGGATCCCGGGGTTGAGGCCGCCAAGGCCGCATTACACGCCTACAGGGAACGGTACGAGGATTACTGGCTTGACGGAATGCGGCAGAAGACCGGGCTGATGACACCCCGTGACGAGGACAAGGCACTCATTGAAGAACTGCTGGATAGCATGGCCGCCAACAGGGCGGACTTCACGCTGACGTTCTACTACCTGTCGCAGCCGGGGATGGACTCGGCGGACCAGGACAGGCAGGCACGCGGCCTGTTCGATGACCCGGGGCAATTCGACGCCTGGGCAGTTAAATGGCGCGCACGTCTGCAAAAAGACAACGCTGACGATGCCATGCGCCATGCCCGTATGCGCGCTGTCAATCCGGCATACATCCCCAGGAATCACCGGATAGAAGCCGCGATAAGGGCAGCAGAGGATGATGGTGATTTCTCGACCTTCCACGAGTTGCATGCCGTGTTACAGAACCCTTTCGAACGACAGCCGCAGATGGATAGCTATATGCTCCCTCCGGAACCGCATGAAGTCGTCAGCCAGACATTTTGCGGCACCTGAGCAATCCCAGACTCCGCCCTACGGGTAGCGAATCATCGGGAACAGGCCACGAACTTCTCATTACCACAGATAAATCAGGGCCCGCCAGAATAGAACTGGATCAAATTCAAGACCTGGCTAAACAAGGACCCGCTCAGGGCATTAATAATCCTGACATTAACCGGTTAAGCCAGGATTCATCCGTTCCTGCTTGTTAATTCGGCGCCACCCCCGGTTCAGGGTTACTATAGATCCCCGTTTCAGTCGCAGAGATTGACAAGAATGAGAGCTTACCCCGGCGTTCCTTATCCATTGAGATTCGACCTGTTTACTTCCTGTTCGAGGATATTTACGGCAATCATCCTGCTATTCATAGCGGGCTGCGATACACAACAGACACTGGTAACGATTGCTGATGCGCGGTCGCACCCGGCACAACTTATTGATTCAGGTGATAGCGGTGATTCGGCTGGTGACCTGCTGGTCTTTGACCAGCCACTGCTGGATTCCGATATGCAAACAATCGGAAACAATAGCGGCACATGCATCCGCACACGCCCGGCACACAGTTTTCAATGTCAATGGACGTTGACTCTGCCAAAAGGCAGCATCACGATTGCAGGGCGCGAATTCGACACAGGTACCTCAATGCTCAGTATCGTCGGCGGTACCGGGGGCTATGCGGGTATTTCCGGAGAAATGCAGTCGACCAACAACACCGATGGAACTTTTACGCAAATACTGAGGTACCGCTAGAACGAGATGATTGGGGACAAACCGGGATCGACGGGGCCTGCCCCTGTTGTTTCCTGGCTCAAACCACGGAAATATAGACTAAGCTTGGCATTAAACGCCCAGATGACCGCATCTATCCACTACAGGTTAATTTACTGCCGGCGGGTACCATGACCAGCAAACCTTATGCCTCTCTCACGCCTGTCACCCTGCATAGCGGGACGCCATGCCGTACGCCGTCAGGATGGGTGCCCATGGCCAGTATCGACGATCCCGCTATCAGCGTGATGACGGACTTCAAGGAAATCGCGCCTGTCACCATCGAGCCGCATTTCAGGATCAATACGGCTCTCACAAAGATGAAGGTGGCGGGCGTGCGCCTGCTACTGGTGCCGGATAACGAGGACAACATCGTCGGCATCATAACGGCCGCGGACATCCTCAGCGACCTGCCGTTGAAAAAGGGCCAGCAACTGGAAATATCACATGACGACATGGACGTGGAGATGATCATGACACCGCTGAACAGGGTGCTTGCGGTCGACATGGACACCCTGCGTGACTCGCGTGTCGGGCACATTATCAGCAGCCTGCGAAAACATGAACGACAACACATGCTGGTGGTCGAGACCGACGAATTGACACGCCGGCACATGATCCGCGGCCTGTTCTCGACCTCGCAGATCAGCAGACTGATTGGCCGGGACATCACCGACCCGGAATACGCCGCGCACACGCTTGCCGAGGTCTGCCACGAACTCGGGTGACCCGGGAACAACCAGGGTCAGACCCGATTGATCGTCATTGCCGGGGCTTGTTATCGTTACGAAACCTTCTCGAGGGCCTGGCTGACATCCGCGATAATATCATCGATATTTTCAATGCCAGCGGATATCCGCACAAGATCAGCACTGACACCGGCTGCCGCCAGTTCCGTCTCGTTCAGCTGACGGTGAGTGGTCGATGCCGGGTGACAGGCCAGCGACTTGGCATCACCAATGTTGACGAGACGAAGAATCATCTGCAGCGCATCGATGAACTGCGCGCCTGCCCCGGACCCGCCACTGATTCCAAAGCTCAGTATCCCGGATGCCTTGCCAGCGGTAATCTTCCGGCAGGTCTCGTAATGAGGGCTGTCGGGCAAGGCGGCATAGTTAACCCACTCAACCTTCTCGTGGTTGTTGAGGAAGTCAGCGAGCTTTTCGGCGTTTTCACAGTGCCTTTCCATGCGCAGCCCCAGCGTCTCCAGCCCTTGCAGGATCTGGAAAGAGTTGAAGGGCGATATAGCCGCGCCCGTGTTACGCAGCGGTACAACGCGGCAGCGTCCAATGTAGGCAGCAGGTCCAAGCGCCTCGGTATACACAACACCGTGATATGACGGGTCAGGTTCGTTCAACATCGGAAAACGTTCCTTGTTGGCCACCCAGTCGAAGGTCCCGGAATCGATAATTATACCGCCAATGGAGGTACCGTGACCCCCGATGTATTTTGTCAGCGAGTGAATGATGATATCGGCACCCAGCTCTATGGGTCGACACAGATAAGGTGTAGCAACTGTATTGTCGACGATCAGCGGGACACCGTGCTTGTGCGCAATCCTGGCGAGTTTCTCGATATCCACGATATTCCCGGCAGGGTTTCCGATTGATTCGCAAAATATGGCGCGTGTGTTTTTATCGATTGCATTGTCAAATCCCTCGAAGTCGTCGAAGGAAACCATGCGAATTTCAATGCCCTGCCTTGGAAAGGTATGGGCAAAAAGATTATATGTCCCCCCGTACAGCTGGCTCGTGCTGACGATATTGGAGCCAACATCACAGATACATTGAATGGCATAGGTAATGGCGGCCATACCGGAAGCCAGTGCCAGCCCGCCAACGCCCCCCTCCATCGCAGCCAGGCGCTGTTCAAGCACGTCCGTCGTTGGATTCATTATCCGGGTATATATATTTCCAGGGACCTTCAGGTCGAACAGATCCGCACCATGCTGTGTGTTATCAAACGTATACGAGGTTGTTTGATAGATGGGTACTGCAGCCGCCCTGGTTGTTGCCTCTGGTTCGTAACCGTGGTGCAGCGCAAGTGATTCGAGTTTCATATTCTTGTCTCCCTGGTAATCATGGATTTCTGCATGTCGAGCGCGCTTTGTGACACTCCCTGCCGGCTCTCTTAGTGAGTCCTATATTCAAGTCAAATATCATCCATTGCAACGATTCTGTACGACTTGCCTGAAGCTTGAGCTAATTAACAGCGGAGACCACAGGCAAGAGCGCATCCGGTTGAGCGAAGTATTGGGAATCTTCGCTTCGAGCAAGCCGCCTACTGATACTTCGCTGCAGTAATAAACTGACCGAAGGACTCGCACCAGACCACGACAGCGCTGTAGTCAGCGGGATCAATGGACTCCGGGACGGGCACCAGGAAATTCTCGAACGTCCTGACATCTCCGACACGCACCATCTTGCTCTTCAGGCGGTTGAAGTCTTCTTCTGTCTCTACGAATTCCGGCGACAGGTAGAGCTTGTAGTCCGGACCAGGGGCAAGCTTCCCCATGAATGAAACCGCTGACCGGCTTATTGAGACGGCCCCCTCACCCCAGTGCAACGCATCACTGCCTGCGAGATCACGCTGGAACTCGGATGTGAACTGCGCCCGAGAGGCAATTGCCTGTACTTCTGCCTCTGCCGGTGCCGGTGGCGCGGTGAGTATGGGCAGCGCATAGATGCCGCCGGCAAAGCCAACCGCACCAATAGCAGCGTGGCTGAAAACAAGCAGGAGAATTTTTTTCATTGGATAGCTGCCTCGATTTTTACCAGAAACCCCTGCGATACCCAACGTCCAGAACAAGGGGTATAGCCTGGCGGCGTCGCAACATGCGCAGCGAACGACTGGATCGTGTTGTTATGCGCAAGCTCTCGTATTTTATTCTTTGACCTCAACGCCTTTCCAGAACGCCACACACCCTTTTATATTCGCTGCCGCCTCTTTTGGTTCCGGATAGTACCATGCCGCATCAATGTTCTTTTTTCCGCCCACTTCAATCGAGTAATAACGGGCTTCTCCCTTCCATGGACAGGTTGTACGGGTATCACTTGGCATAAGGTACTTCATGTTCACGGATTCAACCGGAAAATAATGGTTACCCTCTACCATAACGGTATCAGCGTACTCTGCAATAATTTCGCCGTTCCAGATTGCCTTCATTGGCGGGGCACCCCGTAGTTACACATAAGGCCGGAAGTCAGCCGCGCGCGTCAGCGCGACGAGCCGGGCTGACTTGCCAGGCCTGTCGCTATTCATCGGAGCACTGAAATGTTTCACGATTCCAGCTTCCTCCTCGATCCTGGCAATTATCGATTAATGCAAAGCGCCCGATATACGGACCAAGGACCAGCAATGCCCCGAGCACAATAAATGCGGCAGTCCCTGTGGTCGCCCTTGGGTATGTCTGGATGCCCTTGAACAGACCCAGCCCGAAAGATAATGACGCCAATGCAAAACACACACGCCCCATAGCCCGGCGCGACCATCCCAGGGGATACGGGTTTGGCAGCCCTGCCGGTACCCAGGCGCTGTAAATAGAGCTATACAGAAACAGCAATGCCACCATGATAAACGCGATCAGCACTAGCCACTTTATCAAGCGTCGAGTCACTGATGATTGTGCAGCATCGTTCACAGGACCAGCGACCAGGCCCTGAGGCAGCCTGCAAAGCAGGCAGTCGGCTGGAACAGCTTGCCAGAGGCTTGCTCACTACATCGTATTGCCATTCTTGTTTCTCCCGGTACGCCTTGTATTGAATCCCATTATTCAACAATCTTTCCATCTTCATCAAAATTCCCGATGAATGCGGCCTCACCACTAGCAACCAAAGGATGATGCGTATGTATTCTGGCCCAACCTACAGATCGACAGCCTTGGCTGGCTCACCTGGATATGCTGTGCGACAAACTCGCTATTGCGTTTTGTTTATTAGCCTCAACGAGCACAGCATGATAAGCCGAGCAGTGCGAATGCCACGGTTCCCGGTATTCCCCGGGAAATTTCACCATTACTGCGACGGGCCCGGTTTCCGGGTTTCCCCACAGCACTGCCACATGCCCTCGGCCAGGGGCGCAAACGGCAAATCCTCGTGGTCAATCATCATCTTTTCAGCCACAGAGAACCCCCTTGGATTAAAACAATTGGAATCAAACAGGATCAGACCACGTTTTACTCACCCCTGCGGATTATTTCAGGTCTGCCCCCTGTTCTTTTCACAACTCTGATTATATATTCAACCACTGATGGCCATACGCTGGAAACCTGTCGCCGGCTGTTTCAGGCGATCGATTAGCAGGACAATCCTGCATCATCGATCCCTAATGATTTTACACCGGTCGTGGACCTACACGGATACACAAGGCTCACTCACCCAACCGGATTTTCGGGGTCTGCGCCCTGTTACGAGCCTGCCTGCATGGATTCCTGTTTGCTTGCCGGACATTCAGCTGGCTAACCCGCAAGAATGCGGACCGACGGATAAAGCAGATATGAGAAGAATACTAGCGCCCGGGTACATTACCGCGGTACTCACTGTAATCAGTCATAGCACATTTGCCGAAGGCATTGATCTGGACTGCGAGGTATTTTCGAAACAATTGGTAGATCGCCTCGATGCTGAAGGACTGCTGTCTCAATCCGAACCTGACAGGCAGTCTGCGCTAACCATAACCCGGGATCTGTGCAGCGGCACCGAGGCATCTGCACAACAACAGTACGAAGCCGGAAAGCAGGAGGCCCTGGATAGCTGGTTTTTTGAGAACCAGCCAGACAAGGCCGGCAACAAGCGGCTGAAGAATCTGAAACGCTGAACACCCTGGCAACAAGATCATGCTTCATTAGACTGGATACAGTTTTTATAGATCAATCGTGCCTGACCCCATTGATTCGCCACGACTAGTATATGTTTCCGGCCTATCTATTCCGTAGAATACGCTATTCCCCTTACATGTAACGGAAGCAGAACATGAGCAAACACATAGGGATTCTCACAGCAGGTGGCGACAGCCCCGGTCTCAACGCCGCGATTCGAGGCGTCGCCAAGGCGGCGCTGAATGAGTATGGCATGCAGGTGATCGGTTTCCGTGACGGTTTCCGCGGGCTGGTGGAAAATCGCACCGTGCGCCTCGAAAGCGGTTCCCTGTCCGGCATCCTCACGGTCGGCGGTACCATTCTCGGCACCAGCCGCGACAAGCCGCACAAGATGAAGGTAGGCGGCAAGACCCAGGACATGACCGATGTGATTGTCGAGAACTACCATGCAAACCACCTGGATACGCTGGTCTGTCTCGGCGGCGGCGGCACGCAAAAGAACGCATTGCAGTTGAAGCAAAAAGGCCTGAACGTCATCACCCTGCCCAAGACGATCGACAACGATGTTTTCGGCACAGAAGTCACCTTCGGTTTCGATACCGCGCTTGGCATCGCCACCGACGCCATCGACCGCCTGCACAGTACCGCGCACAGCCACCATCGCATCATCGTGGTCGAGATCATGGGTCACCGTGCCGGCTGGCTGGCCCTGGGCGCAGGCATTGCCGGCGGTGCCGACGTGATCCTGCTGCCCGAGATTCAGTACAGCATCGATAGCGTCGCCGAGGCGATCCTGCAGCGCATGAAGAATGGCAAGAACTTCAGTATCGTCGCCGTTGCAGAGGGCTCAATGTCACTGGAGGAAGCCGCTGAAGTGCGCGCCACCAGGCAGAAACTGCGGGAGGCCGTCGACAGGGAGGACAAAAAAGCACGCAAGCGAGCCAAGGAAGCGATCCGCGAAATGGAGGCCGGGCGTGGCGACCACACTCTCAAGCTAGCCCACCAGCTTGAGGAACGCACCGGTCTGGAAAGCCGCCCGACCATTCTCGGCCATCTGCAGCGTGGCGGCACACCGTCGGCGGCCGACCGGCTGCTGGCCACCCGCCTGGGCACCGCATGTGCCGACCTGATCAATGCAGAAGTCAGTGGCGTGATGGTAGCCGCCCGCGGCGAAGGCACCGAGGCCATGCCGCTGGATGAGGTGGCGGGTCGCAATAAACTGGTGCCGCTTGATCATCCCTGGGTGGTGAGCGCGCGCCGGGTTGGCACGAACCTGGGTGATTGACTGCCCGGGACAGGCCGACATGGATCGGCTACCGTAAAGGTATTGGTAGTTGCCCAATAAATACAAGCAATGTAACCACCCTATTCTAGATTCGAAAATAGAGCATAAAAAAGCCTTCCACTGGAAGCCTCCAAGAATAATCGGGGCTATTCGCTACCTAGCGAAGAACTGTTGACAAAACAGGAAAAGCAACTGGTCCCACCATGACAGGCACACCAGTCATTCTTCACCCGACGCTGCCGGCGGCTCAACACCAAACAGTCGCAAGACAACCTTGCCGATGAATCTATCCGTTGGGCGAAACACGTAAGCTGCAGCTGCTGGCATCACTGCAAAGAAGAACCTTTCTTCATTGTCGCTGGCGACCAGGGTCACCAGAATGATGATCAAGACCACCACCAGAAGTGCATACAGTATCCACACCTTTTTACAATAGCCGGCGTATTGCTTATCTTCACTCTCTGACATATTTTCCCCTGCGTATTTACTTGAATTATCAACAGGCTAAACCCTGGCTCAACGTATGAAGTTATATGCTAATCAGACGTTGAAATCCATACCCCTCGCGCCTGACTGTTTTTGTAACAGGGGCCGGATACATTTATCCGTATTTTTCGCTGGTAATATGTATCCGCCCCCTTGATCAGGGAGAAGAGAAGGGTCGAAGAAAGCCCGGAGCCGGAGAAATGTAGCTGATCCCTTTATTGGGCCGAGCAGGTCATATCCTGTGCACAGCACATTGGTGATTTCACCATGCCATGACCGTCCGGACACTTCGAGACATGGACAGTTTCTCCTTCATCCGTGGTGATGGTGTCATGCACCAGCTCCTTACCACATTTACCGCAAGTCATGCTACCAACGCTCATGCCACAGATTTCACAGATATAAGCTGCCATGTTGTCCTCCAGGTTGTAGAGAGAAATGTGTCCGACCCCATTATATTTTCAGGAAGAAACTGAAAAAAGTATCCGGCGCCATTAATACGTTTTTTCTATCCACATAGTCAAGCACCTTCTCAGGCCTATAGTGAACCAGCTCAGAGAGAAATGCCAGACCATATAATCAACAAACTATTCTAATTTTCTTGTTTACCAACCAGCAATCAGGAACATCAACAAGGTTAGTGACAACCATGGATAGACATCATTCAAGAATCAGCCTCATATGTCACCGCTTCCTTTATCACTGACCCCAAATTATTTCATGTGCCGACCTGCGAAAAATGTAGCCGGCCCCTTTGTAATAAGGGCAATAACAATTGAAAGTGCGTTTTGCATTGCGATTTCCTTTATGGGGTCGCTGGATGAGGTCGCTGTTTCTGCCGGCGAACAGTTGAAGCCAGCCGCGCCTACGAAGCAGGCGTCGGGCTGGGCTGATTTGTTAGGCCTCAACATCTAATAGCTCATGATCGAACCAAACGTCTTCATGCCCCCCAGCCAGCAAAACCCGCCACCCAGGAGCTAGCGCCAAATATTTTATGATTTCAGGGCACGTTTTGTTGAGCTGCGATACGTGAAGCGGCTGAAAAAAGTCAGGATCTTGCGACATATTTTCACCACCCCATATATACCACCCACAAGTACCTTCCTCGACTGGATGGCGAAGCGCGTTCAATGGAAGGTTGCCAATAGTTTCCAAGGCAATAGCTACTTTGCTATTTAATTCTGCCTCGACATAGCTGGAGCCAAACGTAAGGCATATTTCTATTTGTTCTTTTTTAGTTGAGTCCACGCTCTTTCCTTTTGAGGCCTAACGTCTGAATTGAGCTGCCCTTGACGGCGACGAGCAGAGCGGCGGCGGCGCGAGGACGCAGTCAAGAGTCTGCTCGAACGACTTGATACGTTTTACTCAAATAAATACTCATAACTTTCAGTGTCTGTGAATGACTCTATGCCTTCCTTTTGTATTGCATTTACTCCTGCATCGATCGCTAGTTGAGCACTTGGAAAGAATTCCAGCCAATTAGAACTAATCCCGTTTTCATCCTGTACGGACAGTTGCCATTGCTCTTTTTCTATCTTTCTGGCAATGACAATTAATTTAACTCCGCCCTTTATTACCTCCTTGAACAATATCGCATCCACTGCACCTGCTATATCTTCCATGATATTTGCTCCTGATTCCTAATAATTCCTTTTACGTATAACGTCTCGCCTCAAGCGTGCAGCGTAGCCGCGTCGAACTGGAGGCGTTGTTAGAGTCCTGCTCAACTTGCCTCTTCATATAACTCGACTTCTACATCAAGTCGAGAGCCTAGCCGGTCTTTTTCTATCTCAAGATCGTACCTCGTCTGCAAATTCATCCAAAAACGATCTGACATGCCAAAAAACTTCGAAAGGCGAAGGGCTGTATCGGCAGTAATTGAACGTTTGCCATGTACGATTTCATTAATACGGCGTGCCGGTACACTCGTTGACTTGGCAAGGCGGTATTGGCTTATACCCATAGGCTTTAGAAACTCTTCTAACAGAATTTCGCCGGGGTGGATTGGGGGTAATCTTTTGTCACTCATATTAATCACCTAATGGTAGTCAACCATCTCAACATCAGTCGCTTGACCTGATTTCCATCGAAAACATATTCGCCATTGGTCATTTACACGAATGCTGTACTGACCTTTACGGTTTCCCGAAAGTTTTTCAAGGCGATTTCCTGGCGGAGTTCGGAGATCATCGATTAGATCAGAACCATCAATCAGGTCCAGCTTCCGCTGGGCAAGCTTCTGAATTGATAACGAAAATCGCTTTACACGCTGTCTTTTGAATATCCTTTCGGTATCTCTGTTTCGAAAGGTTTTAATCATAGAGCAGATAGTAATGCACTGCGTTAATAACGTCAAGCGTTATTACAGCGTGGTCTTGGACCCTAACTACAATCAGGAGGCCTAAAAGTCAGATTTGTCTTACGACCTTTAGGCCATGTTTGTATCTTGATCATACTGACATCAATCACTTGGCCTCATGCCACACGGCCTAAATGGAATTACAAACATGACACGGAATAGTTGGAGAAAAAAACGTTTATTGATTCAAGTGCGTGATGCGATACGGGCCAGGCATTACAGCCTGCGTACCGAGCAAACATATCTTCAGTGGATTCGCAGATATATTTAACTTGATAACAAGCGTTACCCAAAGGACATGGGCGAAATGGAGGTTACTTCGTTTGTTAGCCACCTTGCCGTTGATAGAAAGGTATCCGCGCCAACCCAGAGTCAGGCCTTGTCGGCTCTTTTGTTCATGTACCAGCATGTCCTTGAGATCAAACCGGACTGGCTTGATGATGTCGTGCGCGCCAAAAGACCGAGACGGCTACCGGTGGTGCTGACACAGGATGAAACCCGGCGTCTGCTCGGCAAGGCGGTACCACTGGTACGATACCAACGTCAGCCGTGCAATCAAGCAGGCCGTGCACACTGCAAACATCAGCAAACATATCGGAGTCCATACCTTACGGCACTCCTTTGCGACCCACCTTATCGAGAACGGTTACGGCATTCGCAGCGTACAGGCGTTACCGGGTCAAAAAGATGTATCAACGACAATGATACACACCCACCTACTGAACAAGGCTGTGCGCGGTGTTCACAGCCCGCTGGAGCAGGTGCAGGTGAAGCGTACTGTTCGCTAGAACACCGACGCACTCAACTCGTGCACCGCCGTCAGCATTTCCGCATCGTCTGTTAACGCCTCGGCAATACAACTGCGACACGCCACCACCGGATTTACACCATCGGCAATCAGTTTCGCCGCATGCACCAGCAGCCGGGTACTTGCGCCCTCTTCCAGTCCACTGCCTTTCAGGTTGCGCGTCATCTGTGCAAACTGGATGAGCTGCTCGGCCGTCGCCTGGTCAACACCGGTTTCATTCATCAGGATCTTTGCTTCCAGTTTTGCCGACGGGTAGTCGAACTCCAGCGCCACGAAGCGTTGCCGGGTACTCTGCTTCAGGTCCTTGAGCACGCTCTGGTAACCGGGGTTATAGGAAATCGCCATGCAGAATTCCGGACCGGCCTCGATGACCTCGCCGAGTTTCTCCATGGGCAGCACGCGGCGGTCGTCGGCCAGCGGGTGAATCACCACGGTGGTGTCCTTGCGCGCCTCGACGATCTCGTCGAGGTAGCAGATCGCGCCGTTGCGCACGGCACGGGCCAGCGGGCCATCGACCCAGACCGTTTCGCCACCCGTGACGAGGTAGCGGCCGACGAGATCGGAGGCGGTCAGGTCGTCATGGCAGGAGACGGTGATCAGCGGCAGCTTCAACCGCCAGGCCATGTGCTCCATGAAACGCGTCTTGCCACAGCCGGTTGGCCCCTTGAGCAACACAGGCAGTTGATTTTTATAGGCAGCTTCAAAAACGGCCAGTTCGTCACCGACCGGTTCGTAGTAGGGTTCTTCCTCGATAAAGAATTCTTCGGGTTTCAGGGCACGGACGCTCACGGCCACTCCTCGCTGTTGGATAAGTATGTAGTCAATCGGCTGGCGCGGCTTGCAGCGTCCAACGGGTGACATTAAAGCATATTCGCGGCTACAAGCCGCTGCTAGTCCCTCGATGGGGAACCGGGCAAACGGAAAATCAGCGGATTCTGACAATATCTGCCGACCAGGGTCAGGTCCTACGGACCATCCGACGATCGAGAAACCCCGTAGCCACTAACCTTATATATAGATTCTATTTCTGCATCGTAAAATTCGATAGAATCTCCCTCCCGCGGTATATGGCGCATATATCGAAGAATGTGTATCGTTATCGCGCTGTTTGATCCCGGTTGGCACCTTCGCATCCCCGGCAACACCTGCCAGGCGCTGCACCCCCTGCAATTCCCGGGGATACCGGTAAAAAACATAAAGAATTCATACTGTTATCTACGCCCTGTGGCGTACATTGGAGGCCATCAATGTCGGATGTTATCGCAACCAACCAGACCATTCTGGTGGTGGGAGGCGGCATCAGCGGTGTCACCGCTGCCATCGAAGCTGCCGAGTGTGGCAAGCAGGTCATACTTGTCGAAAAGAACCCGTCCCTCGGCGGCCGAGTAAGCCAGCTCTACAAGTATTTCCCGAAGCTGTGTTTCCCGTCCTGCGGCATGGAGATCAACCTGCGCCGCATGAAGGCCAACCGCAACCTGAATATCCTGACCATGACGGAGGTCTCTGCGGTCAGTGGTGAGTCCGGCAACTACAGTGTCACGCTGAAGACCAGCCCGCGCTACGTCAACGAGAACTGCACCGCTTGCGGCGAGTGTGAAAAGGCCGTTGAGTCCGAGTTCGACAGCGAGTACGACTACGGCATGAAGAAGCGCAAGGGCGCCTACCTGCCGTTCAACATGTCCTACCCGCAGCGCTACGTGATCGACCCGGCCATGATCGGCACACCCGACGCGCAGAAGGCCAGGGACGCCTGCAAGTACGGTGCTATCGACCTCGACATGCAGGAAAGCGAGACCACGCTGACCGTCGGCGCCATCGTCTGGGCCACCGGCTGGCAGCCCTACGATGCCGACAAGATTCAGCCGTACGGCCACGACCGCTACGACAATGTCATCAGCAGCGTCGAGTTCGAACGCATGCTCGACCCGTTTGGCCCGACCGGCGGCAAGATCGTGCGCCCGTCGGACGGCAAGGAGGCGAAGGACGTCGCCTTCATCCAGTGTGCCGGCTCGCGTGACCGCAATCACCTGCGTCACTGCTCGCGCATCTGCTGCATGGCCACCCTCAAGCAGACCACCTACCTGCGCGAGAAGTACGCCGACGACTTCAAGGCCAGCGTCTACTACATCGACATCCGCGCCATCGACCGCATCGACGACTTCTACCAGAAGGTCCAGGACGACGAGAACGTCAGCTTTATCAAGTCCAAGGTCGCCAGCATCACCGAGGACAAGGAAGGCAATCCGGTGCTGCACGGTGTCGACACCGAGGGCTACAACCGCTACGACAACCCGCATGACCTCGTCGTGCTCGCCGTGGGTATGGAACCGAGCGTTGCGAAAGACAGCTTCCCGATCGACGTCGTTGTCAACGACAGCGGCTTCATCGAGGCAGACGAAAAGAACGGCGGTATCTTCGCAGCCGGTTGTTCATCCGACGCGCTGGACGTGAACCGCGCGGTACAGAGTGCAACGGCAAGTGCATTGCGCGCAATCCAGGTCGTGAACCGGGTTGCAGGAACGGAGGGTTAAACAGTGT